>Ga0210017_1002227_pt1 | contig 16606 bp, 9 predicted proteins | sample CryGeyCG2014_020_FD_183966 | JGI IMG/M metagenome (GOLD analysis project Ga0210017, IMG submission 183966) | Groundwater microbial communities from aquifer - Crystal Geyser CG08_land_8/20/14_0.20 (SPAdes) (version 2) | ecosystem: Environmental > Aquatic > Deep subsurface > Groundwater | place... | reverse complement strand
CCACCCGCTATGGAGGAGAATATATGTATCAAAATTTGCTAATTGTAGAATCGCCATCCAAGGCGAAAACGATAAAAAAATTCCTTGGAAAAGATTATCGAGTTCTGGCTTCTGTGGGGCATATCCGCGATTTGCCGGAAAAGGAATTCGGGATCGATATTGCCGCCGATTTTAAACCGAAATATGTTACTATTCAAGGTAAGGCGAAAATCATTCAACAACTGCGTTCAGCCGCCAAAGATGCCGGTCGGATTCTGCTTGCTCCCGATCCGGATCGCGAGGGCGAGGCGATCGCATGGCATATCGCCGCGGCATTGAATGTCGACGATCATCAGGTTCAGAGAGTTTTGTTCAACGAGATCACGCCGAGCGGCATTCAATACGGTCTGGCGCATCCGCGTAAAATCGACATGAGTCTTGTTAATGCTCAGCAGGCACGGCGGATTTTAGATCGGATCGTCGGTTATCAAGTCAGTCCATTTTTATGGAAAACGTTGTATCGCGGGCTCAGCGCCGGGCGAGTGCAATCGGTTGCCGTCCGAATTATCTGCGAGCGCGAAGATGAAATCCTGAAATTCGTTCCCAAAGAATTTTGGGAGATTTCGGCTGATTTTATGACGCGCGAAGACGAAAAATTCACCGCGAAATGTGTGGAAATTGCCGGGAAAAGTATCGATGTATCCGATAGAAAAACGGCGGCGGAGCATTTGGAAAAAATCCGGCAAGCGATCTATCTAGTAAAATCCGTGACGGAGAAAAAGGTCGAAAAATCGCCGTCACCGCCATTTACAACAAGTACTCTTCAACAGGAAGCGACACGCAAATTTCGATTCGGTTCGTCGAAAACGATGAAAATCGCCCAGCAACTTTACGAAGGTATCGAAATCGACGGCGCGCCCGTTGGATTGATTACTTACATGCGAACTGACTCGGTGCGAATCTCGAAGGAGGCTATCGGCGGCGTCCGCGAGTATATTTCAACACGCTACGGCGCTGAATATTTGCCGACCAACGCGCGTTTTTATAAAACTAAGAAAAAGAATGTTCAGGATGCGCATGAAGGCATCCGACCGACACACTTTAACTTGTCACCCGAATCTATCGCGGGCAGTTTGACTCCCGATCAGAAAAAAATATATGCAATCATTTGGAATCGGTTTACTGCCTGCCAGATGGCGAATGCGGTTTACAACCAAAAAGTCATCGATGTTTTAGGCGATCAGTATTTATTTCGCGCAATCGGCAACGACCTGATTTTCGACGGCTATTTGCACGTTTGGCGTGAAGATAAAGATGACGAAGAAAAAAAGAATCCGCTTCCGGTGAAGATTAAAAACGAGGACCCGGTTCGTCTGAGCGATGTCAAATCTGAGCAAAAATTTACCGAGCCGCCCAAACGGTTTACCGAAGGCACGCTGATCAAAGAATTGGATAATCTCGGTATTGGACGACCTAGCACATACGCGACGATCGTTTCAACCATTTTACTGAGAAAATACGTCGAACAGAAAACGGGCTTCTTTTTTCCCACTGATTTGGGCAAAACGGTCAATGAAATTCTCGTGGCTGGAATGCCGGAGATTTTCAATGTCAAATTTACCTTCGAAATGGAAGAGAATCTCGACGAGGTTGAATCGAATTCCAAAGATTGGTTGGATGTGATGCGTGAATTCTATAAGCCGTTCAAGAAGTCGCTCGAAAGGCTTGATCTGAAGCGGAAAGACATTAAAAGCAATCTTCAGGAAGAATCCGGAGAAAAATGTGAACTCTGCGGATCGCCGATGGTTATCAAGTGGGGCAGGAACGGTAAATTTCTGGCATGTTCCGCTTTCCCAAAATGTAAAAACACCAGACCTTTGAACCGTGTCGAACCGGAAGTTCCGTACGAAGAGAAAAAATGTCCGAAGTGCGGAAGTCCAATGACAGTACGCGAAGGCAGATTTGGAAAGTTTTGGGCTTGCACTGCCTATCCAAAATGTAAGACCACGTTACCGTTTTCGCTGAACATTCCTTGCCCAGAACCGGATTGTGACGGCGAGATCGTGCAAAAGCGTACGAAAAAGGGAAAAATATTTTACGGATGCAGTCGTTACCCCGACTGCAAGTTTGCGACTTGGAACGAACCGGTCAAAAAAACCTGTCCGGGTTGCGGTTATTCGCTTCTCGAGAAAAAAGAGACAAAAGATAAGAAGACGGTGATTTTCTGTCCGAAGTGTAAAACGGAATACGATGAGATTTGAAGCATAAAGGAACGGTATGGCAAAATCTGAAAAGAATGAGTTAATGGATAAATTGTATTCTCTCTGCAAACGGAGGGGATTTATTTTTCAGTCGAGTGAAATATACGGAGGGATTACCAGCTGTTGGGATTACGGTCCGCTGGGCGTTGAACTCAAACGTCATGTCAAAGACCTTTGGTGGCAGGAAAATGTCACCGGCAGAGAAGAAGTTGTCGGGATGGACGCAAGCATTTTGATGCATCCTAAGGTTTGGGAAGCCTCCGGGCACGTGGAAAATTTTCACGATCCGCTCATCGATTGTAAGAAATGTAAGGCGCGTTTTCGGGAAGACAAGGCTCTGCATTATTTCAAATGTGAAAAATGCGATTTTCAATTTCGTGTCAATGGCGGGTTTATTGAAGTAAAAGACGAATTTCGGACTTATTTCAAAGACGATCTATACGCGCAGGAGCCGACATTTTATCAGAAATCCGACTGCCCAAAATGCGGAACCGCTGGAAGCATTTTTCTGGAAAAGATCGCTTGTCCAACCTGCGGTTCCACCGAACTTTCTCCGGCGAGGCAATTCAATCTGATGTTCAAAACGCATTTCGGTCCATCGGAAGACACTGCTTCGGAAGTCTATCTACGACCAGAAACCGCGCAAGGAATTTTTGTCAATTTCGATAATGTTGTCAATACGACGCGGCTCAAACTGCCGTTTGGGATTGGTCAGATCGGAAAAGCATTTCGGAACGAAATCACGACGGGAAACTTTATATTCCGATCGCGCGAATTTGAACAAATGGAACTCGAATATTTTGTTAAACCGGAAGAAAGCCAGAAGTGGCATGAATACTGGGTCGAACAGCGATTCCAGTGGTATCAGAAACTTGGCATCAAACGCGAGAATTTGAGACTCAGAGCGCATGCGAAGGAAGAATTAGCGCATTACGCGCGGGCTTGCACTGACGTTGAATATAAATTTGCGTTCGGTTGGTCGGAATTGGAAGGCATTGCCGATCGGCAGACATTCGATCTGGATCAGCACATTAAGGCAAGCGGCAAGAAAATGTCCTATTTTGAAACAGAAACCAACACACATATCGTTCCGGCTGTCGTCGAAAGTTCCGCGGGCGTCGATCGGTCGATTCTGACGGTTCTCTCCGATGCTTATTGGGAAGACACGGAACATGATCGGACCGTCTTAAAACTCAATCCAAAACTCGCGCCGATCAAAGTTGCCATTTTACCGTTGGTGAATAAAGACGGAATGCCGGAAATCGCTTCGGCGATTTTTTCGGACGTGAAAAAGCAGATGGCGGCATTTTACGATCAGACCGGTTCTATCGGCAGACGCTATCGTCGTCAAGACGAGGCAGGCACACCGTTTGGAGTTACGGTCGATTCGCAGACTTTGGAAGACGGAACGGTGACTCTACGTGACCGTGATACGCTAGAACAAGTCCGAATTCCCAAGGATAATATCGTCAAGGTTCTGCGGGATAAACTGGCACTATAAGAAACCGCGGAATATTTTTAGACAGGATTAACAAGATTTACAGGATATATATTCCTAATAATGTCATTCTGAATGAGACCTGACCCCTGCCGGGTCGAATGAAGAATCGGATTAATTTTCTGGAATACTTATAGAGGAGCATGTAGATAATTCTAAAAATTTTACTTTGGTGTGTTTCAACAATACTGGAGCACTTTTCTGTTTAGGCAGATATAATCCGTGACCGATTCAAATACAATGTGCAATGACTGTAGAAGGGAATTTCCAAATACCAAACGGGGTTTGTCGAAACAGATGTTTATTCGGGCATTGGGCATTAGATTTATAGACATTAAATTTGAAATAAGGTCTATATATTCTTTCTTATTGGTTTATTAACAAACTTTGTCTAAGATTTAAATTAGATATAGAAAAGGAACTAAAAATTGACCCTGGATTTATCTAATTTTTCAAAGGAACATAGATTTTTAATTTTACTCGATATTTGTTGTTTTTCAGAACTTACAGACGATCATCAACTTAAACTAATCAATCTTGTCACCTCAGAATCTAAAAGTCTTCTACATAAGGGAGGATATAAAGAAGAGAATATTTTTTCTGCTTTTATTTCAACCGGTGATGGATTTTATTTTATTGGTCATAAAATAAATAGTCTGTTTTATGCTAATGATTGTATTTTGTTTGCCCTATCTCTACGAAATACTCTTATTGAATCATTTAAAAAGTACAATTTTGACTATAAAGGTGTCAAACTTGCATTACATTTTGGAACAACTCTTCCTTATATAGATATTACTAATCGGGAAAATTTCGTGGGTTCTGCAATGAATGAAATTTTTCGACTATTATCGCCCAATAACAGTCAGGAAATAATAAATATTTCTCATGATTTTTATGGTCATGAAAATACTGTTATCATATCAGAAAAGGCTCTAAATAAAATTGGTAATCTTCCAAATGTTGGTATCAGAATTAGCAAAAAGTTTACAATTCACGCAAAGCATAATAAAAAATTCTCTTGTTATTTCTTAGACTATACAGGTAGAAATATTTTTATACTAAGATCAAAAAAAGTAAAAAATTCACAAATCTGTAAATGATTAGCACCCCGATAATTCCATAATGAAGCAGAAGTGTTGATATCGGAATATTAGAAATTCTTTGTAATCTGTTTAGAAAATATTTTGTTAATCTTGTCTAAATATCTAAATATTCTGCAGGTTAAGAAGCTTTAAGCGCCCGGAAAACCTTCTCGGCCGTGATCGGCAACTCCCGGAAGCGAATCCCGATCGCATCGTAAATCGCATTGGCAATTGCCGGGGCCGGGCCGTTGATGACGACTTCACTGATTGATTTGGCGCCGTACGGTCCTCTGGGCTCATAAGTCGGTATAATGATCGTCTTTATCTCCGGGATGTCAGCCGCCGTGAAAAGCTTGTAGCGTCCGAAATCGGTATTCATCTGCGCACCGGTTTCGCTAAAACGGAATTCCTCGGTCAGAGCCCAGGAAATGCCGTTGACGACCGCGCCTTCGACCTGACCTTCGGCTAATTTGGGATTGATCGCCGTTCCACAATCGACCGCCGATACATATTTAATGACTTTGACGATCCCGGTGGCAGTATCAACTTCAACTTCAACAAAATGGGCCGCGAAAGGCGGCGGCGAAACCGGCGAGACATTCGAGGCAACGGCCTGGATTTGGAACTGGTTTTCGGTATAAAAGGCATACTGGCAAATAGCCCTGAATGTCAGCGCTCCGCCTTGCCCGCCTGCTTCCGCAGTACGGGCAAGCCAGACAACCTGCTTATTTTCGATTTTCAGCCTTTCAATCAGCTGGCCGGACATTTCCGCGGCGACCTTCAGAATCTGCTCAGCGACTTCCGTCGCGCATTTACGCACGGCTTCGCCGGAGATGTAGGTTGTCGAACTGGCATACGCGCCGACGTCAAACGGAGTCATGTCCGTATCCGAAGAGCAAACGATAATATCCTCGACCGGCACGCCCAGCGTCTCGGCCGCGATCTGCGCCAGAACGGTATCGGAACCAGTGCCGAGGTCAGTCGCACCAATTTGCAAATTAAATGAACCGTCTTCATTCATTTTGATATACGCCGCACCCATATCAACCCGCGGGATGCCACTGCCTTGCATCATGACGGCCATGCCGAGCCCACGGACTTTCGCGCCTTTGCGGATTTGCTTGCCGCGGCGGTTGTACCAGTCAATCTCTTTCAGTCCAAATTCGATACATTTTTCCAGGCCGCAGGATTCGATGTTCATGGACACGCCTTCCTTGCCTTCGCCGAGTTTCTCAAAAATCGGTGACGTCTCGCCGATTCGGATGACATTCTTACGATAAAGTTCAACGACATCCATATGCAATTGGCGGGCAATATCGTCCATCATCTGGTTTAGAGCGAAGTAGCCCTGCGTCGCGCCATAACCGCGGTAGGCGCCGGCAACCGGCAGATTCGTGTAAACAGTCTTGCCAGTAAAGCGTTGATGTGGGGCTTTGTTAATCAATGGTAAAACTTTCGAACCGGCATTGGAAAGCACTGTCAGAGCGTGCGCACCATAAGCACCGTTGTTCATCAGAGCATCCAGCCAGATGGCGTGGATCGTGCCGTCTTTTTTCACGCCAGCCTGCAATCTGATCCGCATCGGATGGCGATAGCGCGACGCTCGTAAAACTTCGGCGCGGGTAAGCGTAATCTTAACCGGGCGACCGGTACGCAGAGTAAACCAGCCGGCGTAATACTCCAGAAAAACTTCCTGCTTACCACCGAAGCCGCCACCGATGTGCGGCTTGATGACCCGGATGCGCTTCTCCGGAATCTGCAACACCTGAGCGCAAATCCGGCGGGCGTGAAACGGAACTTGCGTAGAGGAAACGATTGCCAGCCGATATTTTTCATCGAGATAAGTTAAAACCGCATGCGGCTCGAGCATAGCATGCGAAGCATAATGCGAATAATAGGTTTCGTCAAAAGTCAGGTCGCTTTCGGCTAAGCCTTTTTCAAAATCACCGACGTTGGCGTCAACTTCTGCGCAAAGATTACGGCTGGCGTCGTACGGCATACCGGCCAAGTAACCTTTGCCCGGTTCAGTAGGCAAGACCGGCGCGCCGGGATCCATGGCTTTTTCAAAATCAAAGAGCGCTGGCAGGATCTCGTATTCGACTTCGATTTGGGAAGTGGCTTCTTCGGCGATTTCCGGCGTCTCAGCCAGAACGGCCGCGACTTTATCACCCACGAAGCGCATTTTCGAATCGAACATGACCGTATCGTACGGCGACGGTTGCGGATAGCCCTGTCCTGCGGTGGTATGCAGGATTGCCGGAACATTGCCATAATGAGCAATATCGAGAACTCCGGGGATTTTCTCTGCTTCGGCTGTGTTAATCGCAATTATCCGGGCGTGCGCATGCGGCGAATAGAGAAACTTCACGTAAGCCGCACCAGCCATCTGAAAATCATCGGTGAACATAGCCCGCCCAGTGGCAAGCGACAGTCCGTCGATTTTCTTAACAGACTTGTTTACAGTTGCGAGTTCCGAGTTACGAGTTGCGAGTTTTATTATTCATCGAGAATCCTGATGTTTTTCTTTTTGCAAATAAGAAATAATTCCACCAATCATTTTGCCGATCTCATTAGCTAAATCAGATAATTCTTTATACTGATGAGCATCGATATATTTTTGATCGAGAGCGATGATTAATTGGTTAGAAATTTCTCCAGTCGAGCCTTTAGCGTAAAGTGAGAATTGAACAAATTCTCTGGAGCGATCGCGCTCGAATCCTTCGGCAATGTTACTCATTATGGAAATACAGGCACGGCGTAGTTGATCAGTCAGGGCATAATCTTTATGAAATTCATTTTGCTTGGTCAATGAATAGATTCTATTTGTCAACTCTCTGGCTTTTTGCCAAGCTTCAATTTCCTGGTATGTCTTAAAAGTGCTCATTATTTATTATTTCAGTAATAACCTAAGTTCAACCCAGAACTCGCAACTCGGAACTCGTAACTAATTAGCTCTCTCCGCCGCATTTTTCACCCCTTCAAGAATCTTCACATATCCCGTACAACGACATAGATGTCCGTCGAGTGCATTCTTGATTTCGTCTTCGGTCGGATGCGGATTGGATTTCAGCAAAGCATACACCGAGAGTACAATGCCAGGCGTACAGTAGCCGCACTGCACCGCGCCGGCTTTGACCAATTCCTCCTGAATCGGGTGTGGATTGTCCATTGTACTGAGACCTTCAATAGTCGTGATAGATTCGTTGTCCACAGCCGCCGTCAGCACCTGACAGGAATTAACCGGTCTGCCATTCAGCAAAACGACGCAAGCTCCACAGTCGCCGGTTCCGCAACCATATTTTACTCCGGTATAGCCATTACCGCGCAGGGTCTCGAGCAGAGTTTCGCCGGGATGAATTTCCAGAGACTTTAACTTTCCATTAATCGTCAGTTTAATTTGCATCGACCCGCTCCCTGATTTTAGTGAAAGCCCGTTCCATTTCGGTCTTCAGTAAATTGAGTAAAAATTCGCGACTAAAATTAGGATTGCGAACCGGCTTGATTTCCACGGTAGATAGGATTTCATTAACCAGCGGATCAGATATTTGTAAACCAACCAACTGGTTTTCGATTTGCGTCAGGCGATTGGCAGTCGAAACAATGTTACCGACGGCGAGACGGGCAAGATTAATAACGCCGGAATCAGTCTCCAGATAAACCGCCAGATCGAGCGCCGAGTAGTCGAAGCGTATCCGCGCAAAGCGGTAATAGATGCCATGGCCAGATGCCGGTGGAATCAAAACCTCGGTAATCAAAAATTTGCTCCCGCGCTTTAATTGTAGAAAATCGGCGATCGGATATGCCGCCACTTGCGTGCCCGCGACCTTGACTATTGCATTCAGCGCCAGTAGCGGCGTCGGGACATTCGACCAGACCGGTCGAAAAGCCAGTGAGCCGCCCAGCGTGATCAAATTCCGCAGAGGATTGGAAGCCGCCCGGCCAAGCGCCTGGGCTAGAATCCTGCGCCCATCTGACCATTGAAAATGCGCAATGTCATTAAACTTTGTATTGGCGCCGATTGCAGTTCCGGCTTCAGTCTCTCGGATATAATTTAGATTCAACCGCCGCAGATCGATCAATCCCGTAACTTGCCCTTTCAACAATCCAGTGCCACCGGCGTAAGGAATCCCCTTGCCGTTTTGTATAATCTCCAAAACTTCGTCCACACTGCCCGGACGAAACCACTCTTTAATATTTACGTGCATTTTCTATTCGCTTTTTTTAACAATTATGACCACCGAAATCAAATTTCGGAAACCCGATTCAGCAATGCAATTATTTATTACATAGCGTGAGTCCGATATATGGAAAGGTTAATCTGTTTTCATTTATTATAGACGAAAGGGCGCTCCTGCCATAAATAATAACTGCTTTAATTACTATTTGTAAGAAATACTCTGAATAAGCATTTTCAGGGGAGATGGCCAGATTGAAAGTAAAAAAACTATTGACAAACAAACCTAGATTGGCTACATTAATGTAAGTGTTTACATTTTTTGTATTGAAAGTAAAAAAACTATTGACAAACAAACTTAGATTGGCTACATTAATGTAAGTGTTTACATTTTTTGTTCGGTTCTAAACAGGATAAGCGGAATATGGCAACAATCGTAGACGTGGCAAAACAGGCGGGTGTATCAACCGCGACGGTTTCACGCGTGATGAACAACACTGGAAAGGTGAAGGCTGTGACGCGCAAAAAAGTGCTAAATGCCATTAAATTACATAATTTTACACCGAACATCGGCGCGCGGTTTTTACAGAACAAACACACCAAAATAATCGGTATGGTTTTTCCGGATGCGAGCAGCACTTATTTTACTGAAATTATCCGCGGCATTTTCAATTTTGTTAATCAACATGACTACCATGTAATCATCGGAAGTGCTCATGATGAAGAGGAAGAAATGAAAGCGGTTTCACAGTTTTTAAACGGCCGAACCGTGGATGGATTGATTATTATGGCGCCTTCGCTGCAAAATGATGAAATCTATGCTCTTCAGGCAAAATATAAGACTCCGGCAGTGTTTATATCGGTGCCGCGCGGTAAACCGGGTACTTCCTCGGTTGTGCTGGACAACTTTAATATGGCCGTGAAAATGACCAATCATTTAATCGAATTAGGGCACAAAGAGATTGCTTTTATCAAGGGACCAGTCCACAACTACGATTCGCAGAGAAGATATAGAGGATACCTGGAAGCTCTCCAGAATAATAAGATAACCGTTAAAGACGAATACGTTGTTCAGGGCAATTTTACAGAATATTCCGGATATAAAGCTTTTGAGAAAGGTTTAGCAACGTTGTCTCCGCGACCAACGGCTATTTTTGCGGCCAATGACGCCATGGCGATCGGGGCGATCGAGGCTATCAAAGATTTTGGATTAAAAGTCCCGGGCGACATCGCTGTCGTCGGATTCGATGATATTTCAACGTCACAATATATTACCCCGGCATTGACTACGGTGCATGTTCCGCTTTTCGATCTTGGTCTGGTAGTTGGGAAAACCCTGTTACAGAAAATAGAAAACGTTTCAGAACAGCAGATTGCAGTTGCCGAACGTATTGTCATACCGCTTGAAATGATAATTCGGGAATCCTGCGGCGCAAAGCAAGCAAAATAAATATGTATGATTCAAAATATTGTATGTGTATGTATTAAAATGTAAACGATTAAAAAAGGAGAGAAACGATGAGAAAAATTCTTACGGTTTGGATTGTTTTAATGCTGGTTTGCACCGTACGGCTTATCCCGGCGCAAAACAGTCATATCGATCCATCCTCTGTGCGAGTGGTTTCAGTTGAGAATGCGCCTGTGATTGATGGTGTTCTTGGCGAAACCGAATGGGCGCGCCGGTACGATTACCTGGTGTTCAATGCAAAAGGCATTATCGGAGATGTCCAATATACACCGACCGGCGGCATTCAGGTTACGGGAACATACGTGGATACAACCACGACCTATGTCAAAGTAATGCACGACGGTCTCGATCTATTCATAGCCCTGGATTCCGATGACAAATCGGTCGGTAAATTTGGCGACAGCTGGGAAGGTGACGGGCTTTTCATGAAAATCAAGGATGCCAGTGGGACGGCAGTTGAATACAAGTTGTTTTTCAATAAGAGTGGAACCGATCCGGATATCGCTTTTGAAATGCCGGGGGTTTATCCTAATTCAGGATCAGGTGCCGCTTTTAAGAATGCGGGTACTGTCGTGAATGATACTACTCAGGTGGATTCTGGCTACACGGCGGAAATGGTGATTCATCTGGATCAATTGGGTTATACCGATCCGTACGCTGAAGTTGAAGTAATGATCAATATTTTTGATCCCGACAATTATTACGAAACGGACAATCCCTGGAAGCCTACCGGTTCTTATTACAAGCAGTGGTGGGGTAGCGAATGGGGCAGTGAATTCCGCACCCTGAAACTGGCCGATCCGCCGACCAGAACGGCCTATGCGACCACCGGTGTAATTACACTTGACGGTCAGTTGAATGAATCCTTCTGGGTAAATGCTCAGAGTGTTGACATTGGCGTGGATTCCGAACTGGGAACCGGCGGCTATTACATGCAATGGGGCGATACGCTCAACAGTTACACCGACCGCAGCAATGCCACTCTAAAGTTCATGCACAATGGCACTGACCTGTATATCGGATTAACCTCCGACGATGCTTCTGTTTGCAAATGGTCACCCGGCTGGGAAGCGGATGGACTGTTCCTGTGGATGACGAACTACGGTATGATTCCGTCGTCAGGCGAGCGGATGGAGATCAAGGCTATGTACTTCAACGGAACGGAGGGCTCGGGAATTACCTTCCAGACGAGTTCGGCGGTGCCGACCGGTGGAGCCGAAGGAGCGTCTTATGAGCCGACCGGAACTGTGACGCAGACGGAGACCAATGGAGTTGACGCCGGCTACAGTCTTGAGGTCGTGATTCATACAGCCGACTTCGGTTATCAGGTAGGCGATACGGTAATGCTAAGCGCCTGTGTCTGGGATTTGGACTACGGCAGTGTGGATGCCTACCAGGAACATATTTCAGATTACGCTCCGAACTGGTGGGGCACACAGTGGGTCGATCCGAACTTCGAGAAATATTTTATGTACCGCGGCGTGATTCTGTCGACTTCTGAAGCCGTTGATGTTGATAATGAAAAAACCGCCGTTGCGGATCGCTTCGAGCTATATCCGAACTATCCCAATCCGTTCAATCCGAGTACTACGATTTCTTTTTCGACTCCGACAAGCGGAAAGGTTCGCCTGGACATTTACAATATTCTTGGCCAGAGAATCCGCACCTTGATTAACAGCGAGTTACCTTCCGGTTATCATCGCTTTGAATGGAACGGCTTGACAGAAAACGGTTTGCCGGCACCAACCGGTTTATATCTGTATAAGGTCAATTATGGCAACAATTTCAAGGTTGCCAAAATGGTTCTATCCAAGTAAATTGTTCTGCGGCAGCTCCCCGGTCTCGGGGAGCTGCCGTTCAAAACCGAGCGGAATACCGAACATGATAAAACGCATGTTTAAGCCCCTTGTCATAGCAGAATTTTTCGTTTTTTTACCATTTTATCTAATGGCTGGTACCGCCGGTAAAATCACCGGCTCTATTACCGATAAACAAAGTGGCGCCCCGCTGACTGGCGTTAATGTCATTCTCGTGGGAACCGGTTTGGGAGCCGCAACCGATCTGAATGGCTACTATGTCATTCTCAATATTCCGCCCAGTGAATATGCTTTGAAAATTTCCATGATCGGTTATCAGGCGATTCAGTTAAACAATGTGCCGGTGCACGCCGATTTTACGACCGTGCAGGATTTTAATCTTTCGCAAACCGTCCTCGAAAGCGCGGAGGAATTGATCGTGCTGGGACGTCGACCGGAAATTCAACGTGACCGGACTTCGACGATATCAGTGATTGGCTCAGATGAGATTGCCAAAATGCCGGTGACCGATTTTCAGGAACTAATCAATTTACAGGCCGGAGTAGTGGACGGACATTTCCGAGGCGGACGCGCCGGCGAAGTTACTTATATGGTCGATGGCATTTCCGTTTCCGATCCGTATGATCGCAGTCTGGCGGTGGAAATCGAAAACAGTTCGATCCAGGAAGTCAAGGTAATCAGCGGAACTTTTAGCGCCGAATACGGCCAGGCGATGTCCGGCGTCGTCAATGTAATTACCAAAACCGGTGACGAGGATTATCACATCAACGCCGAACTCTACAGCGGCGATTTTATCAGCAACCATACGACTCCATTTTATAATATCGACGATGTCGATTCTTTGGCCATTAATAGTCTGGAATTAAGTCTGGCCGGACCTTTGCCATTAATCCCGAAAACCTCGTTTTATTTATCGGGGCGCCGGGCGGTCTCGGACGGTTATTTATACGGCAAGCAGGAATTTTTACTGTCGGATTCGTCGAATACGGACGATACGAATTCGGACAATTGGACTATCGAACGCAACGGAGACAGCCGGGCCCGGGCCATGAATCCTAATGAAAAAATCAGTTTCACAGGTAAAATAGCGACTCAACTGACCAGCCGCCTGACCCTGGATTTACAGGGCAGTTACTCTGATCGTAACTACAAGGATTACGATCATTATTTTAAATACAATCCCGATGGAATCGTGACCAAATATCAGAATCGTTATCAATATTCCCTCGGGCTGACCCATGTGGTCAGAAAGAATCTTTTTTACACTTTAAAATACAATTACCTCTATAATAACTACGAATCCTACGTTTATGCGGATCCGTACGATGAAAACTATGTCAGCTCGCAATTATTACGCCGTCTCGGATATGGATTTTACACCGGCGGTATGGATATGAGCCATTTCTACCGCACCACCCGGGCTAATACCCTGAAGTGGAACCTGATCACCCAAATCAATCAAAGGAACGAGATCAAGGCCGGTTGGGAATATACTCATAGTAATCTTTGGCTGCATGAATACAGCCTGTATTTGGACCGGACAACCGACTGGAAACCGCAGATCTATCCGGCCGAGAGCGTGAACAATAACGAGTATCGCCACAAACCGCAGGAAATTGCGGCCTGGCTCGAAGATAAAATTGAATTCCAGCGGATCAACCTGACCTTTGGTTTGCGCTGGGATTATTTCGAACCCGACGGAGTTGTGCCAAAAGATCTACGCGACCCGGACGGCAGTTATTACGAGACAGACGAGCCCTATACGAAGGCGTCCGTCAAACAGCAATTGAGTCCGCGTCTGGGCATGTCTTTTCCGATCACCGACCAGGGTGCGATCCACATTTCTTACGGCAATTTTTTTCAGATACCAAACTATGAGTACCTGTATTATAATTCGGAATTCGAAGTCGAGGGCGGTGGTTTGAATACCATCATGGGCAATGCCGACCTGGAACCGATGAAGACTACCATTTATCAGATCGGACTGCAGCAGATGGTTGGCCCCGGTCTGGTCGTGGAATTGACCGGCTACTACAAGGATATTCGCGATTTGGTCGGCACCGAAATCAAAGAACTGTATATAATCGGCGACCGCTACGCGCGTTATGTGAACCAGGATTACGGCAACGTGCGCGGGATTGCCGTCTCACTGTCCCAAAGCCAGATCGGAATTCTGTCCGCGGCGCTGGACTATACTTATCAGGTGGCAGAAGGCAATGCGTCGGACCCCAGGGCCGTGTTTTACGACCAGCAGTCCGATCCGCCGCGCGCCAGCGAGATTCAGACCGTGCCGCTGGATTGGGATCAGACCCACACTCTGAATCTGTCATTGAACCTGACAGATAAAAAGTGGAGCTCCGGAATCATCGCCGGCTTCGGCAGCGGTCTGCCTTACACACCCGAGTATCAGAACCAGCGTACCTCGTTCGAGAATTCCGAGCGCAAACCGTACACATTTAATGTCGATCTGAATGCCGAGTATATTATTTCGTTGAAAAAGGTCCGTTTGATTTTCTTTGCACAGGTAAAGAATCTTTTTGATCGCTTGAATGCCGTCAGTGTTTACACAGATACTGGCGATCCGGCAACGTCACTCATTCCGACTTACGTGCCCGAGCAGCCGATTCATACCCTGGAGGATTTCCTGACACGACCGGATTACTACACGGCCCCCCGGCAAGTTACGATTGGTTTGAAGGTGAACTTATGAGAAACGGAAGGGTTGTTGTTTTAATGCTTACGGCTTGCGCCTCGTGGATGCTGGCCCAGGGTAACATCGATGAATTACACGGCGACCGGAAATACCGGAAGCAAGGCCTTCATAACGGTAATCTGGTGGAGACCCTCTTCTGGAATTTTGGCGAAGTCGCCTGGTGGGGCAAAGAGCCATCCGGCGTCTGGCCGCGCGGCAGTCAGCATTCGTATATGGATGGGATTTATCCGATCGTAGCCGCCGAAGTAAACCTGACCAACGGCGACACAATTCACATTGTCGAGGGCGGCTACCGTGAACATTATGAATCGGGTTCGACCGGCATTGAATTTGGCTGGCAGCCTTTACCGGGCTTTACCGATCCGAATCAGGATTATATCGCGATGAGCGACGATCCCAACACCTGGCCGGAATACTGGCCGGATCAGTCCGCGGCCTGGCACAATGTCTGGGACGGTTATTTCGGGCAACGTACCAATGCCGACCAGGAAAGTTATTTTGTGGTTGATGATTACCATGATCACGGCCGGGATTTTAACGGGCTTTTCAATTGCGATGAAGACGACAGTTCGCGCGGCGGTTTAGGAGTGCGCATGGCAGTACGCGGCTTTCAATGGTCGAACGTATTAGCTGAGGACATTATCTTCTGGCATTATGATATCACGAATGTCAGTACCACTCATTACAACAAGGCGGTTTTCGGGATGTATATCGACTCCGGCGTGGGCGGGCAAAACGATTCGAATGACGATAACGCTTATTATAGTCTGGACTACGATTTGGCCTATACCTGGGACGGCAATGGTTTGGGTGACGATAACTGGGAAACCGGCTATTGCGGCTATGCTTTTCTGGAAAGTCCCGGCAATCCTTACGACGGTATTGATAACGACGGCGATGGCAGTGCGGGCACCGGCTCGACTTTCAGCTCCAGCGATTTCCAGCCCCGTATAATTTCCGGTGACCTGGTGGTAATTGATTACAACAATCTCGATTCTGATAATAACTGGGGTCGCAAAGTGGTCAACTTCGAAACCGCCGGCGAAGGCACTTTTTACCGTTTTGTCGATGATACTTTGTATATTACCGAAGGTACCGGAGAACATTATTTTATCCGGAATCAGACTGTCAGCGAAACTCCTTTTAACGGGATAGACGACGACCTGGACGGTATCATCGATGAAAACGAAAGCGTCCATGCCGGCCTGAAATACCGCGACTGGATCGGCGAAACCGGTTTTGATAATTTTCTGATCGATGAAGACCGCTCCGACGGCCTCGACAATGACAGCGACTGGGATTCCGATCTGGATGATGTTGGTGAGGATGGCGTCGCCGGAACCGGTGATTATGGGGAAGGGGATGGCCAGCCGACTGCCGGCGAACCGAATTTCGATAAAACCGACAAGGATGAATCGGACCAGATCGGTTTGACGGCCTTCGATTCGTTTCATATCGGGCAGGGCGTCGAATTCCAGTACGACAAAACCGTCTGGGAGCGCATTTCCAATTATCATTTCGATACCGGCAGTCAAAATGGTAACATCGCATTTTTGTTCGGGTCGGGGCCTTTCATAATGCCGCCGGGACATTCCGAACGCTTCTCTCTGG
>Ga0210017_1002226_pt1 | contig 16609 bp, 15 predicted proteins | sample CryGeyCG2014_020_FD_183966 | JGI IMG/M metagenome (GOLD analysis project Ga0210017, IMG submission 183966) | Groundwater microbial communities from aquifer - Crystal Geyser CG08_land_8/20/14_0.20 (SPAdes) (version 2) | ecosystem: Environmental > Aquatic > Deep subsurface > Groundwater | place... | reverse complement strand
AGTATTACGGTGGGATAAATTTCATCAAGGCGGGGATTGTCTATTCCGATATAGTCACAACAGTGAGTAAAACATATGCAGTTGAAATTCAGACATTGCCAAAATCTGGTAGAGGTTTAGAAGGTGTATTAACAAGTAGAAAAGAGGATCTCTATGGGATAGTAAATGGAATTGACTGTGAAGAATGGAATCCAGAAACGGATAAATTTATTGCAGAAAAATTTTCTTCCAAAGACCTTGGTGATAAAAATATTTGTAAAAAAGATTTGCAGAAAATTTGTGGATTACCAGCAGAAAATGTGCCTTTATTCGGTATGGTTTCTCGGATTGATTCACTTAAAGGGTTTGATTTACTGTGTGTAATTATTGATGAACTTGCCAAACTAGCGATGCAACTTGTTATTTTAGGTTCAGGGGATAAGTTCTATCAGGATAGGTTAAGTGAGTTCGGATTGAAATACAGAAAAAAACTCTCTGTTAATTTGAAGTTTGATAATACTCTTGCACATAAAATATATGCTGGCAGTGATTTCTTCTTAATGCCATCATCTGCAGAGCCCTGTGGACTTTCACAGATGATTGCTATGCGATATGGCACAATCCCGATAGTGCATAAAACCGGCGGGCTTGCTGATACTGTGATGCAATTTAATAGTAAGACAAAAAAAGGCACAGGAATTGTATTTGAAAAATATCTAACAGAAACACTGTTACAGGCAATAAAGTCAGGATTGAAAATTTACAAAAATAAGTCATTACTGACTGCTGTTAGAAATAACGCATTAAAAAAGGATTTTTCGTGGAATGAGTCGGTAAAAGAATATATGAGTGTATATGAACTTACAATGAAGAAAATTTGACTTGACAATTATTGTTGAATTAGACACAATGTGTCTGTATGGAGGAAACGAAAAATGGCGCAGGTAATGCTTAAAAATGTGTGTAAATCATTTGGTAAAACAGAGGTAGTGAAAAATGTCAGCCTGGAGGTGAATGATAAAGAATTTTGTGTGTTGCTGGGACCATCAGGTTGTGGTAAAACAACAACTCTACGAATGATAGCAGGATTAGAAGAAACATCAAAAGGTGCAATTTATATTGACGGTAAATTAGTCAACAATGTAGAACCCAAAAATAGAGATATAGCAATGGTATTTCAGAATTATGCTTTATACCCACATATGTCTGTATGGAAAAATATGGCGTTTGCACTTAAACTCAAAGGATATCCTAAGAAGGATATAACTGAAAGAGTAAAAGAATCTGCGAAGATGTTAGAATTGGAAGAATTGTTAGATAGATTACCCAAACAACTTTCAGGCGGGCAGAAACAGCGAGTGGCAGTAGGTAGAGCAATCGTCAGAAAACCCAAAGTATTTTTGTTTGATGAGCCGCTGTCAAATCTTGATGCGAAATTGAGAGCCCAGATGCGTACAGAACTTAAAAAACTGCATCAACACCTTCAATCAACAGTAATATATGTTACCCATGACCAGATAGAAGCAATGACAATGGGAGATAAGGTTGTAGTAATGAAAGATGGAGTAATACATCAGATAGCAGACCCGTTCAATATCTATTATAATCCAGCGGATAGGTTTGTGGCAGGGTTTATGGGCTCTCCACCAACAAATTTTATGGAATGCATTGTAATAAAGAAAAATGGTGGACTGTATCTTGATGAAGGAACCTCCATAATTAAAGCAAACGAAAAAATGGCGCTCGCATTAGAAGGATATATAAATAAAAAAGTTATTCTTGGTATAAGACCGGAACATATATATGACAGATTATTCTATTCAGATGTAAGGACTGAAGGGAAAATGCTGATGGTTACTATTGAGGTTGTAGAGCCGGTAGGTTCAGAGAAATATTTGTATCTTACAACTGGCAAAAATACATTTATAGCGAGAGTAGATGCTTACAATAAAGCAGAGGTTAATCAGGATATTGAGGTTGTGTTTGATATTGATAAGGCGCATCTGTTTGATATAGAAACAGAAAAAGCAATCGCTTAATAATTTATGGTTAAGAAAACCTATTGGTTAACAATACACCTGATACTTTTAAGTATTATTTTATCTTTTATACTGAAGGGTTTATTCAGTCCATCTTTTATTCCACGCTTTTCAGTAACCGCATCTATTTTGGGCTCAATTATATTAGCATCGGTCATATTAATTTTTGTATTTAAGCCATTAAAGAAACATATAAACAGTTTGACTGTTTTTCAAGAAAAGTATAAAGAAGCAAAAAATCTGCTTGAAAAATCAAACAAGGAATTGGACGAAAAAAACGGAATGCTCAGGAAAAAAACAGAAACGCTCATTATACTTAATCGTATCAATAAAGCAATGATATCTACATTTGACCTTGGCAAAATTCTGGATCTCATAATTGAGGCAGTAGAGAAAGAATTAAATTTTGATAGAATAATAATTTTTCTTTTAGAGGATGGGACACTCATAGCAAAAAAATGTACGGGCATAGCAGAGTCCGAACTTGAAAAAATATCCATCTCCACAACAGATAAAAACAATTTTATTGTCCAAACAATAATAGAAGCAAGACCGAGAATTTATATCGGAACATATAACAATTCATTACCCGGTAATTTTAATGAGTTATACAGAGATATAAAACCTGAACTTATGGCTTCAGTACCATTGATATCAAAGGAGAAAACAATAGGTCTACTTCTTGTAGATAATATCATCACACAAAGAAAAATAGAGGAAAGGGATATAAGAGCGGTTTCTGTATTTACGAATCAAGCAGGTTTGGCAATTGATAATGCCCGTTTGTTTGAACTTGATAAGAATTTTACAGATGAATTGAAAAAGCAAATAGAAATAGCCAAAAAAAAACTTGAACAGGCGCAGGCGCAACTTATAAAATCAGAAAAATTGACGGCGTTAGGTAAAATGGCAGCAATAGTGGCCCATGAAGTGAGAAATCCAATGTCATCAATAAGAGCAGGTGCACAGAGAATAAGCAAAAAACTTTCTGATGATGACCCGAATAAGAAATATACAAGATATATTATGGAAGAATCAGACCGTCTGGAACGGGTGGTTAAGACCATACTCATATTTTCAAAAGAATCGGAACCGCGATTTGAACCAAACGATATGAATAAACTCATAAAGGATGTATTGTTTTTTCTCCAGCCGGAAATAAAGAAAGTAAATGTCCGGTTGATAAAAAACCTTGAACCGACCCTGCCCGCAGTCAATATAGACCCTGCCCTTATGAGACAGGTATTGCTTAATATTATACAGAACGCCCTTTATTTTATGTCTGACACGGAAATAAAAGAACTCAATGTAGCAACCCTGCTGGATAGCAGTAATATTATTGTTGAGGTATCGGATACAGGTCCAGGTATACCGAGAGAAAATATGCAAAAGATATTTGACCCCTTTTTTACTACCAAACCCAGTGGCACAGGGTTAGGATTGGCCATATGTAACAGAATAATTGAATCACATATGGGCAGAATAGATGTCCAAAGCGGACTGACTCACGGGGTGACCCACGGGGCAGTATTTAAGATAATACTTCCTACTGAATTAAACCCCACTTCAGTGGGCTGACTGACGAAATTTAAGTTTTGACATTACCATTGTTTTCATGGAGATTTTATGTATGAAACGATTTTAGTAGTTGAAGATGAAGAATGTATTCGTGAACTTTTTTGTGATGAACTGATGGACAATCATTACAAAGTGATTACAGCAAAAGATGGTGCTGAAACATTAAAAATAATAGAAGAGAAAATGCCTGACCTGATAATTCTTGATATAAAACTGCCTGATATAACAGGTACCGAGATACTGGCAAACATAAGGCAGTATAATGCAGAATTACCAGTAATTATATGCACAGCAGTTCTGCCGCCAAAACTCAGAACTTTTTTCTATCGCTGGGCAAATGCGATTATAACAAAACCGGTTGATTTGAATTTACTGTTAAGGAAAGTAAAAGAATTGCTTGATGCATATGAAATTATAAAACCTTAACCACGAAGGCACGAAAGTTAGAAAGCACGAAAAAAAAGCATTATACCTGACTTTAGTCAGCCCACTGAAGTGGGGTTTAAATTTCGTGTTTTCGTGTTTTCGTGGTTACGAAGTTTTCTTGTTAAAAAAGGGGGAATGATGAAAACTATCCTATTGGTTGAAGATGAAAAATCTTTGTCGGATATCGTCACTGACGAATTGACAGAAGCAGGATATGAAGTTCTTGTGGCATATACAGGTAAAGAATGTTATGAACATCTGAAAACAACGACCCCGGATTTAGTCATCCTTGATATTAAACTACCGGATATAAGCGGATTAAAACTTCTGGAGGATGTAAGATGTAAATTCACAAATTTACCAATAGTAATGTTTACCGCCTTTGATTCTTTTAAGACGGACTATGAGATTTGGGCATCCAGAATATCTGATTACATTGTCAAACCGGTAGATTTAGATGACCTGAAAGCAAGAATAAAAAAAATCATTGGAGAATGATTTTAAAATGTTAATAATTATTTTTTTATTTATTCTTACAATTAGTTTTACTGAAATTTTTGGTTGGCTGAATCCCTTATCCCGTATTTTTACATCAGCAATTATTTTTATATTTTTGTTTTATCAATATCACAGAATCAGACAGTTTGGAAAGGCAAAATCATTATCACAGGAAGAATTAACAAGGACAAATGAAATTATCCATGCATTGCTTACAACAATGAATCTAAATAAACTTCTTTCTTTAATAATGAATAATCTGACAAGAGAAAAAAATTTTGATTCAGCATTTATATATTTTATAGAGAAAGATAATACCCTCAGATGTATAGCAACAAAAGGAGCGGTTACATTAAGCGGGATACGGAGATTTACATTCACATTGGAAGACCGAGATAAAATAATAGGACGAACAATTAAATCAGGATTGCCGGTAATGGTTCAGGATACAAAAAAAAATTACATGGTGGATAGAGAGATAACAGACAAACTTCAATTAAAACAGTGTATTTTTTTGCCCCTTGTTGTTCAGGATAAAATACTTGGCTTAATCATTACAGGGAATAGTAAAACTAAAATTGATTTTACATCAAGAGACCTATCAGTATTGAACACAATTTCAAATCAAGCAGCAATTGCACTTCGGAATGCACAACTTTACTCAAAGATAGAGGAATTATCAATAATAGATGAACTTACACAGATTTATAATCACAGGTTTTTTCAACAGAAAATAAGAGAGGAAGTAGAATTAGCCAGAAGATACAATAGCATCCTGTCACTATCAATAATTGATATAGATTTTTTCAAGAACTACAATGACAGAAATGGTCACCTTGCTGGAGATACCTGTCTTAAACAGGTAGCAAAAATAATACTACAGAGTTTGAGAAAAACGGATATAGTTGCCCGTTACGGTGGAGAGGAGTTTGCGATAATCCTTCCTGCAACAGACAAGTTCGGGGCAACAAGAATAATTGAAAAAATAAGATATGATATTGAAAGATATCCATTTGAATTCAGACATAACCAACCCGCAGGTAAACTTACAATAAGTGCGGGTATTGCTACTTTTCCTGATGATACTAAAGAATCAAGAAAACTTATAGAACTTGCAGATCAATCATTATATCAGGCAAAAAAGTTGGGCAGGAACAGAGTGATAGTTTGTGTATCTAATACTAAAATTCAACAACAGTTTTTTCAAGCTCGTCCACCTCCATCCCGTCCACCTTAACAGGTGGCAGGGGTATTTAGTGGTAGGCGAACCCTTTATGGGTTCGCAGGCGGGGGACAGTCCCCACTCCGCAGTTAGCGAGGGCATAAAGCCCTCGCCTACCTTGGATTCAGGATTTCGGATTTAGAGTTTCCGCTTTATGCGGGTTAGGAGGTAAAAAATTATGTTGGAATACAAAATAAAAAAAGTAGGTGTAAAGTGGGTATTAACTACAATGTCAGTGCTGTTTGCATTGGTGGGTTCAATTATTGGGATTTTCACATTTTTCTTTTTCCCGGCGGTAGCAGCAGCAGGATTGGGATTTGGAGGAAAATTACTTGCCTGGTTGATATTTGTGATTCTATACACCCTGATAATGGTTGTTGGAATACTGGTAATGGTATGGTTATATAATATTATTTCCCCTGCTACTGGGAATATAACACTTTTTCTTGAAACAAAAGAAGAAGATTAATGTCCGAATATCTGGTAGGCGAGGGCTTTATCCCCTCGTTGTTTTACGAAATGTAATCGCTGATTTTATATCAGCGCAAAATGTAATCGCTGATTTTAATCATCGCAAATTAGAACACGATTCAGTGAGTAGTTACGGGTTATTATGAAGAATATTCTTATTGTAGAAGATGAAGAAAATATAGCAGAGTTGTATAAAGATAAACTGACCGATTTAGGATACAACGTTGATATAGTTGGAACAGGGTTATCGGCAATTGATTATATCAAAACCACAAAGCCGGATTTGATTATATTAGACATAAATCTTCCTGATATAAACGGAGTGAAGGTCTTACAGGAGATAAAAAATGAGTATTCTGATATGCCTGTGATAATGTATACAGCGTACGGTCAGTTTGAAAATTATTATGAGAAATGGACAGATAAACAAACGGATTTTTACAGTTATCTTACAAAACCGGTCAAACTTGATAAACTTGTATCCGAGGTTCAGAGAGCAATCGGGGCACCTGAATAAAAAATAAATGACTAAAACTATAGCAATTATTGATGATGATCTTGATTTTTTAGAGTGGCTTAAAATCGGGTTAAAAATGGAAGAATATAATGTTATAACTGCCACTACCGGTAAAGATGGACTTAATCTGGTAAGAGATAATAAGATAGATTTAATAATTTTAGATATTATCCTTACCGATATAAACGGGTTTGACATCATAAAAAAATTGAAAGCAGGGATATCTACAAGTAAAATTCCTGTTATTGCTGTTACAGGGTTTTATAAAGAGGCAGAGTATGTACAAAAAGGGTATGAAACAGGGGTGGATGATTTTCTGTTGAAGCCGTTCAGTTATGAATTATTATCAGTTAAGATAAAAAAAATCTTAGGCACCCTGGTTACCAATGAATAAGATATTGATTATAGACGATGATGAAAATATTCAAAAAGCACTGGTTAATCTTTTTAAAACCAGAAATTACAATCCTAAAGTTGCAGGAACTGCTCAACAGGCGTTAAATGAACTGAAAAAGTGTAGTTACGATGTTATATTCCTGGATATTCATCTTCCTGATAAAGATGGATTGACCTGCCTTAAAGAGATAAAGGAAATGGATGAGTATATTCCTGTTGTGATTCTAACTGCATATGGCGATATAAAACAAGCAGTGGCAGCAATAAAATTAGGTGCGATTGATTATTTAACAAAACCAATTTCTAACGATGAACTTATTTTAACCGTTGAAAAGGTGTTCAAAGAAAGGTCTTTTCAGAAAGAATTATATTATTTAAGAGAAAAAACCGTTGACTCAGAGAAAGAAATTATCTGTGAAAGTGATGTGATGAAAAAGATAGTTGCCGATGCAATAAAAATCGCTAAAACTGATTACAGTATTCTTATAACCGGTGAAACAGGTGTGGGCAAGGAAGTATTGGCTAATACTATTCACAGAAACTCTAACCGTAAGAATGGAATGTTTATTGCAATTGATTGCGGTGCTTTACCGGAAACATTGATTGAATCGGAATTGTTCGGTTATGAAAAAGGTGCGTTTACAGATGCTAATAAGAAAACCTTAGGAAAAATAGAACTGGCTGATGGAGGTACACTTTTTCTGGATGAAATTTCTAATTTACCGATACATCTACAGACCAAATTTTTACGTGTTATAGAGCAGAAGAAATTTTATCGTGTTGGCGGGACATCTTTGATAGAAGTTAATGTCCGGTTTATTGCTGCCAGCAATCTTTCTTTAGAAGAATTGGTTGAAAAAAATAAATTTCGTAATGACTTATACTATAGATTGAATGAATGCAAATTTACAATTCCACCTTTAAGGAAGCGGATTGATGATATAATACCGTTAGCAGATTTTTTTTTACAAAAGGTATCTCGTGAGTTAAATAAATCTATAAAAGGGTTATCTAATGAAGTGCAGAAGTTATTGTTGAATTATCATTGGCCCGGAAATATTAGAGAACTGCATAATGTATTAAAAACTGCTGTGTTTTTTTGTAAGGATACTATTGAGATAGAATATTTACAAAAAATATTATCTTTAGATACAGATATTGAACACGAACAGGAAAGTTTTGATTTGAACCAGAATATTGAAAATATTGAAAAAAAAGTAATAAAGTGTGTATTGCAGAAAACAGGTTATAATAAATACAGGTCAGCGAAATTGTTAGATATAAGCCGTAAAACATTGTATGACAAACTAAGAAAATACAATTTGTAGCGTCCTGTTTTATACAGGACGTCCGCCACGGCGGACGACCGATATAAAATCGGTCGCTACATAAAAACTTCTGTAATATAAAATCAGCGATTACATTTGGCGTGATTTTAGTTTCTTAAACGTAATATCATTGTTTTTTATGGCAAGAAAATATTTTTTCGCAGACGGTAATTTAAGCAATCGTAGATCCACAAATTTCGTAACAGTTTAGTTTTCTTAAGATCTAACCACGAAGACACGAAGACACGAAATTAAAAGATTTTTTTCGTGCTTTCTAGTTTTCGTGCTTTCGTGGTAAATTTTTCCGATTTATTCGGGTTAGGATAATACGAAATGAGTATAAAACTGAAATTCACATTTTTTATTTTTGCTGTTTTGGTTATGGTGGTTTCTGTAATTTCTATAAACATATTTTTTACTCAGAGCGATTTATTAAAGAGACAATTTGAGCATAATCGTGAAAAGGTATTTAAGGATTTCAGTTATACCTGTAAAGAAGCACTGGTCGTCAAAGATGAATTATTAGTGTTAAATACATTAAAATCAATCATAGAAACCCATAAACCCCAGATCGTCTATGCAGGTTATATTTCGCCATGGGGTGTAAAACTTTTCGTTTTAAGAGATAAAGAAAAAGAATCTGAGTTTACCCATAGAATCTTTCCAGTAAAAAAATCAGCAGTTGAAACCTTTCATTCATCAAATAATGAAGAAATTTATGAATTCAGCCAGCCGTTAGAAGATAAAAAACAGTATTCAGGTACAGTAAAAATAGGTTTTTCACAGGATTATCTTATCAGCCAGATCAAACAGGCAACAGTATTAGTTGCAAAAAAAATACTGCATATATTTGTTCTGGGGCTATTCATAAGTTTAATTCTATCGTATATGTTGGCGGTTTATTTAGTTAGCCCGATAAAAAAACTTTCTGATGCCTCAATAGAATTGGGTTCAGGTAATTTAGATGCCAGAGTTAAAATTAAAAGAAATGATGAGATAGGTCGGCTCGGTAAAACATTTGATGAAATGGCTGAAAAAATTAAACAATTGGATGAATTGAAAGATAGTTTTGTTTCCAGTGTTTCACATGAACTGCGTTCCCCTCTTTCAGCTATTGACGGATATGTTGATTACATGACTGACGGTCTTGATAAACTACCATTGGAAAAACAAAAAAAGGCATTAACAATAATTAAGGATTCTTTAACCCGTTTGACCACTTTCATAAATAACATACTGGATCTGGCAAAAATAAAAGCCGGTAAGTTTGACCTGCACAAAATACCTGTTAAAACAGAAGAGATGATCCTTGAAGTTGTTTCACTTTTTGAACAGATGGTGAGTAAACAGCAGAAAACAATAGAAGTTAAAATTCAGGAAAAGTTGCCTTCTGTAAATGCAGACCCTGAAAAAATAAAACAGGTTATTATCAATCTTCTCGGTAATGCCTTAAAATTTACAGGAACAGGAGACAGAATAACAATTGCTGCCAGAGTAGCAACTGAAAAGATATTTACCGCCTACAGATTAAAAAAAGAAGATCCCGCCAATTTTGTTGAATTCAGTGTTTCTGATACCGGTTATGGTATCCCTGAAAATGAGTTGGACAAAATATTTGACAAATTTTATCAGGTTGGCGGTCAAACACCTAAAAAACCTAAAGGAACAGGACTTGGACTTTCAATTGTCGCTGAGATAGTCAAACTTCACAATGGTGTAATAGGTGTGGAAAGTGAATTCGGTAAGGGTTCAACATTCAAGTTTATAATTCCCATATGGAAACAATAAAAAAGAAAAAAATTCTGATAATTGAAGATGAATACAGTTTGCAAGAAATCTTAAAGGATATTCTTACGGATGCAGGATTTGATGTTATTATCGCAAATGATGGCAAAGAAGGTATTCAGAAAATACACCAGGAATATCCGGACATTGTCCTGCTTGACTGCATGATGCCTAAAATGGATGGTTATGAAGTGATTATTAAAATCAGAAAAGATACAATGTTTCTTAATCTGCCGGTTATTATGTTAACCGTGAAGTCATCAGAAAAAGACCAGATAAAAGGCATCAATCTTGGTGTGGATGATTATATAATTAAACCATTTAACAGACGGGTAATGATTGCAAAAATAAAGACAATTTTAGAACGAAAGGAAATCAGTGTAAGCGCAAATCCGCTTACACAACTGCCCGGAAATGTCAGTATCCACAGAAATGTACAGGAAAAATTGCTAAAGGATATACCGTTTGCACTGCTGTATATAGATTTAGCCAATTTCAAAAGTTACAATGATTACTACGGATTCCAGAAAGGCGATGAGATGATAAAACATACAGGTAATATTTTGGTTTCTGCGGTAAAACAATGTGGTGCTCGCAGTGACTTCACAGGACATATAGGCGGTGATGATTTCGTTGTAATAACAACACCTGAAAGATATAAAAAAATATCAGAAAAAATAATAGAAATGTTTGATAACTCAATCGGTGATTTCTATAGCCATGATGACCGCAAACGCGGTTATATCAATACAACAGATAGACAGGGCAATTTACAAAAATTCCCTGTGATGACAATCACCATCGCGTGTGTCTCTACATCAAGAACTAAAATTACACATTACGCTCAAATAAGCGAGATTGCTTCCGGTCTGAAAAAATATGCCAAACGGTTTAATAAAAGTATCTTTGTAGAGGAAAAAAGAGAATAACAGGGGGTTCGCCCTGTAGCGTCCATCTTTAGATGGACGAAATGTAATCGCTGATTTTAATCAGCGCCAATGTAGTAATTCAGAATTTGCTGTTAAATGGAGGTGGTGGGGTGATAGAAGCAAAAATATTAGTAATTGATGATGATGAAAGCATATTATCTTTAGTATCAGATATATTAGAGAAAGAGGGTTTTACTGTTATTACTGCGTCTGATACGGAAGAGGGCTATAAAAAAGCGCTCAATTCGCGACCTGATTTAATAATTTCAGATGTAAAGATGCCTGTAATTGGCGGGATTGAATTATGCAGAATCTTGAAAGAAGAACCAGGAATTAAAAAAATACCGGTGATTATGCTTACCGTAGAATCAACCGAGACGGATAAAATTATAGGGCTTGGAGTAGGTGCGGATGATTATATCACCAAACCATTCAGTTCAAAAGAACTTGTAGCAAGAATTCATTCTTTACTCAGAAGGGTTCAATATCTCAAAGAACCATCGGAGATAATAAAATCCGGCAACCTTGAGATAAATGTTATCTCAAAAACAGTTAAGTTAAATAAAAAAGAGATTTATCTGAGACCGAAGGAGTTTGAGTTGTTGGTTCTTTTTCTGAAAAGACCTAATATGGTGTTGACAAGGCAGCATCTGTTAGAGAGTGTGTTTGGATATAATGTCCCGGTGCCTTCAAGAACGGTTGATACACATATAAAAAATTTGCGTCATAAATTAGGTCCTTTCAGTAAAAAGATAAAAACCGTTTTTGGTTACGGGTTTAAGTTTGTCCCATAAAAATGAAAAATTGTAATCGCCAATTTTATATTGGCGCTGATTAAAATCAGCGATTACATTGGCGATAACATCTTTAAAAATTATGGATGATATAAACGAACTCATCATAAAATTCAGAAACGGTGATGAATCCAGTTTCAAAAAAATAGTTGAAACCAACATTAAACTGATTACAGGTATTGCTAAAAGATATAAGTATTTTTTTTCAAACCTGGATACTGATGAATTAATCGCTGAAGGGGTTTACGGACTGTTTCAGGCAGTAAAATATTACGATGAAAAGAAGAATACGCAGTTCCATACATATGCACGATTCTGGATAGAAAAATATATAAAAATCACTGTCCTTAAAAACTGGACAATAGTAAAAACCCCGTATAATGTTTTCAAGAAGATAAAGAAAATTTTAAGTCTTATAGATACAGATAAACATATTTCGGATGAGGAGATATCCAGAAAACTAAAATTAAACACTGAAAAAGTAAAAGAATTGTTGACTGAACATTCAAAAATTAAAAAAGAACTGTCATTGGATAAATGCTTAGATGAAGATGATGAAAATGGTTCGTTATATAATTTTATTCCTGATACCACTGAACAGACAATTGAGAATCTGGCTCAACAAGAAGAGAATAAACAGTATGTTGATAACCTGCTTGCCAAACTTTTACCTCAAGAAGCAGAGATTATAAAATTGCGGTTCGGGATTATAGACCAGAAGTATCATACCATAAGGGATGTGGCAAAAAAAATCAATCTTTCACAACAGAAGGTTAAAGAAATAGAGGAAATGGCAGTAATGAAATTGAAATTAATGGTCAGCGAATATGAAAATTCTAAATTCTAAATTCTAAATCCGAAATACTAAACTGTTTGAAACATTGTGATTTCGTGCTTTCTAGTTTTCGTGCTTTCGTGGTAAATTTTTCCGATTTATTCGGGTTAGGATTTACCCGAGCGTAGCGAGGGTTATCTTGTGTCAAAAATCTTAATAGTGGACGACCAGTTCAATGATAGAGAATTAGCAAGAGATTTATTAGAAGACCAGGGTTTCAATGTTGAGACATCCGGTGACGCAAAAGAAGCGTTGCAAAAACTGGATAACGACAGATACGATATTGTCTTAACTGACCTTATGATGCCTGAAATAGATGGTTTGGAATTGATACGAACAATAAAAGAAAAAAAATATGATACCGGGATAATACTTATGACTGCATATGCTACTGTGGAGACAGCAATCAAGTCAATCAAACTGGGTGCATATGATTATTTGATAAAACCATTAGATAAATATAAGATACCTGTCGTTATCAATAACTGTATTTCTGCACATAAATTATCAAAAGAAATGAAAATGTTGTATCAGAAAATGTTCAATATAGAAAAAATGTCAACATTATCCCAACTCACAGCCAGTATGGCACATCAATTAAGGAATCCTTTGTTTGCTATCCAGTCCACTGCTGAATATCTATCTGAAAAATACAAACAGGATAAAACACTGCAGGAATCATTAAACCTGATAATAAATAATTCTCATCAGGCAGATAAGTCAATCCATAATTTACTCAGGACAACAAAAATTGATGAGATAAAACTTGAAAAGGTGCCGCTTAACGAGATAATAAACCGAACACTGGACTTACTTCGGCCAGAAATAGATAAAAAAAATGTTAAACTCATAACTGAACTTTCAAACAAAATCTATGTTATGGTTGATGCTTCATACCTGCATCAGTGTTTATTGAATATAATTATGAACTCTATGGAAGCGTTTGAATCACTGCAAGAAAATAAAATGATTAAAATAAAAACATATATTCATTGTAAGTATGGCTGTGTTGAGATTGAGGATACCGGTAAAGGTATTCCCGAAGATATTATCTCTAAAGTTAAGGAGCCGTTTTTCACTATGAAACCCGGCGGTACAGGGATTGGACTTTTTTTCGTGCATCAGGTTATAGTTAACTATTTCAACGGTGATGTCCAGTTAGAAAGTGCAGTCGGTAAAGGCATAAAAGTAACTATCTCTTTAGTGCTTTCTACGGCACCTTAAATTACACCCGACTTTAGTCGGTAAAAGTAGTCGGCGACTTTCATCCCCCACCAGCGTGCAGGTGGGGGAAAAGTGCGATTCATCGCGCAATGCTTACTTTCTATACAGTTGCTGTATAAAAAGGGAACATATATCACATCAATCTCTCACTGTAATAGAAAAACAAGATGATTACACCTCCTGGCAAAGAAATTGATACAATATATTTTTGGGAGCATCGATGTAATCGCTGATTTTAATCAGCGCCAATTAAAAAAGGATCTTTTATAGGGGTGATATGATTAAAAAACCTAAAATTAGTTTTTCGTGTTTTCGTGCTTTCGTGGTCTTCGTGGTCTTTGTGGTCTTACCACTCACCACTCACCACTCACCACTCACCGCATCAAGCGCAGGCAGAGATACTGCGCAGTTTTTAAAGTTCAATCCTGACCCAAAAACAGCAGCAACCGGCAATACTTCATTCTCAAACCAGCCGGTAAACAATCCAGCCGGACTCGCTAATATCTACCGGCCGGAATTAATGTTAAGTCATACCATATGGGTTGAGGATATTCACCATTCTTATCTGTCATACAATTCACCGTTTGACTTTGGTAATTTAGGTTTCGGGTTAACCTATTTAGGTTATGGAGAGATCAGAGGGATAGATATGAATGTTAATGAGTATTCACTGCCTGCAAGTTATGATACAGCATTCAGTATCTCATATGCTAAAACAATCTCACGAACTGTTCCTGTATATAAAGAATGGGGTTGTGTTGGAATAAACCTGAAATTTATAAAAAGTTCACTTGCCGGCTATTCCGCAGAAGCATTCGCATCCGATTTCGGTACAATACTGAATTTAGGTAAATTGACAGATCTTGAGAAAATTGCTCCCCTTAAAGCATCTCTGGTTTACAAGAACCTCGGCTCAAAACTTAAGTTTGTAGAAAAAGAATATCCATTACCAACCTCTTTCAACCTCGCATTAGGATACAAATTACCAACCCTTAAAAACCTTAATATCATAACAGATTTTACATCTCCCCGATACAGTAACCCTGTATATTCCGTTGGGTTGTGTCTTGACCCTGTATATTTCCTGACTTTAAGAACGGGCTACAAATACTCAAAAGATTCAGTATCAACTGGAATAACCGCGGGTTTTGGGCTTAATTTGGGCTCTTTTGAGTTAAACTATGCGCTCCAGCAGTTCAAAGAGTTCTCAACAATATCGGAGCTGGGGCTTACACATCAGGTCTCGGTTCAATTAGCATTAGGTGGATTCAAATCTGATGCTCTTGGTTCTGATTACTATTTGAGGCGGCATCTGAATAAAGCATATGAGTTGTATTATCAGAAAGATTATAATTTAGCAAAGCAACAACTTGAAACCATAATTTCTTTATACCCTGATTATAGTCCTGCTACGCAACTACTACAAAAAACAGATGCATCAATTGAAAAAATGAATCAGAAAAAAGAACAGAGGATTGCTAACCTGCTAAAAAAAGCAAAAATATCAACTGATAGAAATGACTGTATTTCAGCAGAAAGGGATTATCAAACAGTCATCCAGCTTGATCCTGACAATACAGATGCGAAACAGGGCCTGGAAAATGTCCATCAAGAGTTAGCAAAAATAAAACAGGCACAGATTAACCAGCAGAATGCTAAAAATCTCACTAAACTATGGAATGAAGCAGAAAAATATTACAAAAAAGGCGAGTTTGTGAAATCAAAAGATAAGTTCAACCGGATACTCACAATAGACCCGCAACATTCGGAAACAAAAAAATACCTGACAGAAATAGATGTCAAGATTGCACAACTGAACGCACAGCAAATAAACGAGTTGTATTTACATGCGACTGAAATGTTCAAAAAAGAAAAATATGAAGAAGCAATGAAATATTTTGAATCAATAGTAACAGCAGCGCCGCATCGGCTTGATGCAAAAGAATTCCTTGACAAATGCACCCAGAAAATTCAAGAACTACAAGAAAAAAAGATACAGGAAGAACTTGCCACACAACAAAAAGAGAAGAAAGAAGAAATGGATAAGACATTTAAGAAAGCATTGAAATTATATGAGGAATCCGACTACCTGCCCGCGTTAGAATGGTTTGAAAAATCAAAAGAAGTGGCAGAAAAGTATCAGTTCAATGAGTATCTTGAGAAATCACGGTTAAATATAGAGACAATAAAACTTGTGATTGCAGACCTGTACTATAAAGAGGGTTACAAATTATACCAGCAGAATAAACTGGAAGATGCATATGAGCAGTATTTTAAGTCATTACAGTATAATTCTAACAATATAACATTAGGGTCTGAGATTACGAAGTTAAAAGACCAGCTATCGCAGAAGTATTATGAAATCGGTATCTCGCACTATACCAGAGGTGAATCAGAAAAAGCAAAAAAATATTTTGAGAAATCGTTATCATATAATCCGAGTAAAGATGAAACATTACGAGCATTAGAAAGAATAAAGTAGCGACCCATTTTATATGGGTCGTAAAATTCCGTGTCAGTCTAATTTTTACGTCCCCATTTTCAAGGAGGTGAAAAACAAATATGAATGGACGAATTATTATAGACCC
>Ga0210017_1002223_pt1 | contig 16623 bp, 9 predicted proteins | sample CryGeyCG2014_020_FD_183966 | JGI IMG/M metagenome (GOLD analysis project Ga0210017, IMG submission 183966) | Groundwater microbial communities from aquifer - Crystal Geyser CG08_land_8/20/14_0.20 (SPAdes) (version 2) | ecosystem: Environmental > Aquatic > Deep subsurface > Groundwater | place... | reverse complement strand
GCGCTAGGTTCAGCTGCTGCGTTCGGAGTTGCAAGCGCTGTGCTAGGTCCAGCTGCTGCGTTCGGAGTTGCAAGCGCTGCGCTAGGTTCAGCTGCTGCGTTCAGGGCTGCAAGCGATGCGCTAGGTTCAGCTGATGCTGCGTTCGGGGCTGCAAGCGATGCGCTAGGTTCAGCTGCTGCGTTCAGGGCTGCAAGCGCTGCGCTAGGTTCAGCTGATGCTGCAGAACGATTAAGAAAAAAGATTATTGCTGAAGAGGCACTAGAGGACAAAATTAGAACGCTCCTCGGCAATAAAAAATTAGGCAGGGCTGTGCAGGCAGCTCGCGATTTACAATAGGAAGAGCGCAAGGAAGGCCTGAAGTAATAGCCTGAAAATCTCTTCTCTGAGTAGTTCTTACTAGGTTAAAGAAACTTTAACCTAGGCAAAACACATATAAGGGCTGATTACCTAATAATTAACATGAATGAAAGATACAAGCTGAAATACAACCGCCTGCTTGACATACTTGGCGATGTGGCAGCATGTGCGGATGGGAAACTGATTTTAGTTGGCGGAACTGCATTAGCTTTGTTTTATTTAAAACATAGGTTGAGCATTGATTTAGATTTCATACCTAAAATTGGCGATGAAGTTAAATTAAAAGATGAGATTAAAGGTTGCCTCACAAAAAAAGGATATAGAACGATAAGGGGCGCTTACCTTAATCAGTTTGTGATTCAATTTGAGGACACCAGCATAAAGATAGAACTCTTTTCGTCTGGATATAAGATAAAAAAAATAAATGCTTTTTTTGCCGGAAATGTGAAAATCCCGGTTGCATCTTTGGACGACCTTCTTGAATTGAAAAAACGGAGCTATGCTGAGAGAAAGGAGGCGCGCGATTTATTTGATATTATTGCCATTTTGGATAAAACTAAGAAAGGGTTTAATCTTGCAGGGCAATTGATAGAGCAATACGGCAGACCTGTCAATATTGAGGAGATGGAGCAACTGGCGATTGATGCCAGGATCCAAAGGAAATTCAAGAGCGTGGTAGGCGATGTTCCCTAAGCAGATTTTCACATACGGCCAATTAATTGATTCTGGGATGAAAGAGGGCGAGATTAAGAAAATGTGCGCCTCGCTTAAGCTCTTTCCGACCCCGTTCAAAGGAATATATTACGTGCCGGCAAGGGAAGAACGGGAGGGATGGTTTATCGAGAAGCCGTCCATGGTGTTAACCAGGGCTATAAGAGCACATCTTGGCACTGATAGTTTTTATTGTAGTTGTGCGACTGCCGAAGAGTTTTGGGGGATGAATTGGAGGGGCTCGCCTTGCACGCATGTTGTGAACGAAAGACTGAGCGGGTGGATAGAGCTGAAAAAGCGGATAGAGCGAAATTTGAAGAAAGGGACATACAGGTCAAAAAAGGTCGCACACATTCTCTCGTATTATGGGGATTCTCTCGTTTTCCACAAAATAAAAAATGTCACGGATGCGAAAACCAAAGAGACGCCCTATGGAAAATTTGCGACTAAAAGGCAGATACTGATTGACAGGAAACGGTTCGGCGTTAGAGAACGGTGCAGGGATTAAAATAATCGCTTGCCAAATAAACTCATGGACTTAATTTATAGGCCTGTCAAAGAAAACTGGTTAAACATAGCTGTGATTGGCACAGTTATAATTGGTCTATTATTTATCCTTGTCGGCATTTTGATCCTGATTTTTGTCTATTTCTCTGATTACTTCACTGATATACTTGCGCCCATTTACCAGATTCCGTCCTATTCATCGCTCCCAATAATCATATTTGCGATAATATTTGTTGTATCCGGAGCGGTGGCGGTTGTTGGGGGCTTGGGTGCCGGAAGAATTACCTATAAAATAACCGGTGAAGGACTTCTCATAACCTGTTCCATTCTCCATAAGCGCATGTTTAAATTCTCTGAGATAGCCAGCATAGAAAAAATTTCTGCACAGAAGGCAAGGGCGCTCATTGAGGAAGCGCATCGGAAAGTTGAAAATTTTAAAGCCGATGCTTCAACTAAGGGGTTTGGATTGGAACAACCTTTGCTATTCGCGGGATATCAAACAGGTGCTGCCAATTTAACAATGTATCTCAGCAACCCGCCAACTGTGTATATATCGGGTGGTCTTGAAATCCAATCCTATTCCGGAACAAGGTCTGTAAAATTTGGCAGGACAGAATATCTCAAGCCGCATAAAATTGATGTTTCTTCCCTTTCAGGGGAATTCATTCTTTTGACAGTGAGACGGGAAGGAAAGGAACCGGTGCTATTTCTTTTGAACCCGGAAGACATTGACGGATTTATCTCAAATCTCAGCGCCGCAATCAGACGCTGATGCCAATCGTTCAGCCCGTTTGTTGAACTCATCAATGATTTTTTGTTCATCAACCGTTGTAATTTTCCCATCCTTCAGAACGAGCTTGCCATTGATTATCACGTGCTTCACGTTTGACGGGTTCGCGGAATAGACAATGGCGTTCACAAGCGTTTTTTCGTTTGCAGGCTGGAGGTTAGCATCCAAACTTAGAACTGTGATGTCAGCAAGTTTTCCCTCGGCAATCGCCCCGGAGTTTATCCCCAATGCCTTCGCGCCATTCACCGTAGCGCATTTCAGCATCTGCTTTGGCGAGATTATGGTTGGGTCCCACCTGAACTGATTTTGAATGAGCGCCGCGGTTTTCATTGTTTCAAACATGTTCAGGGAATTATTGCTCGCAGCGCCGTCAGTGCCCAGGCAAACATTCACCCCGGCATCAAACATTTCCGGGAGCGGTATCTCGCCCCCGGATGCAAGCTTCATGTTGCTCACCGGGTTGTGCGAAACCGAGCATTTGCGCTTTCCCATGATGGCAACTTCCTGCTTGGCCACCCAAACACTGTGCGCCAAAATAGTTTTTTCATCCAGCACCTTCAGTTTTTCCAGGTATTCCACCGGGCGGCACTTATTCACACCCAGGCAGTCAAAAACTTCCTTCCTTGTCTCGGAGCAGTGGATATTGTATGTGGTGCCATAACTGCCAGCCAATTTTTTTGCTTCAGTCAGCAATTTCTTGCTGCACGTATAGATGGAATGGGGGGCAACATTGGCAGTGATTAGCTCGCTGTGTTTTCCGTTGCTGTATTTTTTCAAAACCCTCTCGCATTCCCTCATCTCCCTGTCCCGCTTACCCTCGTCATTAAGGTCAATCATCCCATAGCCCAAACAGGCCCTAATCCCTATTTGTTTTGAGGCTCTGGCAATAGCCTCCATATGAAAATACATGTCATTGAAACAGCCTGTCCCGGATTTTATCATCTCAATAAATGCAACCATTGAACTGTAATATATGTCTGTTTCAGATGTTTTTTTCTCAAGCGGCCAGATGACTTTTGAAAGCCATTCATGAAGTCTCATGTTTTCAGCCAGGTTTCTAAAGAGTGTCATGGGCGAATGGGTGTGCATGTTGAAAAAGGCAGACATTGCAAGCATCCCCTTGCCCTCAATCTTTTCGCATCCGGCGGCAGGCAAATCCTTCCCTATTCTCTCAATCCTGCCGCTTTCGCTGTCGATGAGCAAATCTCCCATGCCAACATCTAAATTTTTGTTAATATAATAAATGTCTCTGAGCAATAACATACTGTAGTTTTTGGTTGGTATGGTTTTTGATTTTATGCTTGCCATGGCATTGGTTTTCATCGGCATTTTGGCAGGGATGCTTTCAGCCCTCCTGGGGCTGCACCCCAACACACTGGCTTCCATCACCTCTCAAACAGGGGTTGACAACCCAATCCTGTTCATCCTGCCCATGCTCGTTGCCTCCTCATTTTTCGCGCTCATCCCGGCAATTTTCTTCTCAATCCCTGATGCCACCATCGTATCCGTGCTCCCTGGCAAGAAGATGTTCCTGGAAGGGAAAGGCAAGGAGGCGCTTGCCACCTGTGCCTATGCAATGTTTTTCGGGATAATTGCATCCATCGCCCTGTTCCCATTGGCACAGCCAATTGTTTCCATTGCCTACACTGCAGTCAGGCCCTATTTGCTCTACGTGCTCGCTGCGGCAGCAATTGCAATGGTTGCAGGCGAACGCAGCATGCGCAAACGCTTCGCCGCAATGTTCCTGTTTTTCGCAGCCGGCCTGCTCGGCACGTTTGCGTTCTCTCTAGGGCTGCCAGACCCGCTTTTCTCGGTTTTCACCGGTTTTTTCGCACTGCCTGCGCTCCTGTTCTCTTCAGATGCAGGAGTTTTACAGAAAGAAGAGGGAACTAAATTCCCATTTTCATTTTCCTATTGGAAAGAATGCGCCTCTGGCACAGGGTTTGCATTTATCTCAACCCTTCTGCCCGGCATTTCAACGCCCGCCCAGATGGCCACATTCGCAGGCATGCTGCTTCCATTTGCGTCAGATGAGCGGAAATACCTTGCATTCATCTCCTCGCTCAACGGCTCCCAAATCATTTTCTCGCTGGCAAGCCTCCTGGTTATAGGCAAGGCGCGCATGGGCGTCTATGCGCAATTCTCGGATTTCTTCACCTCTCAGGATGTCCTTGGTTATCTTTTGCTGCTGGTTGTTTCAGCGCTCCTAGCGTTTCTGGCCATGCTGCTGGTGATGAAGAATATAGATATTTCAAAATTCAGGCTCACAAAGGAAATGAGATATGCGATTGCAGCCTATCTTGTGGCGATGTCATTTTTGCTGAATGGCATTTTCGGAATAATCATCATGGCCGCGGCATTGCTGCTCGGGTTCCTTGCTGCAAAAGAAGGGCTGAGAAAGCATCTGATGGGTGCGATAATATTGCCGACGTTCGCATACCTTTGGTAGTTCACTCAATCACATAGGCGTTGTCAGAAATAAGCACGCTCACCTGCCTGGCGAAGCGCTTTGATTCCCAGGTTACTGCCCAGGTGCCTGTCTGGTTGTCATGGGCTGCAATTGGCTTCGCATCGCTGGAATCATTCAGGAATTTCTGCACTGCCCCTGTGCCAGGCAATGTGTGGGAGGCTATGATTGCCTCCTCCTCAAAGGCGAGCAGGCAATTGGTTATGTTTATGCAAATCCTGCATCCCCTGGTAATGTACTCGTCGGGCTGTGGCACGAAATTTTGCGCCGGGTAGTTGTAATAAATATGCCTTCTGTCAGGGCACTGGCTGTCCAGGTTCATTGTTACCCTGCCCCGTATGTTGTAATAGGTTCCGCCAGCGCCGTTTATCTCAGAAGCATTGAGTACCCCGATGATATCTGCTGTGGGATAGCGGTTCCTCAAATCCTCCTCCACGTAATGCTTCGCCTCAGTTATGTCAACCCTGGTATTGCGCGGGAAATAGATAGCAAGAAGTATGACCGCAATCATCAATGCCACAATGATATATGATTTATCCATTGTCCCAAGCTCCAATTTACATAATATATTGCATGACATTAACTTTTTAACTTACACATCTTATTTATATTTGTGAAAACAACCCGTGTCACGCTATTGCTCTGTTTAATCGTTTTATCAGCCACAATTTATGCTGAAAGCGGTATTTCAGTGGCCGCCAACCCACCTGATCCGGATGAGACCCATCCCAGCAGCGTAGATATATCTGTCTATGAGTGGGGCGGAGTTGTCCGTTCCCCCATAGGCCAGGACCCTGCAGCCCCGGCTATCGTGTTCATAATCAACCAGAATGAGGATTTCAAGGGAACGTTTTCCTCAAATTTAATATGCAAGGCAAAAGTGGATTCACAAGGTTTTTTCCGGTTTACTGACGTCATGAAGCCAGGCATGTTCCAAGACCCGCCTGGCCCCTGTACCTCTCTCAAGGTGAAGTTTTGCCCGGTTGTTTCAGATTCAGTCCAGCTTGCAGACTGCCTGGACCTGATTGACAAGTTTCCGTCCAGCCCGAATTACGGTAAGCGCTACAGCCCAGTGAGCCTGAATGCGATTCCGGAGTGCAGCCAAGCCCAGTCAGGAACAATGAATCTTCCCCCGCCAACCGGGGTTACATTCGACCATCCTGATAACTCCATGGTCTCTTCCAGTGTGCGCTACTGCTCCCAGGGCAGCGTGGGGTTCGGGGCGCTCCAGCCGCTCTGCGCGCCGCTCATGCTCCTGTTCGGTCTGCTCATGGGCGCCATGTTCATCCTCGGGCGCTCGCCGTTCTCATTCTTTGACATCTCAACCAAGCCAAGGTTCTCGCGCGGAGGCCAATACCAGATGAGGCGCATGACCAAATTAGACCTGAGCAGCCAGATTATGCAGCAGGCTGCCCAGGGGCTTGCCTCGTATGCCATGAGCGCGGGCATGGGCGCGGCTGAGAAGAGGATTGCCGGCTCAGGGAGGAAGGCGGGCACTCTGGAAGGTGCAACTGCAGACAAAACAGGTGCAACTGCTGCCAAGGGCGATGCAGGCGTGAACACTCCTGCAAGTGCAAACAAAAAGATTGAGACTGGCGACAAAGCCCTGGCGAATGGCAAACAGCTCCAGGCACAGGCACTTGATGCAAAAAAAGTTGCGGCCGCTGCGGAAAGTAAAGGGGAGAAAGGGGCGGTCGCACTCAGGAAAACGGCAGTTGATCTTGACAAGAAAGCCGGGGTGGAATTCGGGAAAGCCTCAGCCAATTACAAATCAGCAACCAAAGACATCAACAATGCAATGCCCCTGAAAAATATTGAAAACGCGGCGGCAAGCCAATCTCCGGCGCAGCAGGCGTCAAGTTCAATGATGGTTGGACGCGTAGGGTTAAAGGGAGCTATGCCCAAAGGTGGGTGGGCAGATCAGGCAGGCTTATCTGTTAATCCAGAAACACACGGCAAAGCTAACAAAGGCAAAAAAGCTGGACAAGGCGAACCGAAATCACTTCTTGCGGCTTACGTTAAACCTGACGCAAAGCAATCTACCCAAATCAACGTGCAAACTCCAGCCACTGCCCCGAAGCAGGGCTTCAGATTAGGCGGCAAGAGCGCAGGCCTGTGGCTCAAGAGGATTCTTCCCTATCCGTTCGGCTCAATCCTGTCAGGCGATTTCAAGGAAGTCATCCCATTCCTGCCAACCAGAGACAGAACAACAGGCAAGAAGACGCACTTTTCCGGAGGCATATTGGAGAAAGCATACAAGGAATTCGCGGCCTACCCCAAGGGCTACGTTAGCAATGTTAGCAAGATTACCGGCATTCACCTTGACAAGGCTGAGCGCGAGCTGGTAAAGTATGAGAGGGGGATGAAGAAATACCGGAACACCCAGACCGAAGAACTCAAAAAAATTGATGCTACACTAAAGTCTGGACTAAGCGATGGGCAACTGAGAATGAATTCCTCACAGTTGTCTGATGTGTACCGAATAAAGCCTGGTGAATCGACTGCCAATTACCGGAAGAGGTTGACCGAAGAGGCGCAGACCATCAGGCTGTGGCTTAATGGCGCTTCTTCAGCTCCGGATGAAAAAGGCAAGAGGATGGAGGATGCTATCAAGAGTCGTAGAAGCCAGATTCAGATGGGCATCCAGCAGATGAGCGCAGGCGGCGATTACGGCAACCTTTTGAACATCACCAAGGTCTTGCACCTGGCAACCGTGGTTGCCAATCAGGCACGCGCCGAATTCAGGGAAGGCGTGGTCAGGCAGGAAATTCAGATACTCCAGCAGCTTCTCAACAAGCAAACTGACTATAATTCAGCAACAACTGATGTGAAAAAGAAAAAAGCAATCCTGGATAGCTGCCTGGCAGAGCTGAAGCAGGGCGGTACGGATATTGGCGAGAAGCGGCTGGCCAAGCTTTTCGGGCTGGCTAAAGATGTGGCTAAAGATGAAAATAAGACGATTGCTGCCATTGCTGACCGGATTAATTCACTGCGCTCCGGCGCCACAGGAAAATCGCCCACAGCCGATCCTGTTTTCTCAGACATCCATGATATTGCATTTCATTCAGAGGTGCACCGCGTATCCAGGGAAGGCCTTTCCCAAATGGGCGGCTGGCAGGGCGACCTCAAGGAAGCCTACCGGCGTTCATTTGGCAGGGTTGTTGATTTCTATCTCCTTCCTGTCAGGGCGGTTGATTTCACAAAAACACTGCTGTCCGGAGATGAGCGCGGCATTGAGCATGCAGTGCGCAGCCGCGTGGAGATAAACACCCACTACATTGGGCGTGCGCGCGGCAGGCAGGATGATGTAGCCGCATTTGAGCATTGCCAGTCGCTTGCCACTCCAGAGGAACGCACTGAATACCTGGCAAAGCATGGGAAAGAGGTGAAAAGCGGCCTTAAATTCCTCTCGCGCCAGGCAGGCCAGGTGTTGCCCGGGCTTCAAGCAGAGCTGCAGAAGAGATATCTCACCATCACCAAATCCCTTGCAGAGCAGGACGTCAATGTTCTCTCTACCTCAGATCTGACAATCCAGGAGCGTGAGCAGGTTGCTGCGGCAGGTGTCGTGACAGGCAAATATGTGGAACTGGAACGCACTCAGGATGGCAGATTCTATTTTGTGCACGCAGTGCCGGACGCGTCCAGTGCAGACGGCAGGAAACTCGACCGCGTCTACCTTTACGCTCATGTAGCAGCCCTTTCAGGGGACGGCCGGCATCTGGATGCAGTCGTGGCTGCCTCCCAGCTGAACATGCAGGGCAGGGGAGCAGAAGCGCTCCAGGAAGCACGGGCAATCATGGCATCAATGGAGGCGCTCAGTTCGCTTACTCAAGCTGCCAGTGGATTTTCGGCTAATTATTCCAATATCGCAGAAGAGCGGCGCCAGGAAGCTGCATATCTCGGGAATTCACTTGCTGCGGGTAAGGGGCTTTCTAAAGAGCTTAAAAGTCCTGAGTGGGACATGGCCTGGAGCAGCTATTCAGGAATCATTGAAAATCCCCAATCCACTCTCCAGGAGCGTCAGAGCGCAGCCCAGAAAGTTGGTGAGTTGGCTGATGGATTCAGGTCATCCCCTGCCGTGAAAGACAACCAAGAACTCCAGATTCAATTGGCGCAGGTTTCTGAAAATGCACAGGGTTATTCTTCAGTTATGCAGGGCCATCGCGTTGCGGAGCTGACTGCAAGGGCCGCCACCTATGCGCTTTCAGGCTACACCGGGATGGTGACAGGCACAGCTGATCCATATGACTCACTGACCCAGGCGGCTGCCGGCAAGTTTATTATGGGGCAGCTTAACGAGCTCAGCATGGCAAAAGCCAATGGCGATGATGCTACCAGTTCCTTCATAACCAAACAAGTATTACCCTACCTGACCGAGCCAGGCGGCCTTGAGCAGGATTTGAGCACCGGCGCTTCCATGACCACCCTTGCCAAGCTGGAGCGGTTCGAGGAGCTCAGGCATGCACTGGACGTCGCCAATTGGATTAAACCTGACGAGGTTTTATCCCACATGGAAGCTGCGGTGCCTGAGCATCCGCATGACTCTATGCCAGAAATGGAACGCAGTGGGGCTCTCCCTGAACGTGACCCCGCACGAGTCTACGGGTCGTTCCTGGCCCAAGTTGGGAACTTGGCAGACACATTTAATTCTTTGGCGGGTGACTTCAAGCCGTCATCGAGCATGACCGAATCTAAAATTGATGACCTGCGTGACATGGTGCACACCATGTACGGCCTTAAGACAGCGATTGACGCAGGTGTCCTGAGGCCCGAAAAGGTGGCATCAGCATGGAACGAGGCAATGAATATGATAACCGCAGGTTCCAGAGCTGCCGGCGCCAGTTCAAGCCAGAAAGATTATTTCACCGCCCGCGATGAGCTCAATGGAATAATCCTCAGGGCATACGAGGAGAATCCTGTTCCCAAAGCAAAAGGCGGGCAGCCGCCTTCCCCACCGCCACCCCGCTATGCCCTCAAGATAAAGGATGAAGAGGTCGGAGTTTAAATTGAATTGAATGCACCTGTTGGTGCATCAGATGCTCCTGATGGAGCATATCTCGACAAGCAAGCTTATCGATAGCTCGACGCCTGCTGGCATCGATCGCCTGCTGGCTTTTCACCTGCGGGTGAAAATCTCGTCGACTGTTGTCGCCGATTGAATGCTGCTGTTGAAGCATAGCTCGCCGGCTGTTGCCATCGATCGCCTGATGGCTTTTTGCCGGTTGGCAAAAATCTCGCCGACTGTTGTCGCCGATTGAATGCTGCTGATGCAGCATAGCTCTCGCATGCTGATACATGCTCGATTGAATCGACCTGCTGGTCGATCAGTTTTCGCTAGCGCGAAAATCTCGCAAACTGTTGTTTGCGATAGCTCGACGGCAAAGCCATCGATCGCCTGTTGGCATTTCGCCTGCGGGCTTTTCACCTGCGGGTGAAAATCTCGCCGGCTGTTTCCGCCGATCTCCTGTTGGAGAAATTCTCGTCGACTGTTGTCGACGATCGCCTGTTGGCTTTTTGCCGGTTGGCAAAAATCTCGATGACTGCTGTCATCGATGATGGTTGCATGAATACTCCAAGGGTGCGCACTCGCAGGCTCCATTTAGTGAAGCGCACCCAACGGGAATGCTCGCACCTAAAGCCGGAGCATACACCACAGAGGGCTTTAGCCCTTGGAGTATTCATAGGTTCGACAGGTGGAATGCATAGCATCAAACGCTTGCACCCCGAGCTAAGCAATCGAGCATCCAATGGATGCTAGAGCTATCGCGCAACAGCGCGATTCAAGCAAACCATCGACTCAAAGAGGAGAGCTATCGGCGATAACAATCGCCGAGCTTTTCGCCAACAGGCGAAATCAATCGTGCAACAGCACGATTCATCTGGTCTATGACCTGTGGTGGGCGCATGCTTATTGGCATGGTCCGGTATTTGGTGAATATTCCGAACTCCAGACAGTTCTTCTGGCTCACGCTAGGCAATAATAAATAAAACGGAATCTGACATTTTAGAGGGGTTGCAGAAAACGATCTTTAGTTACAGCAGGCTGAATGCCTCGCTTGCGCTTAGCACTTACACCCCTGTTCTATCAAAGCCATGTTCTATGGCCGATCTACCTGCCTCGTTTTGAGAATGGCTTCGACCTTAGATGCTTTCAGGTCTTATCCATATAGCGCGTGGCTTCCCAGCATTGCTTTAAACAACTGGTACACTAGAGGCGCCGAATCCATGTTCCTCTCGTACTCGTGGATTCTTGCTCTCAGGCAGTTACACTCCCAGTAGATACTACCGAACTGTCTCGCGCATGTAAACCTACTTCTTTCGAAATAGCATGGACTATACCACCATCCTATCCTTGCAGGATAGGAGATCGGCGTGTTAGCCTTGCAATATTTGCAAGACTCTCGGCGACTAATTATTTGCCTCAGTCTCTACGGGGGTAGAGATTTATTTTTGAAGTAATCCTTTACTACTTTGTATGTCATTGTTCTTTTCTTGGAATAATTGATTTTGCCAAACTTGTCCACCAGCTTGCAAATCTTCAAGAAATCTTCTTTAGATTTTGCCGATTCAAGTTTTTGCAAAATTTGCAATCCAAGTATTGCGTGTTTCTTCTTTAATCTGACATACGGCAGTAAAAGTGAGAGTATTCTCCCAACTTCATGTGGTTCAACAACAGTATAATCGCTGATTCCTGTTTTTCTGTGGCGGATGTATCCTGCTCCAGAATAATCTTTCAGCCATTGTAGAATTTCTGCGTATCTAGTTTTTTGATAAAATGCTATGCTGCATCTTATCTGAAACTTTCGTAGATAATCCTTTCTTTTGATTATTTGGAAAAAGATACTTCCATCACCATCCAGGAATCCGGCGATATATGCAAGTGTCGTTGAGCCCATAAATCTCACCTTCCCTCGGTATTCCCACAACCTCCCAGTTCTAAGAGGTCAAGGGTTCACCGATATGAGCCAATTTAATTTTTCATAGCCTTACGGCTATGCAACGCCTAAGTCGACGTTCTGAACCCAGCTCACGTAGGTCTTTAATGGATGAACAACCCAACCCTTGGCGGCTCCTGCACCGCCAGGATGACCTGAGCCGACAGCGATGTACCAAACCGCGGGGTCGATGGGTATTTGAGTGGAGAATCTCCATAAATGTCCCATCGCCTGGTTATGATATATTAGCTAGATTGCGAAACGCCATCGACGATTTCGTTCGTATTTATCCAGTAGGACAGAGATATTTTTTAGGAGTTATCTTCAGTCCAATTATTGGGATAGGCACAATCTAAAAAGGCGGAGATTTACCATCTCTCGCCCGCGACGAGCCTGTTACCCCCGGGGTAGCTTGTCTGACAGCTTAGGCCCCCACTAGCGGGGACTCTAAGGTTCGCTAAGCCCGGCTTTCGCCTCTGCATCCCATGCGTTTAGGAATACAGTCAATCCTGCATTTGTCTTTGACCCTTAACGGCGGATTTCTGACCCGCCTAAGCAGAACTTTGGGCGCCCTTGTTATCGTTTCGAGGGCGTACCGCCCCAGCCAAACTATCCATCTGTACCTGTTCCTTTCGGTAAGCAGTAGTCTAAATGAAGATTGGTGTTACATTGTTGCCTATTTGCACCCCGCAAGGTGCAACATGACGGCTCCCAATTACGCTGCGCATCATTCAAAATACCACAAGTGCAGACTATAGTAAAGCTCCACGGGGTCTTCGTTTCCCACTGGAAGTACACTGCATATTCACAGTGTAGTGAGTTCACCAGGTCCTAGGTTGGGACAGTAGGAGGCTCGTTACGCCATTCATGCATCGGCGGAAAGAGCTCATTCTATCAATATTTGCATTTGCAAGAATTCTTTCCTAAGCCGCCAATTAAGCGGCGAGGTATTACGCTACCTTAAGCTATTTGTTAAAAAATCTCCAATTACTTGGAGTGTCGGACTATATCATCATCCGCAACTGCGGATGTTCGGCGTATAGTCTCTGAGGATCCTCCTGCATTTGCTGAAGTTTCCTGCTGATTGCCCTCATTGCCTCCAGGATTTTTCCATTCGCCGCGCTGGCTTATGGACCTGTTGGCTCTGGGTTTCCAGCATACAGCCGAATTTAACGACCCCCTATAGGCCATTTGCGTAATACTTTGGCGCCACTTTTAGCTTCTGTTCATCCAAACACACCCTTTGTTGAGGGTCAGAGTTACCCCCGCTCTTTGCCGGCGCTTAGTCCCATTGAAGTGGGGTTTCACGTACCGGTAGTGAGCAGGCGTCGACCATAGTACATGGCCTTACGACCTTGCTATGATCTGTGTTTTTGATAAACAGTCGGCCTCCCCTTGTTACTGCGACCTGTAGTCTCGCGACTTCAGGCACCCCTTATACCGAAGGTACGGGGCTATCTTGCCGAGTTCCCTAACCTAAGTTCTCCTGACACGTCTTGGCTTTTTCAGCCAGCAACACCTGTACTGGTTCTAGGTACGGTCACATGGGATCGTTCCACGCTTACTTTTCATGGGCCCCTGGGATCAACCGATATACATTTAGCCTGCTTCTCCTCATCATGAGTCTCTGCAGGCCTATAGTAGTTAACAAGCCGGTCTACCCAAAGGCGTCATAAGTGTGGCTTGTGTTACCACGCCTACCCATATGGGAGCGGAGTATTAACCGCTTTCCCTTTTGGTTGACTGGAATTACCGTCAACCTTAGGATCGCCTAACTCTCAGCTGACAAACATTGCCGAGAAACCCGTGTGCATTCGACGTCCAAGATTCTCACCTGGATATGCTGTTACTAACACCAGGATATTTATAACTTGCAGGTCCACATGACCTCACGGCCATGCTTCTGCCCCGCAAGTTCACCCTCCTACCAAAATTATCTTTCGATAATCCTCTTGGGTATCGGCTCTCGGTTTGAGCCCAGTTTATCTTCAAAGCCATTTTTCTCGGCCGGTCCGCTATTACGCGTTGTTTAAAGGATGGCTGCTTCTGAGCCTACCTCCCGACTGTCTAAGAAAAATGAGTTCTTTACTCCTTACACTTAACCGAGTATTATGGGCCTTAACCCAAGGCACCGTTGATCCGGTTACGGGGCGGCAGCTTACCCGCCACCCCCGACTCCTGTCGTCTACGGAGAAAACGCATTCGGAGTTTCACCCAAACCCTTTTTATATTTTTGAAAAAATGCCCATTCAATATGGGGTAAATGTTTTCTTTTTCCCCGAGGGCTTTTTCTTTTACAAAAGAAAAAGGGCTCGTTTGATAACAAGGCGAGACCTTTCGATCCCGTTCCTCATAATCAGTGCTCTACCGCGTGATCTTCCTCAAACAGGGCTATCCTGAGAGATATTTCGGAGGGAACCCGCTATTGCTGAGTTCGATAGGACTATCACCCCTACACGTAAGTCACCCGAACGGATATACCAGTAGCGGTTGAGGGCCTCTACCAACCTTCGGGTTGGCTTCGCCCTGCTCACGTGTAGTTCACATCAGCTTCGGGTCGTAACATAGTGACTTACCCCTTTTCAAAGGTTGTGCCTTGTTTCCTGCGCACCATTGCTTTCGCTCCGGCTCTCGCCTTGCCACTACATTACACTCCCTGGTCCTTGCTTAGAGAAGGAAGATGCAATGCTGCTTCGCATGCCTCGCTCGGGCCCTCGCGGGCTTTTACTTCGGCACGCTGCATTCCTTTCACACTGCATCAAATTGTAACCATTTGGGTTCAGGCTCTTTTAACACCCCTCCCGGGGTCCTTTTCAGCGTTCGCTCGCGCTACTCATTCGCTATCGGTCTCTGAAGGCTATTTAGGGTTAGGAGCTAGTGCTCCCATATTCACACTACCAATCCGGGCAGCGCTACTCTCTGCATCCCCCTCCGCAGTGCTCCGCCTACGTGGCTATCACACTCTGTGGCGCTCCTTTCCAGGAGACCTCAGCTAACACAACGGATGGTTGAGATGCCCACATCTCCCCTGCATTGCTGCAAAGGATTCAGTTTGCCCTTCTCGGGGTTCACTCGCCGTTACTACCCGAATGCCTAGTTTGGTTTCTTTTCCTGCGAGTACTAAGATGTTTCAATTTCCCGCGTTGCGCGCAACCCTCGGATTATCGAATGCATGCTTCTCCCCGAGGCATATCGCAGCTTGCCACGGCGCGCATCATCAGAGCCAAGCCATCCACCAAATGGTCTATGATTCTGCAACCCTTCATCCACGTCAGATTCCCTACAAAGTAAGGACATGATTTACACTACCGAATTTGTCGGCTGCATCTTCTAAGCATCGTGCAACTTCATCCGTTAAGTTGAATCGCACCACTGTGCGATAGCTCGTGGGCATAGCCCGCGACAGATAATTTCACTTAACTCTCGGTAGCGTGAACTATTTTTATGGATTATCCTATTTAAATAGATATCGCATCATATCTCTATATGTCTTACACCAGAACCCGCTCTTGGTGCCTGAAGAGCGCATAACCAATGAGTGGACGGGCGGAGCAGATGGCTGCGAAATCCAATTAAGCGCTACCCCATAAGCTATTTTAAACGGAAATCCCCTAGTTTTACTTCATGCCACTGGAAAAGCCGGCTCAAGAACGCGCTATTGGCGCCCCATCGCGAAAAGAGGATCAGCTAACCATCTTTCTTCTCAAGCCACCTGCAGGCACAACGATTCAGCAGTTGCTGGATGCTCTTAACCAGTTGGCAACTTCTAAAAAGCCCAATGGTGGCAGTGCCGGGTTTGTAAAAAAATGCGCTGAAAGTGCAGCAGAAACATTGCAAGTGTTGAAAGAAGCGCACAGTGCCAAAAGCAGTTATGCAAGTTTTTACGGTGCAAGCGTTCTCGGTTTCTGCAAGGCAGCGGCAATGGAATCGCTCGGCAATAGCGAATCAGCGCAGAAGTATTATCATGCCACCGAAAAATTGATAGACGCAGCTTCGCTTCTTGCAAATGCAGATACTTGCAGTTCTATTCCGGCAACGCATAAATGGGCAACCATGAGCCTGGCGTCGGCGCGCGGCATCCTTTTGGACAAGAAAAGCGGTGCCGAGACCCTTTTTGCAACGGTTCTTGAGGCATGCCCTGAAAAATCTAGGAGTGAATTCCTTGACGCGGAAGTAGGCCTTGAGAAAGCCTGCACCAAGGCAGATGGTTTGCTCAAATTAGTTTCGCAGTTTGAATCTGTTGAAAATTTGAAATCACATGGGTTGATAGGTGCGAAAAGTGCCAAATCCGTGGTTGCTGGTTTGAACGAAGCGCGCCAGTTATTCGAATACGGCAGAGTGGGAGAAGGCACGCAGAAACTTTACGCGGCATCTTTAAGCGCGAGCAATTACGTTTCCTACGGAAAGCTTGAACTGCTTGAGAAGGACATGGCTGCTATGGGCAAGGGTGGCGCTTATGCAGCATTTGAAAAAGAGCGCAAAGAGCTTCTGGAAAACGTTGGCAAAGAGCTTGATGAGCAGGAGTTTGCAAAGGTTCATGTACGCTATGCATCACTTATTTCAAAGGTTGACATTGCAATTGGCGCAGTGAAGCTCTGGAAAACTTCAAACGATAGGAAGACACCCGGGGATGGTTTGAGGAAAGGGGGCTTTTATTCCGGTGCGGCAGGGGCCGAGACAAGCAAGCAGGCAAAGCTTGCGGTTGATGGCGCTGCATCAGGTGATTTCAAAAAGGCGTCTGATGCGCTTGTGGCAGGCGGCAAGGCAGACAAAGCCGATGTTTCGGCTCTCAACAGGGGGATACAAAACCGCGCGGAAGCCGAAAGAAAGAAGAAAGACGAAGAATGGCAAAAGGC
>Ga0210017_1002222_pt1 | contig 16645 bp, 17 predicted proteins | sample CryGeyCG2014_020_FD_183966 | JGI IMG/M metagenome (GOLD analysis project Ga0210017, IMG submission 183966) | Groundwater microbial communities from aquifer - Crystal Geyser CG08_land_8/20/14_0.20 (SPAdes) (version 2) | ecosystem: Environmental > Aquatic > Deep subsurface > Groundwater | place... | reverse complement strand
ATATTTTAGAAGATACCTTGATTGTGGATAGGATTGATCCATACATAATTAACGCCCGCAAGCGGATTGTTTCCAACCCGCGCTATTATTTTTTTGATTTGGGCGTTAGAAATATTTTAGCGCGCTTAACCTTGGATAAGAATTTGGTTAACGCGCAGAAGGGCATTTTGTTTGAGCATGCCGTTATTCAGGAAATTTTACGAAGAATCAGAATATTAAATAAAAATTATAAAGTATATTACTGGAGAACGTATTATGGAGTTGAGGTTGATTGCATCATAGATACCGGCGCAAAGCTAATTCCGATTGAGATTAAAGCTCATAGCCGAATCGGCAAAAAAGATATTTCCGGGTTAGTTTCGTTTATGGATGAATATAAAGAAAAAATAAAAGAAGGGTATGTAATAACCATGGGGAAATATAATGAAAAAATAACCGATAACATAACGGCTGTGCCTTGGTTTAATATTTAAGGATTTATGGTTGCGAACTATCCGGCCGGGTCGTTTGGAAAGAAAAGCAGTGGAGGAAGAGATAAAGAAGTTAGAAGTAAGAATTTAGAAGTTAGAAGTAAGAAGTAAGAAGTAAGAATTTAGAAGTTAGAAGTAATAATAAATAATTTATGGAAGGTAAAAAATATGAGGATATTGAGGAAAGGACTTTTAAATTTTCAGTTAGAGTTATAAAAATGGTGTTACAGTTGCCTAATAATAATGTGGCGACCAAGAATTCTATTAAAGAAAGCGTAAGTTAGCAGAATTTAATTCTAACTTCTTACTTTTAACTTCTTGTTTATGTCCGATATAATTCCCGTAGAAAAAATTGAAAATAAAATATTATTAATCAGGGGTTTAAAAGTAATGCTGGATCGGGATTTGGCCGAGCTTTATGGCGTGGAAACGAAGGTTTTAAACCAAGCGGTCAAAAGAAACAAGAAAAGATTTCCTGATGATTTTATGTTTCAGTTGACCAGGATGGAAACTGAATATTTGGTATCAGAAAATGTGATACCTTTAAGGTCACAAATTGTGACCTTGAAAAAAGAAAATGCTAATAATAAAGAAAAAACAACAAACTTGAAGTCACAATTTGTGACCTCAAAATGGGGCAAGAATATAAAGTATTTACCTTATGTTTTTACCGAGCAAGGCGTGGCTAGGTTGTCCTCGGTTTTAAAAAGCGAGCGGGCGATTGAGATGAATATCATTATTATGCGGGCGTTCGTTAAAATAAGAAATTTGATTTATTCTTATAAGGATTTGGCGGAAAAAGTGGAAAAAATGGAGAGAACTTATAATAGAAATAGATTTCCCCGAGGCTTGCCTCGAGGGGCGGACATGTTAGAATCAAGGGCTAAAGTACGAACAAATTTATACCAACCAGCCAAGGCTTTTCGAGATTTAATACCTCGTCAGCTTGCTGCGAGGTAGTTTATTAAACAGATCGGAAAAATTTTTGAAATATTGGATAAGCTAACTAAAACTGAAAACAATAATAAAGTTGAAATAGGATTTAAAGGATAGAAATTTATGAAAAACAGGCAATTTAAAAATATATTGGTTTGCGGCGCTTTGGCTTATGATCGGATAATGGATTTTCCGGGAAGATTTTCCGAGCATATTTTAGCTGGAAAAACGCATATTTTGAATTTAGGATTTATGGTTAATGGCGTCCAAGAAAGTTTTGGCGGCACGGCTGGTAATATCGCTTATAATCTGGCGCTGCTGGGCGAGTGGCCGAAAATCGTGGCGGTCGCGGGCAAAGATTTTACTAAATACGCCAAATGGCTTAGTAAAAATAAAGTTGATATCAGCGGCGTGAAAGTGGTAAAAGATGAACTGACAGCCAGCGCTTATATTATGACTGATAAAGATGACAACCAGATTACGGCATATTATCCAGGAAGTACAATTAAAATCCCCCTGACCCCCTTTGTTAAAGGGGGAATTATGGCTATTATCGCGCCGGACATAGTTGTCAGAATGAGAGAATATGCTAAAATATTCAGACAAAATAAAGTGCCTTATATTTTTGACCCAGGCCAGCAGATTGCTTATTACAGCCGGCAAGAATTAATCTATTCCATCAAGGGCGCAACAATGCTAATTGGCAATGATTATGAAATAGAAATGATATTAAAAAAATTGGGCGTCAAGTTCAAGCAGTTGGAAAAACTGGCGGAAATTTTAGTAATTACCAAAGGCGCCAAAGGGTCGGAAATATATCATAAAAATAAAAAAATAATTATTAGAGCGGCTAAAAAGAAAGCAGTTATAGACCCGACTGGCGCGGGCGATGCTTATCGCGCCGGCTTTATTAAAGGTTTGCTTTTGGCTTGGCCGTTGGAAAAATGCGGGCGATTGGCTTCCGTGATAGCGGCTTACGCGGTGGAAAAATACGGCACGCAGACGCACCGGTTTAGTTGGCAAGAGTTGGAGAAGAGATACTGGGAAAATTATAAAGAATTTTTAATTTTGTAATTTTTAATTTTATAAATAATTTTTTAAATTTTTATGCAGTATGATTTAGAAGAACGATGTGCGAAATTTGGCGAAGAGGCGATAAAATTTTGTAAACAAATAAAAATAAATGAGATTATTAAACCATTGATAAGCCAATTAATAAGAGCGATAACGAGCATTGGCGCCAATTATATGGAAGCCAATCAAGCCAGTTCTAAGAAGGATTTTAAAAATAAGATAAGAATTTGTCAGAAAGAAGCTAACGAATCAAAACATTGGTTAAGAATGATTGCCGTAGCCATACCAGAGAGAAAAGAAGAATGTCGTAAACTATGGCGGGAAGCCCACGAATTAACTTTAATTTTTGCTAAAATTTCCAAAAGTTGCAATTAAATTTGTTTTTGAAATTAAAAATTAAGATTTATTTAAAAATTATAAAATTAAAAATTAAAAATTTTTAAGTTATGCAATATGACGTCAAAAATATTAAATTAGCCGAAGGAGGAAAAAAGCGCATTCTCTGGGCAGCCAAAGATATGCCTGTTTTAAATTCCATTAAAGAGAGATTTGCCCGAGAATTGCCGCTAAAAGGCATTAAAATATCGGCTTGTTTGCACATTACTGCTGAAACAGCCAATTTAGCTAGAACAATTAAAGCCGGCGGAGCTGATATTGCGCTATGCGCTTCCAATCCGTTGTCAACTCAAGATGATGTTGCGGCAGTATTAGTTAAGGATTATAAAATTTCTGTCTGGGCCAGACGAGGCGAATCAAGAGAGGTATATTTTAAGCACTTAAATAGCGTGTTGAAGCATCAGCCGCAAGTTACTATGGATGATGGCGCTGATTTAATATCGCTTTTGCACACTAAATATAAAGATTGGGCAAAAAATATCTATGGCAGCATGGAAGAGACGACAACAGGGGTAATACGGCTAAAAGCTTTGGCAGAGAGAGGAAAATTAGCAGTGCCGATAATCGCGGTCAATGACGCTAAAACCAAAAATTTATTTGACAACCGCTATGGCACTGGCCAATCAACCATTGACGGCATAATTAGGGCAACAGACATATTGCTAGCCGGAAAAAATATAGTAGTTGCCGGCTATGGCTGGTGCGGCAGGGGGGTTGCCAGTCGGGCACGCGGCCTGGGCGCTAAAGTGATTATTACCGAGGTGGACAAAATTAAAGCCATAGAAGCAGCGATGGACGGCTTTGCAGTTATGCCAATGAAAGAAGCGGCAAAGATCGGCGATTTGTTTTGCACTTTGACCGGCGATATTCATGTTATTGATAAAGAACATTTTCAATTAATGAAAGACGGCGCGATAATCTGCAATTCTGGTCATTTTGATGTTGAGATAAATTTGCCTGTGTTAAAAAAAATGTCGTCAAAAATTAATAAAAACGTTAGGCACTGCGTTGATGAATATGTAATTAAAGTCAAAACTCAAAACTCAAAATTCAAAAGTATTTATTTATTAGCTGAAGGCAGATTGGTTAATTTAGCAGCTGCCGAAGGTCATCCAGCATCAGTTATGGACATGAGTTTTGCCACTCAAGTTTTGTCAGCAGAATATGTGGTTAAAAATTATAAAAAACTTGAAAAGAAAGTATATAATGTGCCTGAAGAAATAGAAAATAAGGTAGCTGAACTAAAGCTAAAAGCAATGAATATAAAAATAGACGAACTGACTGCTGAACAGGAAAATTATTTAAAATCGTGGGAAGTAGGAACATAAAGAAATTGGAAAATTAAAAAATCAAAATGTAAAATAACAAGGCAAAGTTAAAAATTTAATTTCCAATATCCAATTACTAATTTCCAACAAAAATCAAAATTTCTAATGTCTAATTAATTGCTAAAAAACTAAATTAGATATTTAGGCATTTAAAATTTTATTAGATATTGGTAATTGGAAATTAGGAATTTATTAATTTTACATTTTTAACTGTCATTTTGATTTTTACACTTTAAATTTTTAAATTATTTAAAATAAATATTTATGTCAGAAAAAAATGTGCGGCTGATTACTTCGGAATCAGTCACCGAAGGCCATCCTGACAAGGTTTGCGATCAAATCAGCGACGGCATTTATGATGAAATGCTTAAACAAGATCCGGACAGCCGTGCCGGGATTGAAACTTTTTGCACTACCGGATTAGTTGTGGTAGGCGGTGAAGCCCGGACCAATGCTTATGTTGACATTGAAACCGTGGTCAGAAAAGTTCTGCGCGATATCGGCTACGACAGCCAAGAGTATGGCTTTTGTTGCGATGATGTGGGCGTGATGGTGACCCTGCATGAGCAAAGCCCGGATATTGCCCAGGGCGTTGATGAAGGCAAGGGCGAATTTAAAGAGCAGGGAGCTGGTGATCAAGGTTTGATGATCGGCTACGCCACCAATGAAACTGCGGAACTTATGCCCCTGCCGATTATTATGGCGCATAAGCTTACTAAAAAACTGGCGCAAGTTAAAAAGCAGAAAATCCTGCCCTATTTAAGGCCGGATGGCAAAAGCCAGGTAACCATTGAATATGACAACGGCGCTGCCAAACGTTTGGAAACCGTAGTAATTGCGGCGCATCACGCTAAAAGCGTCAGCACCAAAAGATTGAGAAGGGATATTTTAAATAAAGTTATTAAACCCGTGGCTGGCCGTTTGTTTGATTCCAAGACAAAAGTATTTATTAACGCCACTGGTAAATTTGTTTTAGGCGGACCGCCGGCCGATGCCGGTCTGACCGGGCGGAAAATTATCGTTGATACTTATGGCGGAGCCGTGCCTCATGGCGGCGGCTGTTTTTCCGGCAAAGATGTCTCCAAAGTAGATCGCAGCGGCGCTTATATGGCCAGATATGTGGCGAAAAATGTCGTGGCAGCGGGGTTGGCTGACAGCTGCCAATTGCAAGTGGCTTATGCTATTGGCGTGGCCGCGCCAGTTGGGGTCTATCTTGATACTTTTGGCACTAACAAGATTGTTGAACCAAAGATTTTAGAATTAATTAAAAAATATTTTGACTTCCGGCCCAAAAAGATAATTGACCATTTGAATTTAAAGCGTCCGATTTATCAGAAAACCGCAGCTTATGGCCACTTTGGCCGTAATGATAAAGATTTTACCTGGGAAATGACTGATAAGGCAAAATTATTAAGGAAGGAAGCTAAATTATAATTAATTTACAGACCGTCCGAAAAGTACCGTCATTCCTGCGGCCTTCAGTCCTCGCGAAAGCGGGGAAGGAATCCAGAAAAAGTATTTGGCTAAAATTAAATTATTTCTGGATCCCCGTTTTCACGGGGATGACGAATTTCCGAGTTTTTAGACAGTCTACATAAAGTTATGCAAAAATTTTGGAAATTAGACAAACCGCGGATTCTTGGCGCTTTAGCCATAATGCTGGCGGCTTTACTATGGAGTTTGGATGGCACATTTATCAGGCCAAAATTGTATCTATTGCCAGCTGATCTAGTAGTATTTGTCGAGCATGCCTTGGGCTTTATTATATTAGCTCCTTTTATAATGTTTGGCTGGCAAAAAATTATTAGGTTGACTCGCAAGGATTGGGCAGCCATAATTTGGGTATGCGCTTTTGGCGGACTGATTGGAACAATCATGATTACCAAAGCTTTTTTTGCGGCGATTGGCGGAGAAGTAACTTTTGCCACTGTCGTTATCCTGCAAAAATTGCAGCCGGTCTTTGCCTTATTAATGGCGCGAATAATTTTAGGCGAAAAGCTAAAAGGCAAATTCTATCTTTGGGCGGCAGTAGCCGTGTTGGCAGGCTATTTCTTGGCTTTTGGCAAAACAGGCTTAAACTTAACTGATATAAATTTTTTAAATAATGCCGCTGTTTTTGCCGTTATTGCCGCCTTTGCCTTTGGCTCTTCAACGGTTTTTGGCAAAAAGATTGTTAATCACTTGGACTTTAAAACCACCGCTGCTTTGAGATTCGGCCTAACCGCTTTGCTGGCCTTGGCTTTAATTGCCATATCAGGCAGTGTTGCCAAATTTAATTCTATTAGCTTTAGCCAGTGGCAGTATTTTGCCCTAATAGTATTTACCAGCGGAGCGGCAGCTATGTTCATTTATTATTACGGCCTAAAAAGAGTTACTGCTTCGGTCGCAACCTTATGCGAATTATTTTGGCCTTTATCAGCGGTTTTTTTAGATTATTTTATTAATAAAAATATTTTGAGTCCGCTTCAGATATTGTCAAGCATAGTTTTGCTATTTGCTTTTTTCAAAATAGTAAAGGAAGGAAAAGCGCAAGAATTAGAATTTATTGCTTCAGTCAAGCCTGGTTCTGGGCAAGGCGCCAGATTAGGCTTTCCCACCATTAATCTTGACAAAATAGATTTAAATATAGATTACGGAGTATATTTAGTTGAAGTGAAAACAGATAATAATTACAAGGGCTTGCTCCATTTTGGCTTAAAGGAAACTTTTGCTGAAGGTCCGTCGTTAGAATTGTTTATTAAAGAAAGAATTGACGGAATTGAAAATAAAAGATTCAGCATTAATATTATTAAGAAAATAAGGGAAATAAAGAAATTTGCCGATATAAAGGCGCTGAAGGCGCAAATAGAGAAAGATTTAGAAGAAATTAGATAGGGAAATTAGGAATTTGTATTAAAATTCGTAATTCGTAATTCGTAATTTCTATTCCATGCTTGCTTACTTGGAAAAATTTAATAAATTATCCAAAGAACTGCGAGATAAAGTGTCGTCGCCGGCGGCTTTGGCTGTGCTTGACGAGCTGGAAAGAAAGTACGGTTTGGCTTTGGCTGCTACGGTTATAAGGGTAGTGGTTAAAGATATTAAATTAGCTGATTTAGCCAATTATTTTGCTCAAGAAGAAAAATTAAATACAGTAAAGTCCGAGCAATTAGCCAGCGAGTTAAAAAATCGCCTTTTTTTCAACTTGCTTAAATATTTAGAGCAGCCAGAAACGGTTGTTAGTCAGCCAGCTCAAGCGCCCATTTTCAGTAGAGAGGAAAGGGAGCGAACAAGGGGTATAAATGGGAGTTTAGTTAAGGGAGCAAGTTTCTTTTTTTCAGCTGAAGATGAGACAGAAATCAGAGAATTAGCCAAGAAGATAAATGGCTATAGTATTTCTACTGCGATTGCGGAGCAGATTGACGCTTTATTGGAGATTATTATTAATAAGACTAAAATTAATTTTGGTTCAGCTGATTTAGCCGATAGATTTAAGCAGATTTTGCGGATTTATTTACGCGGCATCAGGGATAGAATAGAAACCAAGCAGACCATGATGAAATCCTTTCTGGCCGGCGGTTTAAGTTTTGACAATGAGTCGGCTGATAATGTTTTGGCAGTAGTTGATGAGAGTAGCAAAAATTTAAGCCAAGAGATTATCAGCCAACCGCCAGCCAGAATTAAAACTCCTGAATTAGAGCAAGAAGTGGTAGCTAGTTTAGAGAGAATTGGAGCGCGCGATTTTGAATATGATTTAGCAACACTAGCCAAGCGCGGCCAGATTAAGCGGGAAGCGGTTGCAGCAAGGGCAACCAAGATTGACACCAGCCAGGAAATTGCGCCACCGCCACCAGCTATAATTAAGTCAGTTGCTCCGCCAGTTAAGCCTACACCACCGCCACCATCGCGGTCACCAGAAAGAGAAAAAATCAAGCCCCTTAAATCGCAAATTAGCCTAAAGGACGAGATGACTCCTAAAATAAAGCCTTTAATTAGACTTGCAGTAGAGCCGGAAAGCAAGGTTAGAGTTGAAGATGTAAAGTTTGTGCCACGGGTAATGGGGCCGATTGACGAATTAAAATTCTTAGAGCTAACTAATTGGCGCCGCCTGGATAAAGAGCCAGTAAAGATAGCGGAAAAGATTAAAGAAAAGATAAAATTATTAGAAGAAGAAAGTTATGCTAAAAGATTAGAAGGGATTAAGGCCTGGCGCTTAAGCCCGGTTAATAGATTATATTTAGCCATGGGTCAAGCTAGTATTAGTAATAATCAGCCAGTTGATGTTATAATAGAGGAAAGAAAAAAGCAGGGTGAGGAATATTTAACCAGCCAGGAATTTGAGGCGATTATGGACCTGAATCGGGAATTAAGATTTTAGTTAAGTGATTATTTTTTGATGCAATGATTTGAAATAATTAATATAAAACCAGCAACGAATAATGAATAATGAATTATGAATAATGGGAAAAATTAATACAAATGCCAGGAGCGAGAAACCATAATTCATAATTCATAATTCATAATTCATTTTTTCATGCAGCAATTTACTGTTCCACAATTTATTGATGTTGAGGATAAGATTATCGGCCCGGTAACTACCCGGCAATTTATTGTCATGCTATCCGGTTTTTTGTTGATGGCTATATGCTACAAAATATTTGATTTTTCTTTGTTTGTCATGGCCGGCATCTTGATCATTCTCACTTTCGGCACTTTTGCTTTTGTTAAAATTAATGGCCGGCCATTCCACTTTTTTACTTTAAATTTAATCCAGACTTTAAAAAGAACCAGATTGCGCGCCTGGAACCACCTCTTAGGCAAGACAGAAGCTGATTACGAAATAGAGGAGGACAGGCAAACCAAGCAGATTTCTTTGCCTCTAGCCAGACGCTATAGCGCTTCTCGTTTGGCAGAATTGTCTTTAATAGTTGATACCAAGGGAGCGTATAAAGGTGAAGCTGATGATATAGGAGTAATAAATATGCCAAGAGAGAAATAAATTAATTTTTAATTTTGTAATTTTTAAATAATGTTTAATTTTTTAATGTTTAAAAATTAGAAATTAAAAAATTATTTATAAAATTAAAAATTATAAAATTTAAAAATTTTAAAGATGTCCAATAAATTAGCCAGAAACAAAATAGCCAGTTCCACCCAGCAGTATCTTGATATTGCGGAAATTAGAGAGGATACGGTGATTATGCGGGACGGAACCTTGCGAGCAATCCTCATGGTTTCTAGCATTAATTTTGCCCTAAAAAGCGAAGATGAACAAAATGCTATTATTGCCGCTTATGTCAGTTTTTTGAATAACATTGATTTTCCCCTGCAGATAGTAATTCAGTCGCGCGAATTAAATATTGATAATTATATAAATACTTTAAAACAAAGAGAAAAAGAGCAAACTAATGAACTCTTAAAAATGCAGACAGCAGAATATCTTCAGTATATCAATGAATTAATTTCCTTAGGCAAAATCATGAATAAAAGATTTTATATAGTAGTGCCTTACAATCCTTTGTCGGATAAGCAAAAAAAGTTTTTTTCGCTATTGTTTGAATCATTCAAACCAGCTACTTTAATCAAAATGAAAGAAGAAAAATTTCTCAAGCGCCGGGCTGATTTAACCAGACGAGTAGAAAATGTTAGTAGCGGCCTAGCTTCCATCGGTATGAATTCAATAATTTTGGATACCCAAAGTTTAATTGAATTATTTTATAATACTTATAATCCAGAAACATCAGCTAACCAGAAGTTAGTTGAGGTGGGTCAATTAAGAATAGGTGAATAGGGGGAGGATAGTTAATCGGTTAATCGGTTAATCGGTTGCTTGGTTTTTAAATTTTTAAAAAACTGTTTAACCGTTTAACTAATTAACCAAATAACCAAATAAATGTTTAAACCAGGTCAAGTCAAAAAGCAGGAAGAGCAACTGGCGCGCGCTAAAGAGTTTGAGCAAAAACAGCAGGCCAAAGCAGTTAATGAAACAGCAGAGCTCACCAGAGAGATGGTTGAGGCCGAAAAGGCCTATCGCCGCGGCGCAATTTCCATTAAAGATTTAATCGCTCCCGCTAGTCTAGAGGTGAGCGCGGATTATTTAAGGTTGGGCAGTAAGTTTGTCCGGACTATTTTTGTGGTCAGTTATCCGCGCTATATTAATGTTGGCTGGTTTGCGCCGATTATTAATTTGAATTCCACTTTTGATATTGCCATGTTTTTTTATCCAGTCAGTAGTGCGGTAGTTTTAAAACAGCTGAAAAAGAAAGTCGGTACCTTGGAAGCGCAGATTGTTTCTGACGCGGAGAAAGGAGCGGCGCGCGATCCCTTGCGCGAAACCGCTTTGCGGGACATTGAAGCTTTGCGCGATGCTTTAACTCAAGGCACAGAGAAATTTTTTCAATTTGCCCTATATATTACCCTTTATACCGATACCAAGGAGGAGCTGGATAAACTAGCCGATGAGGTGGAAAATCTTTTTGGCTCGCGTTTAGTTTATTCCAAGCGGGTTTATTACCAAGCTGAACAAGGATTTAATTCCACCTTGCCTTTAGGCAATGACGAACTATATATTGCTTTCAACATGAATTCTTCGCCAGTGGCCTCTTCTTTTCCTTTTATTTCCAGCGAATTAACTTCTGATAATGGCATTCTTTACGGCATTAATCGCCATAATAACAGTTTAATTCTTTTTGACCGCTTTAGTTTGCAAAACGCCAACAGCGTGGTTTTTGCCACTTCCGGCGCTGGCAAGAGTTATGCCATTAAATTAGAAGTTTTGCGTAGCTTGATGATGGGCAGCGAAATTATGATTATTGATCCGGAAAATGAATATAAACACTTGTCAGACGCGGCTGGCGGCACCTATCTTAATATTTCTTTGGCCAGTGAAAATAAAATTAATCCTTTTGATTTGCCGCGCTCGGTCAGTGGCGAGTCCAAGGCCGAGGATATTATTAGAAGTGGCGTCATTACAGTAAAAGGCTTAATTAGATTAATGCTGGGTGATTTATCCCATGAAGAAGATTCTATTATTGACCGGGCCTTGCTGGAAACTTATGCTAAAAAAGATATTACCCCCGACTGCGATTTAACTAAAGTTGAAGCGCCGATTATGCAGGATTTTCAAGATATTTTAGAAGGCATGGAAGGTGGAGCCGGGCTGGCCTTGCGGCTGAAAAAGTATACTATAGGAACTTTTGCCGGTTTATTTAATAGTCCGACAAATGTTAAGATGGACAATCAGTTAGTTTGTTTTTCAGTACGCGATTTGGAAGACGAGCTCAGGCCGATTGCCATTTATATGATTGTTAATTATATTTGGAATGTAGTGAGGAGCGAATTGAAAAAGCGAATTTTAGTGATTGACGAAGCCTGGTGGCTAATGCAGCATGAAGATAGCGCTAAATTTATTTACGCTTTAATCAAACGTTGCCGCAAATATTATCTGGGCGTTACCACTATTACTCAAGATGTCAATGATTTTTTAGTTTCGGCTTACGGCCAAGCCATTGTTAATAATTCAGCTCTGCAGCTGCTGCTTAAGCAGTCGCCATCAGCCATTGATTTAGTGCAAAAAACTTTTGTTTTAACTGAAGGCGAAAAATATCTGCTTTTGGAATGCGGCGTCGGTGAAGGCATCTTTTTTGCCGGCAATAAACATGTGGCAATTAAAGTTGTTGCTTCTTATACCGAAGACCAGCTAATCACTTCTGATCCCCGCCAACTATTAGAAATTGAGGAAGCCAAAAAAGAATTTGCCGCTTCGCAAGACTTGGCTAGCGGTCTTAGTCAAGCTAACAGCGGAGCTGATGAGATGAATATATGATAGAAATTCATAGAAATTTATTGATAATCTAAATAATTTCCATAAATTTCGCGACTGGAGCGAAGCGACAGGAGTAAATTTCTATAAATATCTGATATTTGCTCGCTTCGCTCACGAAATTTATAGATATTTATAGAAATTAATAGATAATTTATTTAAGGAATTTATTTATATGGACAGACGATATATTGGCGTTATTATCATTATTTTGGGACTGGTTATTATAGCCGGCATAATTTATGTTATATTTTTTCTTAAATTTTCTCCAGCCAGCCAGACTGCTCTAGAGGAGCAGGCAGTAACTCCAGTTGCGTTAACTCAAACACCAGAGCCAATAGCGACAACCACAGCCGAGCAAACAACAGTGAGAATTTCGCCAATCAAAAAAACAGAGGTCGACCAGGAAGATTTAGTTAGAATTGCCACGGCTTTTAGCGAGAGATTTGGCAGTTTCAGCAACCAGTCTGATTATGGCAATGTGCGTGATTTAAAAATTTTTATGAGTACTAAGATGCAGAATTGGGCGGATAGTTATATTAGCCAAGCCAGAGCTAAGCCAGCCGCGTCAGCTATCTATTACGGCATTACCACTAAAGCTATTGCTAGCGCAGTCAGGCAATTTTCTAGCGAGACTGGCCAAGCGGAAATTTTTGTTAAAACCCAAAGGCGGGAGGCCTCTGGCACTACAGCTAATGCCACAACCTTTTATCAGGATATTGTGATTAAATTTGTTCGCGAGCGAGGCGTCTGGAAGGTAGACTCTGCTTTGTGGCAAAAACGGTAAAAATTTGAAAATATTAATAAAGCTACGAGTTATAAGTTATTAGTTATAAGTTATTAATGCAAATATAACTAATAACCAATAACTTATAACTTGATGAAAAATAATTTTAGGTTGCTATCAGCAATAAATTTAATAAAGACGAGAACTCTTCTACTAAAAGAGTTTTTTTTAGATTTAATATTTCCCAAAGAATGTTTGGGTTGCGGTCAGGAAGGAATTTGGCTATGTTCATCCTGCTTTAACAAAATTAAGTTAAAAACCAAACAAGAATGTCTGGGTTGTAAAAAAATTAATGACTTTGGCCAAATTTGCCAGACCTGTGCTATGTCTTATCATTTAGACGGAGTGCTGGTGGCCGTGTCTTATGATGAAAAAATTATTGTTAAATTAATTAAGAGTTTTAAATACTATTTTATTAAGGATTTAGCCCAAGACTTAGCTAAAATTTTAATCTCTTTTTTAGATGATATAATTAGCCAGGATAGAATAAACAAAGTTGATTTAACAGCCGGTTTGGATTGGCATAAATTGCAACAAGTAAAAATTTTACCTCAAGTAATTCTTAATTTAAAGAATAGTTTAATCATACCGGTGCCATTGTCAAAGCGGCGCCTTCGTTGGCGCGGCTTTAATCAAGCGGAAATTTTAGCCCGAGCAGTGGCAGAAAATTATAATTTAGAATTAAATACAGGAAAATTAATTAGAATGAAACATAAAAAGCCGCAAACTAAGCTAGACAGCGTAGCGCGCCAAAAAAATATTCAAGGCTGTTTTGCCTGGCAAGGTGAAAATTTAAATAAGCAAAATATAATTTTAATAGATGATGTAGTGACAACTGGCGCTACTTTAAATGAATGCGCCAAAGTATTAAAAGCCAATGGCGCTGGCCAGGTCTGGGGATTGGCGGTGGCTAAGGGATAAAATATAATAATTCTCGGGCAATTTAAAAACCACGTTTTGACGTGGTTTTTTGGCGGAAGCGAGAGGATTCGAACCTCTGGTCCGCGTAAACGGACTCCGGTTTTCAAGACCGGTACATTAAACCGCTCTGCCACGCTTCCGAATTCTGAAAATTGGCGGTGCCTTTTGGTTAAAATCCGAACTTTTTTTGACGAAAATCCGGACTGCGAACTTTGACGCTCCGCCCCGCCGCCGCTCGCCACCCAGCAAAAAAGTTTTCTTCGCATTTTTTATTTTGCGCGCGCCCGATTTTTTCTTCTAAAAGGAAAAAAAACTTTTTTGCTGGGTTCTGCTCTGAACGAGCAGGGCGGCGGGGCTTCGCTTCGGCAGGCGGGCAAAAATTCCTTCCCCCCAACCCCCTTCCTTTTTGCCCGCCTGCTTGGGCTTCGCCCAGATTTTTTTCGGCGGAAATTTATCATTTATATTTAGTCGCCCTTGTCCCATCACACCCAACGCGGGCGGCAGAAAGGAACTCCCTAAAAAATGTTGTGTAAAAATTGATTTCATGTTAGTATAGTGATGAGAGCTTACATAAACGCTCATACTAATACTATCATACTATGGAAAATAAACAAAGTAAAGAAATTGGGGATAAAATAAAGGTTTTACGAAACAAGCAAGAACTGACACAAGACGCACTTGCCCGCAAATGCGATATTCCCTACACAACGCTAACCAAAATTGAATCGAATGTGATAACGAAACCGTCAATCCAAACCGTAGCAAAAATTGCTAAAGGGTTGGGCGTTAGCATTGACGATTTAATGAGATAGCATGGATAAATATCTAAACAAAATTATCAAAGGCGACTGCATAGAGGTATTAAAAGATATACCGGAAAATTCTATTGACCTTATTTTCGCCGACCCGCCGTATAATTTGCAGTTGCGGGGCGATCTTTATCGGCCCAATCAAACCAGAGTGGACGGAGTAGATGACAAATGGGATCAGTTTTCTTCATTCGAAGAATACGACCAATTTACTCATGATTGGCTCAAGAGTTGCAAAAGAGTATTGAAAAAAGATGGCACAATTTGGGTAATTGGCAGTTATCATAATATTTTCCGTGTCGGAAAAATTATGCAGGATTTAGGATTTTGGACGCTTAATGATGTTGTCTGGATTAAGACAAATCCTATGCCTAACTTCAAGGGTACTCGATTTAATAATGCTCAAGAAACACTAATTTGGGCGGCGAAAAGCCAAAAATCAAAATATACTTTTCATTACAAATCAATGAAAGCTTTTGGTGATGACAAACAGATGAGAAGCGATTGGTACATTCCTATTTGCAACGGCAAGGAAAGAATCAAACTAAATGGAGAGAAAGCTCACTCAACACAGAAACCAGAGGCGTTATTGTATAGAATTATTGTGGCCACTTCTAATCCCGGAGATATTGTTTTAGACCCTTTTATGGGAAGCGGGACAACGGGGGCTGTCGCGAAAAAACTCGGACGCAATTTTATAGGTATAGAAAAAGAGAATATTTATATTAAAATCGCTAACGAAAGAATTAAAAAAGCTAAACAGATTGACGACAAGCTTTTGTCGTATGCTATTGAAGAAAAAAAGCCAAAAGTGCCATTTGGAAATTTGATTGAAGTAGGTTTTATTAAAGTTGGCGATTTTCTGTATTCAAAAGATAAAAAGCATAAGGCAAAAGTTTTAGCAAATACCACTTTGGAATGGGATAATAAAACGGGCTCTATTCACAAGATAAGCGCGACAATTTTAGCAAAGACAGCAAATAATGGGTGGACATTTTGGTATGTTCCCCAAAACAGCGATTTGGTTTTACTTGATGAATTACGGGATCGCTATATTAAACAATATTTAACTTAAAACTATGCAATACGAAAAATTCAAAAACATTTTTAACGAAACAATTTTTGAAGAATCAAAAGCAGTTCTGATTGAGAAAATCGCCAAGTATCCGAATAGATATATTGGCTTATTTAGGCCGACAAAACCAAGGGCCAAAATTTTACAAAACCTATTGCAATCTCACGAAATCCGTTTTGGTGACGCTTTTGAAACGGTTATTGAGGAATACCTGCGAGAGTTTGGCTATGAAATTTTAGAAAAGAGATTTGTTAATAGCGATGATGACGAATTAAATCTTGATCAATGCTTCAAGGCTGACGACAAAGTATATTTCATTGAACAAAAGGTAAGAGATGACCACGACTCCACAAAAAAACGAGGGCAGATTGCTAACTTTGAAAAGAAATTAAGTGAAATGGTTGATAAATATAACGAAAGCAATCTCGTCGGCATTTTTTACTTCATTGATCCAGATTTGCAGAAAAACAAAAATTACTATCAAGCCGAGCTGGAAAAAATGACGCGGGATTATGGGGTTGAGCTACATCTGTTTTACGGCAAAGAATTATTTGACTTTTTGAATCGCGAAAATATATGGGACGAGATATTAAGATATCTGGAACAGTGGAAGGCGGAAATTCCCGACTTTCCGGAAACTAATTTTGATATTGACGCAGAAAGTTCGTTTGAAGAAATAAAAGATTTGTCGCCGAGTCTTTATAGACGGATTTTCCAAGACGATACGATTTTTGACGAGATTATTTTAACGCTTTTCCCAGAGAAAAGGACTTTGCGACTTTTATTGGATTATTTTAGATCTAAAGCGTCAGAAAAAATAATTTACCGAACAATTGCTGATTTACTGCAAAGTAAATTATAGATTATGTTATGTTTTCAAAAAACGAAATCATCCACGGCGATTGTATTGATGTTCTAAAGAGTTTTCCGGAAAATTGTTTTGATTTAATTTTCGCCGACCCGCCGTATAATTTACAATTGCCTAAAAATAGAAAGCTTGTGCGAAAAGACGGCTCGGAAGTTATCCCCGTAAATGACAAGTGGGACC
>Ga0210017_1002221_pt1 | contig 16645 bp, 15 predicted proteins | sample CryGeyCG2014_020_FD_183966 | JGI IMG/M metagenome (GOLD analysis project Ga0210017, IMG submission 183966) | Groundwater microbial communities from aquifer - Crystal Geyser CG08_land_8/20/14_0.20 (SPAdes) (version 2) | ecosystem: Environmental > Aquatic > Deep subsurface > Groundwater | place... | reverse complement strand
CGCAAAAAAATATTGGATAAATATAAAAATGTCGTGGTAGCGTTCGTGCACGACATGGACAAGAGAACGCCCCACAGAGCGCAAATGGAAGAAACGTTCAATAATATTTTCTTTACGGATTCAGGAGAATATTTGAAGCTTCATTCGGAGCTTGACGCGGATTGTTTCAAGCACGATGAGGCCGAGGCCGCAAAGAGCTTAGCCGGCCAGATCGAAAGAGAGATCTATGAACCGACGCTCGCAATAGTTTTTCCGGACGATCATAAATTTGAAGCGCAAAAGAACCGCATTTTCCCATGATGCATATAATTTTCATATAGATTAATGAATACTCCGCAAAAGCATTCTTATAATAAAGAAAACATCCTGCTGTTAGTGTGTGTTTTGATATTTATATTATCCGACTTAGATTTTATAGTCGGGTATATCGGAAGCACTATAGCAACGAGGAAAGTAGAAACAGTTTTCTTTATTTTCTCGCTGCCTCTTTTGATGTATTTACTTTGCATGCTTGGGCAAAATAAAGATGCAAAGCGTAAAGCGTTAAAAGGAACAATCCTTACCGTATTATGCTTCTTTATAATCGAAGGTACCGGGTTCTTTCTGTTCTATATAAGCAAGGGTCTCGTAGTATTTAAAAAGTCAGATACCACAAAAGAGTTTATAAAAAACCTTATGCAACAAGAGAAAAATTGTTATCCGACCTTCCCTGCTTCATTCGAAGAAATTAAAATAAATACGGGAGACAAGATATTGCCCTTAACAGGTATCAGTAATGCGAAGATTATCGGGTACAATGAGTGCGGATACTATCCCGTATACAAAAGCGATGAATATGGTTTTCGCAACCCGGAGGGCATTTGGGACAATGAACGCATAGAAGTTGTTTTAGTGGGAGATTCTTTTTGCCTGGACGCTATCCATCGAGACAACGAAACATATACAGTGCCGATCAGGGAACGATTCTCTTCGACCATTAATTTAGGTAATGGCGGTAACGGGCCTTTAACCGAACTCGCGGTAATTAAAGAGTATCTTCAAGGAAAAAAGATCGGCTATCTATTTTGGTTATATTATGAAGGTAACGACCTTGCGGACCTAGGCAATGAGTTGTTTCCCAAGAGAGAGCTCACAAAGTATCTAGAGAAAGGGTATAAACAAAATCTCAAAGAAAAGCAAAGACTAATAGATCAAGTATTAAAAGAAAGATTCGAAACTATCCTTGCAGAAAAGAAGCAGCCTGTTATTACAAAGAGAAAAATATTAAACGGGCTGTTATATGCATGCACGCCGGATTTTGTTAAATATAAACAATCGATAAATAAGATAGTGGGCTTATTCGGTAAAGTTATCAATGAAGCCAGGGACGAGATTTCTGCGAAAGAAGGCAAAATGGTTTTTGTCTATATACCTTCCAGGGGGAGGTATCGCACTCCGAGCAGACAATTGATAGACTAGTATTATAGAAAAAAAGAAATTATTAGTGTAGTTAAAAACCTGGATGTTGATATAATAGATATGAATGAAAAATTTAAGGTCTTGAAAGATCCGTCAACAATGTACGCGTCATTAGGGCATTTATCAACAGCCGGGAATAAGAAGCTGTCGGATGAGATAATTAAATACGTTAGTGCTGATAAAATCGCCGAAGAGCGCCAAGATGTGCTAAGAAAAGAAAGGTAGTCGTGAGAGAAAAGTTAATAGTAGCGTTGGATGTCAAAAGTTTCGATGAGGCGAAGAGGATAGTTGATATTCTTTACCCTCACGTGAAGATATTCAAAGTAGGCAGCAAACTGTTCACCTCTTGCGGGCCCGAGATAATAAAGGCTATTCACAAAAAAGGCGGCGAGGTGTTCTTGGATTTGAAATTTCACGACATTCCGAATACGGTTTCAGGCTCAGTCGAATCAGCCGCGCAATTAGGCGTTTTTATGCTGACAGTTCACACCTTAGGAGGTTCACTCATGCTGAAAGAAGCCGCAGAGTCAGCCATGCGCTCAGCCCGAAAGTTCAATACGAGAAAGGTCAAAATAGTCGGGGTAACAGTTCTGACAAGCATGGATAATAAAGACTTGAGAGGTGTTGGAATAAGTAGAGATTTAAAAAAAGAAGTCATCTCTCTTGCAAAACTCGCCAAAAAGCAAGGCCTTGACGGGATTGTTGCCTCTGCCGCGGAGGCAAAACATATCCGGAAAGTAACAGGCAAAAATTTTATTATAATAACACCTGGAATACGACCGAGCGGTGCAGCAAAAGACGACCAGAAAAGGATCGTGACGCCAAAAGACGCTATCCGGAACGGGGCCAGTTACATAGTTGTAGGGAGGCCTATAATAGAGGCCAAAAACCCAAGAGCCGCGACGATAGGCATTTTAAAGGAGATAGAGGATGCCAAAAAAAAGTGACGTAGCGGGTATGTTCAAGAAAACAGGCGCAATGCTTGAAGGGCATTTCGAGCTCTCAAGTGGTTTACACAGCGATAAATATCTGCAATGCGCAAAGGTCCTGCAATATCCCAAGTATTCTGAAAAGCTATGCAGGGAGTTGGCAGGATATTTCAAAAAAGAAAAACCGACAGTTGTCATAGCCCCTGCCATAGGCGGGGTAGTGGTTTCGTATGAGACGGCAAGGTGGCTTGGTGCGAGGTCGCTTTTTACCGAGCGGAAAGATGAAAAAATGGTCCTTCGCCGGGGATTTGAGCTCAACCCAGGCGACAAGGTCTTGGCGGTCGAAGACGTTATCACAACTTCAGGTTCTGTGCGCGAGGTAATAGAGGTCGTGAAGGAGAACAAGGCCAAACTGGTAGGTGTCGGCTGCATAATCGATAGGAGCGGAAAAAGGATGGATTTCGGCGTGAAATTCAAGAGCCTTCTTAAATTAGATGTGCCCACTTTCGCGAAAGAAGCCTGCCCTTTATGCAAAAAAGGGCTTCGAATAACAAAACCCGGCTCCAAGAAGCTTGTTAAACAATAATCTTTTGCCTGGTTGACATAAACCGTGATTTAGCGTATAATTATTTTCCCTTGAGCTCTTTAATATAGGGTGCGGAGGGCGTTCTTTGCAAGCCATGACTCTAATAAGCCCCGAGCCGCAGATTTTTTCAGGGCGGGTAGTTCAGCTGGCTAGAACGTTTCCCTTACAAGGAAGAGGTCATAGGTTCGACTCCTATCCCGCCCACCATTCTGCTTCGCCATGGTGCTTTCGCCCATGGCTTCGCAGGAATGACAGGTGGAGCAGAATGTTTCTACGAAGCTCATACCATGGTTTACAGCGTTGAGAGCGAAGTAGAACAATACATAGAATTCACATACCATGGTAAATTGGACCTTATACATACTACAATGTAAAGGCGGCTCTTTATATACAGGCATTACAAAAGACCTTGAAAAGCGGTTAAAGAAACACGATCAAGGTTCGGCTTGCAGGTATACAAGCCCGAGAAGGCCTGTAAAACTCGTCTATAAAAAGCTCTTTAAAGATGAATCTTCAGCTCGAAGGCGCGAGATAGAGATTAAGCAGTTACCTCGCACTGATAAACTGAAATTAGTAGTTCAGTCGTGCGTCGTGAGTCGCTCTTTTAAACTTATTACCTAGTACTTAATAGAGGCTAATAACAAGTAACCATTTGCTATTTGCTATATGCCATAAGCCATTTCCCGGGGACGTCGTTTAGCCTGGTTTAAGACCCGTGACTGTCGATCACGCGATCGTGGGTTCGAATCCCATCGTCCCCGCCATTTTTTGGTCTCTGGCAGATGCCTAAATGAATAAAGGTCGCATCTGCCTACGACCCGCAAAGAGTTACACTAGGGCGGGGCTCGCGCCCAAAAAATGTTAAGGGGGGAAACCCAAGATTTCCCCCCTTAATATTCCCCCCTTTCTGAAAGGTGATCCAAAGGTAACCTCGCAAAATTCGTGCAAGGGATGAGAACCCGAAAAAGGATTTTAAAATACACACAGGGACAGGTAACACACAGGGACAGGTACGGCGGTAATCCCAGACCTGTCCCTTAACCAATCTCAAACCTGTCCCCAGGGACAAGACCTAATTTACTAATTTACAGACAGTTTCTAACGCAATCGGGAAAGTGACCTAAAATCATCCCATACTAATTTACAGACAGTTTCTAACGCAATCGGGAAAGTGACCTAAAATCAAATAGGAAACCGTCCCCAAGTTACTGAATATTGAACGGATAAAGAGATCAAAAAAATCATAGCAAGAGAAGGATTTATTGCAATTTGTTTTATGGTAATAAGTGTTGCCATGGTATGGATAGGTGTCCCCGCAGGGCATCACTTCGAATATTTTTCCGGAATAGGCTTAAAGAACCCGTTTCCTTATTTTGACAATGTTATTTCCGCTTTGCTTTACGGAGCGGGGGTTAGGATAGCTTTTATTGTTTACCCGTTATATTTACTTGTCAGGTTCATTACTTGGGTGGTAAGATATTTTTTACTAAATGCTAATCGCTATACGCTGTTCGCAATACAAAATAAAGGGGACATATCTGAGATTGGATTCAGAACCGTCCCCGAAAACTAATCGGACAGCCCTAAGCACTCCTTTGCGTACTCTTTAGGAATTCTTATCATCCGATAGATTTTTTTACGGTTTCCGTTTTCAGCAAAGGGATTGAAAAATTCCCACACAAGCTCATTCTCTTTCGTAATTTCAAAAACCCGTCCTTTTCCCGAATCGCAAATGAGGGTATTCCCATTAGGAAGGCGTTGGCAATACCCCCAGCAATCCGAAAAGAAGCTTTGCGGAGGATTTGTTTTATATTCCCAGACTATCTTACCGGTAAGAGGGTTTATTTCTAATACCCTTGAGTATTTTCTATGGGTCCCGTTATCAAAAACAAGGATCGTGCCTTCATAAGTCATGCTTGGCGCATGAGGCCAGTCCAGCTCTTTTGCACCCCAGCTCCAGACGATTTCTTTCGATTCCCGGTCCAAAATGGCTATCAGGCTCACATTTCGAAGACAAATTATATAATTTCCCTTTTTGAATCGGTCATCCTTTCTCCCCAATTGAGTGTCGGGAACAAGGTGTATAGAATTTAAATGATAATACTCGTAATATGTCGCGATGCCTAAAGATCTTCTTATGAGTTTTGTAATTCCTGTTCTGAACTCGACCTTTCTCATTTTGAGTTTAGAGATATCTTCTTCCCTGGCATACTCGAAAGGATCCAGTTTGCTATGGATAACCTCTCCCTTAATAAGGTTCTCGATCGAAAGGTAAAGAGCCCTTATATCATCCAAGGCCTTCTCGATGCGCCTGTCTATTCTAGCAATTCCTGTCGCTTTAACATATGCCCTCTCATCTAACAATGTTTTGGAATGTAGTTTTTTAAGCTTCCCTAAATTTTTAAAGGTTGACCACTTTTCGACGATCTCCCCATTTTCAGAAAACCATAATAAGCTATCGAAGTGGACCCTCCTTGAATTATATAGTATGCTGTTCTCCGAAAAGGGTACAATAAAGGTATTTTCTGCCGGCATTACTATATCATGATTGACATTTAGCGTGTACGCCCACAGCACTTCAGAGTCAATATTAAGTTTAATTATGCACTTTCCCACGCATATAGCTATTATCTGCCCATTTTTAAGAAGCACCAAATGCTCCCACCTACCCTCGAAAGGGAATAACCATTCATGCGCTATTTTACCGTGCATGTCTATTAAATAAGCGCGTCTGCTATAATCGGTATAGAGATTATATCCATTAAATGCTTTCTCAGAATTATAAGCCGTTACGCCAGAAATAGTATTTTCAATCTTTTCGTTTGTGGAACTTACATATGGCAGGGATCTTAAGACTTCAAGTTGATCGGCAGGTTTTTTTAACGCGCTGCATTTTTGGTTTTGGTGGTGGCATAAATAGGCGAAGGAAATAATTAATAATACGGTTATAGCACCTATTTTTTTACGCTTAGATACCAACATATCGAGCTATATGCTTGTCAACAGAAAAAATACGTAGATGTTTTATCACCTCGTCGAATAATATATTGCCGCGCTGACTAACGCTCCCCAAATCACAAATGCCAGAATAACAAAGATCTTGACCTTGTTCGACTTTTTTCCTTCCGGCCCGGGGCACACCGGTCTCGGATCTTTTGACATAAGGACTTCAGATTTTTTATCGTTTTTTTCCTGCGCCATGAGTCATCCCTCCTTTCTGATGATAAAAGGCTCCTGTTTAGAACGATTCTATAGCATTGTTTAACAAAAAGCGAGGAAAATGTGATTATCGCGCCTTTTTGATTGACTTATCCCAACTTCAGACATATTATAATTTAAAGATGTTCCGGTGAATTTATTATGATCCAAAACCAAAACGGGTTGAATAAAATAGTTATTGTCATTATGATAGGCATATTTCTTTGCATGCTAACAGGCTGGGGATTATATACTTTATTCAGTCAGAAGCTTATTATTGCTATGTACAATGGAAATAGCATCGGGGTTTTGAATAAGGTAATTAATAAAAACCTTGAGATGCCTCCTCCTGTAGAATATTATCTGGAGAGGGCAAGTTTATCTTTTTTTCAATTTAATAGTATTTGCGTACTCTTGCTTATAAGTTGTATCAGGATCATTCTCAGACAGGGCGGAGGCAGGATCAAAAACTTATGCAGGAGATCGTCCACAGTACTCATATATTTAATAGTAGCCTTGATCATATTGAATTCATTTATGGGAAAGTGGGGAGTAGGTTCTTATGGCAAGATGCCGCCTTGTAATAATAGCATACCTACATATACATTGTTTGGAATGCTAGACCGAACGGCCGAAAAGCCATGGATTTATAGGATATTGATGCCAACCATTGTTAATCTAACAACATCGCTTATACCAGAAGAAGTTTTAATTTCAAAAAAAGAATTTTTCACTAAAAATTCTCCATTGATCAAATATATAAAAACCAAAGGAAACTGGGAGCTTAAACCTATTGTCAAATATCATGTAGTCTACATTTATTTATACTTATGCTGACCCCCTCCCCTAAAACTGTACCACTTCCAAAGAGAATTATGGTAGTATAGCTATCCCAAAACGGAGGTGGATTATGAGAGGCAAGCGGTTTAAAGAAGACCAGATCATCAGCATCTTAAAAGAGATGGAGACAGGCGTTCCAATGCCGGACCTCTGCCGTAAACACGGCGTAAGCGATGGCACCATCTATAACTGGAAGCGTAAATACGGCGGTCTGACAGTAAATGAAGCCATACGCTTAAGAGGCCTGGAAGAAGAGAATAGCAAGTTAAAGCGTATCGTTGCCAACCAGGCGCTTGACATAGAGGCGCTAAAGGCGGTCGTCTCAAAAAACTTCTAAAGCCCAAAGCAAGACGTAAAGCAGTAATATTTGTTAAAGATAACTTTGGGCTGAGTATCAGGCGATCCTGTGGTGTAGTTGATTTATGGCGGTCGACGTTTCAGTATAAGATGGCGACAAGTCTGGACGATGCGCCGATCCGCAAGAGACTAAAAGAGATTGCGGAGAAGCGAAGAAGATTCGGATGCGCAAGGCTCCATATAATGCTACGCAGAGAAGGCTTCGTGATTAACCATAAGAGAACTGAGCGAATCTATAAAGAAGAAGGGTTAGCTCTCCGTATCCGTCGACGTAAGAAGATGGCGGCGATACAGCGAAGTGAGGCGCCTTCGCCAACACGAGTCAATGAGCGCTGGAGCATGGATTTTGTATCAGACGCCCTTTCAAGCGGCAGGAAGATAAGGACGCTCACGATAGTAGATGATTATTCGCGTAAATGTCACAGGCTTGAAGTCGATACTTCAATCGGAGGCCAGAGAGTGGTCAGGGTATTAAACGAGATCGCCTATGGCGAAGGATTGCCTGAACTAATAACCATAGACAATGGTCCGGAGTTCATAGGTAAGGCCCTTGATGCTTGGGCATACCAGAGAGGAGTAAAGCTTAACTTCATACGGCCTGGCAAGCCGGTCGACAATTCTTTTATTGAGAGTTTTAACGGTAAATTCAGAGACGAATGCTTAAATGACCACTGGTTCACGAGTCTTGATGAGGCCAGGAGGATCATAGAAGACTGGCGGGTAGATTATAATAACGAGCGGCCGCATACGTCGCTCGGAGATCTTACACCGGAGGAATTCTTGGCAAAAGAACGTGAAAAATTCTCAATAGGCATGCCTATTGAGACGGTATCAACAAGTAGTGGAGATTCCCTTTAGGAGTGGTACAATAGACGGGGGTAGGTCAATACGAGGTATTTAGATCATGGGCGATAAAGTTTATGACATAATTGTAATAGGAGGGGGGCATGCCGGGTGTGAAGCTGCCTTAGCAGCTAGCCGCATGGGGTGCCTAACCCTCATGATTGCTATGCAGTTAGATACAATAGGCCTCATGTCTTGCAATCCTGCGATTGGCGGAATAGGAAAGGGACAGCTAGTTAAGGAGATCGATGTCTTGGGCGGAGAAATGGCGCGTGCAGCGGATGCTTGTGCCATACAATTTAAAATTTTAAATGCATCAAAAGGGCCGGCAGTGCACTCATCCCGCGCGCAAGTAGACAGAAAAAAATATCTTTTTTATATGCAAAAAGCAGTAAAAAATCAGCCCAATCTGCATCTTTACGAAGGAGAGGTTTTTAAACTACTAGTTGAGAATGGGTCTATTAAAAGCGTATTGACAGACAAGGGGAATAAGTTAAGCGCTAATGCTGTTATAATAACCCCGGGGACTTTTCTTAACGGCTTAATCCATATCGGCATGAATAGTTTTTCAGGAGGGAGGATCGAAGAAAAACGTTCAAGCTGTGAGCTTTCTAATTCTTTACGGGATTTAGGGTTTAAACTTTTAAGATTTAAAACCGGGACATGCGCTAGACTCGACGGTAAAACCATAGATTTTTCAAAACTTCAAATCCAGAACGGGGATTCTTCCCCTAGAGGGTTCTCTTTTTCCACGGATGAACTTAGCGCTACTCAAGTTCCGTGTTATATCACTTATACAGGTGAGAATACTCATGATATAATCAGAAAAAATATTGATCGTTCGCCTCTTTTTAGCGGGAAAATAGTGGGGACAGGCGTGCGCTATTGCCCTTCGCTGGAAGACAAAGTAATTAAGTTCTCTCATCACAAAAGGCACCAGATATTTTTAGAGCCCGAAGGCTTAGATACGGACGAATTTTATCCAAATGGGCTTTCAACAAGCTTGCCGGAAGATGTGCAGATAGCTTTTATTCGTTCCATACCCGGCTTGGAAAGTGTCAAAATCAACCGTTTTGGTTACGGGATAGAACACGATGTTGTGGATCCGACCCAACTTTTTTCGACCCTTGAGACAAAGCTTGTTAAAAACTTATATTTAGCCGGTCAGGTAAACGGAACAACAGGATATGAGGAAGCCGCTGCGCAAGGGTTAATCGCAGGAATCAATGCTGCGTTAAAAGTAAAAAACAAGCCTCCGTTTATATTGGACCGATCAACCAGTTATATAGGCGTTTTGATCGACGATCTTGTCACAAAAGGTACGAATGAACCTTATAGGATGTTTACGTCGCGCGTAGAATATCGGTTGATACTTCGCGAAGATAACGCTGATCTTCGCTTAAGTAAGTTTGGTTTTGAGCTTGGACTGGTCAACAAAAGCACATATGATCGCGTTAAAGAAAAACAAAGAAAAGTCGAAGAAGGCATCGCCGATCTAAAGCAGAAGAAAATTACGAAAAATGGTAAAAAAATAAGCCTCTATCAGCTATTAAAAAGGCCGGGTTTTAAAATAGAGGACTTAAAAGAGTATTTTTCTTCTGATTATTCTTTCGGCGCGCTTAAATGCATAGAGGTAGAGGTCAAATACGAAGGTTTTATCGCCCGTCAAAACAGCGACGTAAAAAACTTTAAAGATCTAGAAAAAATAAAAATCCCTCCATCTTTAAATTACAACGGGATCCCCGGTCTTTCAGGTGAGATCGTGGAAAAACTCTCGAAATTTAAACCTTTAAATTTAGGACAAGCCGGCAGGATTTCGGGTGTTACGCCGGTGGCAATTACAATTTTGATGGTGTATCTTAAAAAAATTAGGAATCATCCTCCTTCGCCAGAGAAGAAGCTTCAAAGGTGATAAGCTTCGGCGGATGCCCGCCGAAGGCTATCTACTTTGAATAGCCCGATACACGAAGGCGGGCAAAAATCAAAGATGAAGATGAAACGCGAAAACCAAGATAGATATTATAAATTTTCCGCATATTTAAAAGAACGTTTTGGTTGTCGAGTCCATAAAGTGAGCATAGACGCCGGTTTTTCCTGCCCAAATAAAGACGGTAAGATTAGTAAGGACGGTTGCGTTTATTGCGACAATAAGGCATTCAGCTTTAATACCCGCTTACCGGCCAGGCCTATAGAAATACAAATTGCCGAAGGTATAAACCTGGGAAGAAAAAGATACGAGGCTCAAAAGTTCATAGTGTACTTTCAGGCGCATACCAATACCTACGGTCCCCTGGATATCCTTAAAAAGAAATATGATGCAATAAGGCGATTTGATGACATCGTGGGCCTGTCAGTAGGCACGAGACCAGATTTTATAAATGAAGAGATTCTGGATCTGATCGAAAGCTATTCCAAGGACTATGAAGTATGGATTGAGTACGGCTTGCAAAGCATACATAATAAAACATTAGCATTTATTAATCGTAACCATCTATATGAAGATTTTTTAAAGGCAGTCGAACTGACCAGGAAAAGAAATATAAAGATATGCGCCCATGTAATTATAGGCTTACCCCATGAAACAAAAGAAGATATTTTAGAAACGGCAAAAGAACTGGGGCGGCTTCGTTTAGATGGGGTGAAGATACATCCGCTTTATATAATTAGAGGAACAAAACTTGAAGAATTATTGAAATCCGGTTCATTTACGATACTGGAATTAGAAGAATTCGCTGAGGTTGCAACGGAATTCTTAAAGTATTTGTGGCCAAATACCGTTATTCAAAGAATAACTGCCGACTGCCCGCGCGATTTACTTGTAGGTCCGTTATGGATCCTGGAAAAGGGATTGGTTTTAGATAGCATAGAAAAAAAACTCGCCGCTAAAGATATTTTTCAAGGGGGTTCTTCATAATAGTGCAAGGCCGCCTGAAAAAGACTTGACACGGGATTATTATTTTGATATATATAGTTATGCCTTGGACTAACATTATGATTACAAAGGAAAATTTTTATAGTTGAGAAGACGTCTTTTTGCTTTATAGATAGGCCAATATGAAAAAAATAGGGTTTGATAACGAAAAATACCTTAAGGAACAATCGAAATCAATATTAGAAAGAGTAAAGAAATTCGATCATAAGCTCTATCTTGAATTTGGAGGAAAACTCTGTTTTGATTATCATGCGTCCCGCGTCCTGCCAGGATATGACCCTAGGGTGAAGTTGAGGCTTCTTAAATCATTAGGCGACCAGACAGAAATCATTTTTTGCGTTAATTCGAAAGATGTGGAAATGGGGCGCTTGGGCGGCGACTTAGGGATGACCTATGATACGGCCACATTGTATATGATAGACGATCTTAAGGATTGGGGGTTGGACGTATCGAGTGTTGTATTGACCCATTTTAAAAATGACGCACAGACAATAAGGTTCAGGAATAGGCTGGAACGGCAAGGCATAGCTACTTATATACATAAAGAAATACCTGGTTATCCGTTTGATGTTGAAAGAATAGTCGGCGAAGAAGGTTACGGGGGCAATGAGTATATTCAGACGAAAAAACCTATAGTTGTAGTTACAGCGCCAGGGCCGGGTAGCGGCAAATTGGCCACATGCCTTTCTCAATTATATCACGACCATAAAAAGGGAATAAATTCAGGATATGCCAAGTTTGAAACTTTCCCCATCTGGAACCTGCCATTGAAGCACCCCGTGAACGTGGCTTATGAATCCGCTACGGCTGACTTAAAAGATTTTAACATGGTTGACCCTTTTCATTTAGCCGCATATAAGAAAGAAGCCATCAATTACAATAGGGACGTTGAGGCTTTTCCTATATTGAAGAAGATCCTGGAACGGATCATTAAAAATGATAAAAGCATGTTTATGTATAATTCCCCTACTGATATGGGGGTAAACAGGGCAGGATTCGGCATTATCGATGACAAAATAGTTCAGGATGCCGCCAAGCAAGAGATCATAAGAAGGTATTACCGCTATAAGATGGAATTTATGCTTGGGATACAGCTTAAGGATGTTGTAGAGCGCGCCAAGAATTTAATGGAAGGATTAGACCTGAAGGAAGAGGATAGGCCTTGTGTGACACCTGCAAGGGAAGCCGCCCAGGAAGCAGAGAAGAAAAAAAAGGGTTATAAGGGCATATTTTGCGGCGCAGCCATAGAATTGCATACCGGCAAAGTGATAAAAGGTAAAAACTCTCCGCTTCTGCACGCGGCATCGGCAGTCGTATTGAACGCCGTTAAGAAATTAGCAAAGATACCTGACGAAATGAACCTTCTTCCAAAATCCGTTATAAATAATATAAGTACCCTTAAGAAAGAGACGCTCAAAATGCGTTCAGAAAGCCTGGATGTGGAAGAGATAGTGATAGCGCTTTCCATAAGCGCCACTACAAATCCGGCCGCAGAAGTGGCAACAAAAAAATTAGGGACCCTAAAAGATTGCCAGATGCATTTGACTCACTTGCCTTCCAAAGGCGATGAGGGAGGATTAAGAAAGTTAGGTATCAATGTCACTACCGACGGTAATCCGACCGCACCCGGATATTTCTTAAGATAATGAGATTATTATGAAACCTGTTAAGATCATCCCATGCCTGGATATTAAAAACGGACGGGTAGTTAAAGGCGTAAAATTCGTTGATCTGTGCGATGCCCGGGATCCGGTTGAAGCGGCTACAGCCTATTGTAAAGAGGGGGCCGATGAACTTGTCTTTTTGGATATAGCGGCTTCTGTTGAGAATAGGGCAACAAGGATAGATTGGGTAAGGAAGGTGGCAAGCGTTGCAACAGTTCCCTTTACCGTAGGAGGCGGCATCAGGAATGTCGATGACATAGAAGTGCTGTTCGCTCTGGGAGTTAAAAAAGTTTCTATAAACACGTCGGCTTTTAAGGATCCTGACTTAATAAGGGATGCCGTTAAAAAATTTGGCAAAGAAAAAATTATAGTTGCAATAGACGGTAAAAAGAATTCTAAAACCTCCGGCAGACCGCGCCTGGAAGTTCTCGTAAACGGTGGTACTGAGGCTACTGGCGTCGACATTGTTAAATGGGCAAAACGCGCTGAAGACCTTGGAGCGGGAGAAATTCTATTGACGAGTAAAGATGCCGATGGGACTAAAAAGGGGTACGATATCGAAATGACAAAAGCGGTTGCGGAAGCAGTATCCATTCCTGTCGTGGCTTCTGGCGGCGCCGGGAAACTCGAGCATCTTTATGAGGCTGTAGTTGACGCGAAGGCGTCGGCAGTCCTTTGCGCTTCAGTATTTCACTTTGGCGAGATTTCAATTAAGGAAGCAAAGAAGTATTTGAAAGGTACGGGGATTCCTATTGTAGAATAGAAAGAGGAGGGGGTATGAATTTTGAGCCTAAACAATTTATAAGATCTAAAATAAATGAAATAAAAAAAGAAGTTGGGAAAAGAGGGGCTTTGGTTGCCACGTCAGGCGGCGTTGATAGCATGACTTGCGCGGTTTTAGCCCATAAGGCATTGGGCAGTAGGGCAATTATAGTTTTTATAGATGATGGTTTGATGCGTGACAGCGATGAAAAAAGGGTTAGGGGAGAGCTTAAGCCGTTCGGAATAAAGGTAAAGACGCTGAGCGTTCAAAAAGATTTTTTCAAAGCGCTCAAAGGAAAAGAAGACCCTGAAGAGAAGAGAAAGGCCTTCCGGAATCTGTTCTATAAAACATTGGGCAAGGCAGTTAAGGAAGCCGGCGTGGAGTCCATGATCCAGGGGACGATAGCAGCCGACATTATCGAGACAAAAGGCAAGATAAAGACGCAGCATAACATTCTAAAGCAGATAGGCATTGATCCTAAAAAGCACTTTGGTTTCAAAGCGGTAGAACCCCTAAGAGAAATTTTTAAGCCTCAAGTGAGAAAAGTGGCTAAGGAATTGGGTTTTTCGCAAAGAGTTTATAAACAAATGCCGTTTCCAGGGCCTGGGCTTGCCACGAGGATAGTAGGAGAGGTTACGCCTGAAAGGGTTAAGATATTGAGGCATGCCGTATCTATCGTAGAGGATGGGATAGAAGAGCTAAAACCATTCCAGGCTTTTGCCGTTCTACTTAATGATAAGGCCACGGGCATAAGAAATGGAAAGAGGTCTTTCGGGAATATTATTGCCATAAGATCGGTAGAAAGCAAAGATGCCATGACAGCTTCTGTCACGAAAATTCCATGGGAAACGCTTGAAAGCATAAGAGACAGAATGATAAAAGAAATTCCTCAGGTGGTAAAAGTTTTGTACGATATAACCCCGAAACCGCCAAGCACAATAGAATATATATAGGATTTAGAGAATATAGCGCATTAAAGATTGACATAACCAAAACTGACATTAAAGGAGGAGATGGTGGAAAACGTAACAATAACACCCGATGTAGTTAAAGAACAAGGCTTAAGCCAAGAGGAGTATAAGAAAATATGTAGTCTTTTGAAGAGAGAACCTAATTTTACAGAACTTGGGTTATTCTCCGCTATGTGGTCGGAACATTGCAGCTATAAGAATTCAAAACCAGTTTTGAAATTATTTCATACGACAGGCAAACAGGTGTTACAGGGTCCCGGTGAAAATGCAGGGGTTGTAGATTTAGGTGACGGCCTGGGAGTGGCCTTTAAAGTAGAATCTCACAACCACCCGTCGGTCGTAGAGCCCTATGAGGCGTCAGCTACAGGCGGAGGCGGTTGCATCAGGGATATTTTTACTATGGGCGCCAAGCCTGTAGGGCTTCTGGGTTCGTTACGATTAGGCAATCTTTCCGATGAAAAAGTGAGATTTTTATTTAAGGAAATTGGCAGAGGCTTTACGGATTACGCCAATAAAGTAGGAATACCGGTTGTGGGCGGAGAGATATACTTTGATGAGTGCTACGAAGGAAACCCCCTGGTGAATGCAATGACAGTCGGTATTTTAAAGAAGAAGAATTTAACAAAGGCAAGGGCCAGCGGCGTTGGGAATCCGATTTTGATTGTCGGCGGAGCAACGGGCAGGGATGGCGTGGCAGGGGCAAGTTTTGCTTCCGGAGGCTTGGATGAGGGGTCCGAAAAAAAGAAATCAGCAGTGGCTATAGGCGATCCCAAGATGGGCAGGATACTGCGAGAGGCCTGTCTTGAATTAATAGAGAATGGTTTGACGGTGGGAATGCAGGATATGGGCGCTGCCGGACTCGTTTGCTCTACGGCGGAAACAGCGTATAAGGCGGGTATGGGCATTGAAATAGACTTAAACTTAGTGCCTCGCAAGGAAGAGGGGATGGACTCTTACGAGGTTATGCTTTCCGAATCTCAAGAAAGAATGTTGGTGATAGTAGAAAAAGAGAAGTTAGAAAAAGTTAAAAAGACATTCTCCAAATGGAATGTCCCGGCCACAGTTATAGGCAAAGTGACCAGCGACGGCATATTGACCGTCAAGGAGAAGAATAATGTGGTTGCGTCAGTGCCGGTTAAATTTCTGATCGAAGCGCCGGTATACCAAAGAGAGGAAAAACGGCCAGCGTATTTAGACCAGGCAAATAGTTTAAACCTGAAAACGGTGAAGGAGCCGGAAAATTTAAAAGAAGTACTGTTAAAATTACTTGCTACCCCAACCATATCAAGCAAGGAATTGGTTTATAAGAAAAGCGACCCAAAGAACGCCGGTGATATTTTATCCATGCCAGGCTCTTCTGATAGTGCGGTGGTTGCTATTCCCGGGACTAAAAAGGCCCTGGCTATGACGGTAGACTGCAACGGAAGATACTGCTATTTGGATCCATACAAAGGGGGTCAAATTGCGGTTGCTGAGGCAGCAAGAAATATTGCCTGCGCCGGCGCAAAAGCACTGGCCTTAACAGATGGATTGAATTTTGGGAATCCTATGGATCCTGAGATATTCTGGCAATTTAAGCAGGTGGTGTTGGGGATATCGGAGGCAAGCAAGGTGTTAGATACGCCTGTAGTCAGCGGAAATGTCAGTTTCTATAATGAAAATCCGCGCGGTTCTGTTGACCCCACAGCCATAATAGGCATGGTTGGGGTGATAGAGGACGTCTCCAAGATAAGAACGCAGTCGTTTAAAAAGCAAGGCGATAAAATAATTCTTCTCGGAGAGAGCAGGAATGAATTAGGCGGAAGCGAATATTTAAAGGTTGTCCACAATTTGAAAAAAGGGCCTGTTCCGGTAATAGACCTTGAAAAAGAAAAATCCCTGCAAAAGTGTTGCCAGGAAATCACAGGGCATGGTTTAGCCAATTCTTTGCATGATTGCTCAGAAGGCGGATTGGCTGTAGCGATAGCCGAGAGCTGCATTACTGACGGCAGCAAAAAACAGGGCGCCAGCATAAATCTTTCAGGCGCCGATATCAGAAACGACGCTCTTCTATTCGGAAAAACCCAGACAAGGATCGTAATTTCCTGCCCACCTAAGAACGCGG
>Ga0210017_1002211_pt1 | contig 16705 bp, 13 predicted proteins | sample CryGeyCG2014_020_FD_183966 | JGI IMG/M metagenome (GOLD analysis project Ga0210017, IMG submission 183966) | Groundwater microbial communities from aquifer - Crystal Geyser CG08_land_8/20/14_0.20 (SPAdes) (version 2) | ecosystem: Environmental > Aquatic > Deep subsurface > Groundwater | place... | reverse complement strand
AGTATTCAACAGTTTCAGGTTTTGGGCTTTTTTATTCATTGCCTCGACAAAAGCAGGCGTTCCCCCGGGAAAGTTTTGCGACAATAAAAGGGCGGCATCGTTACCGGAACCGACAAGGAGCCCGTAAAGTAAATTCTCCACTGTCATTTGTTCATTAGGCAAAATTTTTATGGTATTTCCTTCCACTTTTATCCCACTTGAACTGGCAGTTAAAACCTGGTCTAAAGAAAAATTATCCATCACGACCAGGGCCGTCATTACTTTAGTAGTGGAGGCGGGGAAATGTTTATGATCAGGGTTTTTTTCATAAAGCGTCGCCATCGAGTCTAAGTCTAAAACAATCACTGATTCGGCGGTCAACTCCGACAAAGAGCTAATCTTTCGATTAACCGGATAAGGAGCTGGGGTGGGTAAAAGTTCTTTAAAGCCAAATATTTGTTTAAAATTTATCGTCGGCCCTGGTACCGTCTTGACCACTGATTTCCCGACTAGGAAAAAGCCCCATAAAAGCAGGGCCGACAGCACCGGAAAAATCCATTTTTTGGGCAGGTTCATTTTGTCGCTATTTTTATTCCCAGTTCTTTTAATTGCTCTGGACTTGCTTCGGTGGGAGCTTCCATAATCGCTGTTTGCCCCGAAGAGGTCATTGGAAAAGCAATCACTTCCCGCAAATTAGCTTCATTTAAAAGAACCATTAAAATCCGGTCAATACCCATCGCGATTCCCCCATGAGGAGGAACGCCAAATTTAAAAGCGTCAAGTAAATGACCAAATTTTTGTTGAATTTTTTCTTTTGTATGACCCATAATTTCAAAGACCTTAGTTTGTACTTCCGGATCGGTAATTCTAATACTGCCTCCGGATATTTCAAAGCCGTTTAAGACAAAATCATATTGTAAAGATTTTAAGTCACCTAAATTTTTCTCTGCCATTAAATCGGAAACTGCCTCAGGCTTAGGAGCGGTAAAAGGGTGATGAGTGGCATCCCAACGGTTTTCTTTTTCTTTCCATTCAAAAAGAGGAAAATCAACAACAAAACAAAAAGCCAGTTCATTGGGATCATTTTTGTCTTTTCTTAAATCCGGTTTATCGGTCTGGTATTTAGTTATGGCTTCTTCATAAGAAATTCTGGGAAATTCAGAAAAAGTTAATTTCTTTTCCGTAAAATATTTTTTTACTAATTCTTTGGTCATTTTCTCAACCAAAGATAAAACTTCTTCTCTAGAAGTAAAAGACATTTCAATATCGACTTGAGAAAATTCGCCGTAAGCCCGGTCTGCCCGTGGATCTTCGTCTCTAAAACACCGGGCAATTTGAAAATACTTTTCTAAGCCGGCTACCATTAAAAGCTGTTTGTATTGTTGTGGTGATTGCGGTAAGGCATAAAAATTTCCCGGCTGCAAACGGGAAGGAACCAAAAAATCTCTTGCCCCTTCAGGAGTAGTCTTGGTCAAAATCGGTGTTTCCACTTCGACAAAATCTTCCTCATTTAAATAATCTCTGATAAACTTAATGACTTTGTTTCTTATCCGAAGATTTCTCGTCATGCGGGAACGGCGAAGATCCAGATATCGGTAACGCAACCTGGTTTCTTCGTTTAATTTAAGTCCATCAGTTTCAATTTCAAAAGGAAGCTCTTCCGCTTTAGCCAAGACGTTCAGTTCTTTTGCTTCAATTTCAATTTTTCCGGTCTCAAGTTTGGGGTTAGCTAAATTTTCCGGTCTTCCTTTAACTAAACCTTTAATTTCGACTACCCATTCGGACCGTAGATCTTTGGCTTCTTCCGTACGGGCCCGCCTTGACTCGTCATCGGCGAGGCAGGTAAAAACCACCTGAACAATTCCCGTTCGATCGCGTAAATCAATGAAAATAATTTTTCCATGATCACGCCGGGTATTAACCCAACCCTTAAGAAGGACTTCTTCACCAATTTTTTTAGGAGTTTCTTTAATCAGTGTCCGTTCCATTGATCAATTATATCTTATTCCGAACGTGTTTTAAAATCTGATGCCGCGCCTGTTGAGTAACGACAAACCTCAACCATTTCTCTGAAGGCTTATTCCTTTCCTTGCGAATAATATTAACCATATCACCGGACTTAAGCTTGAAATCGAGTGCTACCATTTTTCCGTTAACTTTCGCTCCGGTGACTTCATTGCCCAAATCAGAATGAATGGCATAAGCAAAATCGATTGGCGTCGCCCCTTGAGGCAAGTCATAAACATCGCCCTTGGGAGTAAAAACAAAAATCCGATGTGCTAGGGCATCAAATTTTAAAGCCTCCAGATATTCCTTGGAATCAACTACTTCATTCTGCCAAGAAACCAGCTGTTTAACCCAAGAAAGTTTTTCATCGGGAGCAAAAATTCCTTTTTCTAACTTTTGATCGGAAGCTCCACCGGCTTTAGCATACGCGTAAAACCAATGAGCCGCGATTCCTCTTTCTGCTTCTTCGTGCATTTCAAAAGTCCGGATTTGCACTTCCAAAATCCTTTCATTAAAAGAAAAAACATTAGTATGAATTGAGCGGTAGCCATTTGGTTTTGGCTGGGCAATAAAATCACGAATTCCAATCCAAGGAACCGGTTTCCAAATTGAATGAATAATACCCAAAGCGCCATAACAGTCTTTAACTGTTTCCACTAAAACTCTCATCGCCACCAAGTCATAAATTTTCTCAATGTCATTGCCAATTTCCGGACGCTCTAACTTCCGCCAAAGGCTATAAAGATATTTTGACCGAGAGCTAATCTTGGCCTTAATTCCTTCTTCCGCTAATTCAGCGTAGATTTTCCTCGTTGCTTTTTCCAAAAATTCCTCTGCCTTAAGAAAATACGGCCGGGAATATTCAATTAACCATTTATATTTTTCGGGGTAAACATAAGGGAAAGCCAAGTCTTCCAGGTCTCCCTTCATCTCTCCCATTCCCAATCTTTCCGAAAGCGGGGCGTAAACTTCTAAAGTTTCTTGGGCATTTTTTAATTGTCTTTTCGGAGGTAAAAAATGCAATGTTTGCATGTTATGCAACCGATCGGCAAACTTTACCAAAACCACCCGCAAATCTTTGGCCATCGCCAAAATCATTTTCCGCAAATTCTCGACATAGTCTTCTTCAAAAGAGCCTCTCAGTTTTATCTGACTGATTTTAGTTACCCCATCAACAATGTTGGCGACCTCTTTTCCAAACTCGGAGGTGAGTTTTTCCTTGGTTATTCCTCCGTCTTCCATGGTATCGTGTAATAAACCGGCAGCAATAGAGGTAGAATCCATTTTATAATCCGCCAGTATTTGCGCTACAGACAGCGGATGAGTAATCACTGGGTCGCCGGAAAGCCTTTTTTGTCCGGCATAAGCCGCGGCGGCAAACTCAAAAGCCTTTTGAATTAATTTAAAATCCGCATTCGAATTATAATTTTGGATTTTGGAAACAAGACTTCTGATATTAGCCATTTTAGAGAAAATCAATATCTTTTACTTTTAACTCCACTTTTTTCTCATTATTCCATTCATTAAGAGATAGAGAATAAGCAATTCTAATTTTTTTTCCAAGACTTAACTTACTGCTTAAATAACCTTGGTTAAAAGCAACCGCGGAAATTTTTCCTACCAGCATCAGTTTAAGATGTTTTCCTTCATTGCCGACTAAACGGAAATCGGTAATCTCGGCTTCACTGGCAAAAATCGGCTCCGGATTACCCAAACCAAAAGGAGAAAGTTTTTGAATTCCTTCCCATAACTTCATCGAAACATAACTTAAGGGAATTTCTAAATCAATCTTTAGCGTCTTCTTCAACATTTCTTCGGTAATTTGTTTTTCCGCTGTCAAAATCAACCTTTTCCGTAAATCATTAATTTTGACTGTTTCCACGGTTAAGCCGGCCGCCATCGGGTGACCACCAGCATCAATCAAAATATCAGACTGCGCCCTGATGGCTTCAATAATATTGAATCCAGCGATTGACCGGGCCGAAGCTTTTGAATAAATTTCTCCGCGGGAAATAACCAAAGCCGGCCGGCAATATTCCTCTACCAATTTTCCGGCCACCAGACCGATAATTCCCTCCTCATATTGATCGCTATCGACTACCAAAAATTTTGGTAATTCTCCTTCTATTCCGGCGACCAATAATTTGGCTTGCTTAACTGTTTCTTCGGTCAAAATTTGTCTTTCTTTATTGGTAAAACCCAATTTATCCGCTAAACTTTTAGCTCTTACGTAATCTTTGGTGCACAATAGCCGCAATGACTCAAGGGCATGTTCCATTCTTCCCATCGCATTAAGACGCGGCGCAATTATATAACCCACTTCATAAGTTCCCAAATCACCGGCTTTCAAACCCGCTTCTTCCAAGATGGCTAACACCCCACAGCGTTTTGTCTCATTAAGCGCTTTTAAACCAAATTTAACCAGACTTCTGTTGATCCCGGTTAAAGGTTCCAAGTCGGCAATGGAGGCAATGGCCACCAAGTCCAAGTAATTGGCGATTAGTGATTGACGGTTAGAACCATCTTTTAAAATTTCTTTGGCCAAAAACCAGGCAATAGCCGCCGCGCAAATTTTATCGGTGTGAACTATAGCAATACATTTAGGCTTTTCTTTAGAAACTTGATGATGATCGCAAACAACGACATCAATCCCCAATTCTTTGGCATATTTTATTTTTCCTGCCGCAGTTATGCCGTGATCCACAGTTATTATTAATCCCAGTTTTGAATTTTGATTTTTGAGTTTTGCAATTGAATCACGATTCAAACCATAACCTTCATTTATCCTTTCCGGAATATAGGGCAAAACGTTTTTGGTTAAACAGTAAAGCGTCTCCCATAAAATAGCGGTGGCGCAAATCCCGTCCGCGTCATAATCGCCGTAAATAATTATTGATTCACTTTCTTTAATTGCCTTGTTAATTCTTTTAACGGCTTTTTTAATTTCTTTATCATCAATTCCCAAATCTTCGGCGGTTAATTTTTCCGGACTTTCGGGATTTAAAAATTCTTCCTGCTCCATTTTTGTCTTCAGACCACGATTATCTAAAAGGATCTTGATTATTTCCTCGCTTTTAACTGATTCCTTTTTGAAGTTACTTAATATTTTCCAGATCATAATTCAATTGTAATGTTACAATTTTAGCACAGGCTGATTAAAATTGGCAAAACCACCAAAACACCGAAACGATGAATTAAAAAAAGTTAAAGAAGGTAGTATTAATCAATTTTCTTTTTCGACAAGGTTTGAAAATCATCTTTGGTAATTGCTTTTCTGCCTGATTTTTTTTCAATTTGTCTTCTGGCGTTACCGGCAATTGTTCCACCTTCTTTGGCAACTTTTTTATTTTCATTAAAAGTTTTAGGTTCTCTTTTTTCTGATATTTCCGTAGTAGCAGTTTCCGCCAGCATATTTAAAACCAATTCCAAATTGGTCATGTTGTCACGTAAATTTTCTTTCCTTAGATTCTTGTATTGTTTAGGGTCTTGCCTAGATAAGGTGTAAATTTCTCCTTCTAAAACGAATCAGCTTTCTGATTTGCTTAAGTATATCAGTTCGGTGGTTAAATCGCCATTCTGATTCCAAGAGATTTGTTCCAAATAGCGGTTTGGGGATACCGTTAAACTTAGCTAGCCTGCGCTTGGTCCAGCTCCAAAAAGATTCCACTCCGTTGATATGAATATCCCGGTGGGCAAAATCGTTCTTTTCGTGGTTAACCTTCTTGTGATTGTAGCCATAGACTGCCAGGGCCTCATAAGACCTCCACCCATCAGTGTAAATGTCTGCCCCACTCTTTACTGTGGCTCTAATAATAGGCAGGATTTCTTCCCTAGAAGCATCGGGAATGATTTGGGCATAGACATTCCCGTCCCTTTTTAGAAGACCCAAAACAATGATTTTTTTACTGGCTCCTCGACCCCTTTTCCCTCGCTGACGTCTGGGGCCAAAATAGCTTTCGTCAATTTCTACCCCGTTGGTAATTTGTTCCTCTTCCCGTTCTTTGAGAGCTCTGGCAATTACCTGACGACGAAAATAACCGAAGTAACGGTTAACGGTGTTGCGGTTAAGCAGAACAATTTTTGCCGTTTGTAGGGCTGTCAGATCAATAGCAAAAGAGCGAATAAGCAGGGTAAATTTCTTGTCAGAAATACGGATCCGTCGGATAGTAATAGATTTAGGCTCTGATAACGGCATTAATAACTAATTATACAGCCGTTATCTATGCAAGACCCAAAATTATTACAAAAAAAGGTATTTACTTTCCTTTAAAATATTCCTTTAAGATTTCCTTGGCAATTGGGGCGGCAACAGTAGAACCTTCGCCTCCACGTTCCACCAAAACCGTTAAAACTATCGTTGGGTTTTCAGAAGGTGCAAAAACTGTAAACCAGGCATGAGTAGTTTTACCGTCCCCTGTTTCCGCTGTTCCTGTTTTACAGGCGGCTACCGGCTTAAAATCAAAAAATGGATAGGCAGTTCCTCCGGTTTCGCAAGCGCCAATCATGCCCCTTTTAATAATATCTAAATATTCTTTCTTAACTCCGGTATCTTTGCACTCGGCTTGATAAGGCGTATTTTCGGTACCCAATCTAAGCATTCTTGGCGTGCAATATTTGCCGTTATTAGCCACTACTGAAGCCATTTCATTAACCGCCAGAGGAGTTAAATCAATGTCTCCCTGACCAATAGCCAAATGGTAGGTATTCCCCAAAAACCACCCTTCATTTTTATATTTTTTCTTCCATTCCGGTGTACCGACAAAGCCGGGAATTTCACCGGGCAAATCAATACCAAAGATTTTGTCTAAATTATATTTTTGCGCCCAAAAATTAATTTTTTCCGGCCCCACCATCTCTCCTAATTTATAAAAAAATGTGTCGGTGGACCGGATCAAAGCTCTGACAACATTAATTTCCCCTTCTGTCCGGCCGTACTGAGTAAAATACCAGTTGGCGTATTTAAAATCACCTACCGTCAAAACTCCCGGATCGTTGATTAGGGTATTCTCGGTGATTTTTTTCTCTTCCAAACCGGCGGTTGAAGTAACAATTTTAAAAGTTGATCCTGGAGCAAAAATTCCGGAAATAACCCGGTTAAAAAGCGGCCGGTTTTCTTCATCGGTAATTAATTTTGCCAAAGAATTATTGTTGTCTTTGGTGATGAACAAATTGGGATCAAAAGAAGGTGAAGAATATAAAATAAATACTTCACCATTCTGAGGATTTTGGGCAATTACTGCCCCTTTCTTGCCTGTCAATTCTTTGGCCGCTACTTCTTGTAATTTGCTATCCAAAGCCAAATTTAAAGCTTTGCCCGAAGTAGGTAAAATTCTTCCTGTCCGTCTGACAATACTACCTTGAGTGTCAACCTCTGCCAATTCCGTACCGTCACGGCCTTTTAAAATTTCCTCATATTCTGCCTCTATCCCTACTCTGCCCAACCAACTGCCCAAACCATAACCTTTTAAATCCAGTTTACCTGTTGACAGTTCTTTCTCTGTTACTTCCCCCAAATAACCAATAGAGTGAGCAAACATTGAGCTTTGACGGTATTTTCTTTGCAATACAATTTTTAAATCAGCGTCTCTGCCTTCTGACTGTCTGATAATCCCTTCTTCGCGGGAAATTTCTTTGTCTTTAACTAAATATTTTGGTTCATTATCAGCCAAAACTATTCCGTGACGGTCATAAATTATTCCTCTCGGCGCCGGAATTGGGATTTTTATTAGACGATTTGTTTCTGCCAAATTACGGTTTTTTTTACCTTCAATAATTTGCAATTGAAAAAGCCGGCCTAAAAATACCGTAAAAACTGCAAACAAAAGAAAAGTAAGAATTTTTATCCGTCTGTCTGTCATTTATTAAATTCTTATCCTTTGTTCGTCTTTCCCTAAATAGCCAAAAACAAGCCATAAAAAAAACAAAAACGCCAACATTATTAACCCCGATAAACCTAACGGTCTTTGCTCCCAAAAATCGAGAATAAGCCCAGCAGGGATCATAGACCATAAAATCCATTCTGCCTTTCTTGAAAAAACAAAGTATAAAATTGAAAGTAAAATCAACATTGCAATAATTAAGATTACAATTTTCCCCGAACCAGAAAAATCGTAGACAAATTTTCGGGATCAAAAAGAGTTTTAACCGTTGCTGTTTTAAATGGCTCTCCTTTTGTTTGAGTTACTTCATTTACTTCTCCTACCAACAAATCCCCGCCCGATAAGCTAACCATAACTAAATCACTTTTTTGGGGAAATTCAGAAGAAAGAATTTGTTCCAAATTAATTCTGTCTAGACCGCGGCCAATTGCCAAAGCCCGACCGTTAATTTGGTTGGTTTCTTTATCAACAATTTTGACTGATAATTTTTCCTCCAAAAATGAAGCCATTTTTATTCTCCCTATTGATTCACTTACATCATCAACCCTGCCAATATAACTTCCTCCGGAAACTGCAATCATTCCCCGGACAAGACCATCTTTTCCCCCTGCGTCAATAATTAAAATTTCTCCCTCAACCCCAATTACTTTTACCGGTAAAAATTGCCAGTTTTTAGGCAAAGGCACTGACAAAAGCCGTCTTAACTCCTGATTTTCTTCAAGCAAAGCGGCATTTTTTACTTGTAATTCCGATAAATTTAAATTACTCTCATTTTTTAAACTGTCAGCGTTTAAGTCTTTTTTAAGGGTTTTTTGCCAACGAAAAATCTTTTCTCTTAAAGGAATTATTAAGATTTTTTCCTCCAGTTGACGAAACGGCCGGGAAATTCCCGTTAATCCGATTAAGAAAAGAATTGAAAAAACCGCCAGCAAATAAAAAAAGGGTCGTGGAAAGCTTTTTTTAACAAACATTTTTATATTTAAATGGCGCTTATTTTACCCCGCCGCGAACTTTTACCTTATCCAATAAATTTTTATCCGAAAGCACTTTGGCACAACCTCTGACCACTACCGTCATGGGATCGTCAACCACTACACAGGGCATTTTGGTCATTTCGGTAACCAAAGTATCCCATCCAGGCAATTGGGCTATTCCGCCGGCAAGATAAATCCCCCGGGTGGTAATGTCGCCCAAAAGTTCCGGAGGTGTTTCTTCAATAATGTCGGAAATGGCCCTGACGATTTGATTGACCGTCGGCGCTAATGCCTCTCTCACTTCTGCCGTATTAATTCTAATGGAATGAGGAAGACCGGTCGAAAGATCCCGTCCTCTAATAATCATCATTTTTCCCTCCTTGTCCTTAGTCTCCGTTACTGACCCAATTTGAATTTTTAAGCTCTCCGCTGTCGGCAAACCGATTAAAAGCGAGTATTTAAGGCGCATAAAATTAACCATCGCCTCATCCATAGAATCTCCCGCCAAACGGAGTGATTTACCAATAACAATTCCTCCCAAAGAAATTACTGCCAATTCCGTTGTTCCGCCGCCAATATTAATAATCAATGCTCCCGCTGCCTCAAAAATCGGCAATTCCGCCCCTATCGCTGTGGCGATCGGCGACTCAATTAAAAAAGCCTCTCGAGCCCCGGCATTAAGCGCCGCATCCTGGGCCGCTTTTCTTTCTACATCAGTCACGCTGGTCGGAATGGAAACTACCACTTTCGGCCTGGGAATTTTTATCTGAAAACCATAAGTTTCATGCAATTTCTTAAAATAGTAAGAAAGAAGACCGACGGTCGCGTCAAAGTCGGAAATTACTCCGTTCTCCAATGGCCGGATGGTTTCCAGCTGTCCCGGTGTCCGGCCAATCATTTTTTTTGCCTCGATACCAACCGCGACAATTTCTTTTGATTTTTTGTTCCTGGCGACCACCGTTGGCTCCCGAATCGCAATCCCTTTACCCAAAACAAAAATCGTGGTGTTGGTCGTCCCCAAATCAATCCCCAAATCATAAGTCACCAAATTAAAAAGTTTATCAAACATCAGAATAATTGTATCATTTTTTGATATACTGATATGCGGTGAAACTTGATTTATTTCTAAAAAAGTTAATCTCGATTCTCTTCCCGGTCCTGTTTTTCTTGGTCCCCCTCTTCTTCCTCCCACTCAATTACGAACTTTTTGAATTCAATAAAATCATTCTGGTCTATTTTTTAACCATTCTTATCGCGGCTGCCTGGGCAGGCCGGATGATTATTCAAAAAAAGTTTATTTTCAGACATACTCCTTTAGAAATTCCCATAGCAGTATTTTTTCTTTCTCAAGTTATTTCAACCATATTTTCCCTTGACCCTCACACCAGTCTTTTCGGTTATTATTCACGCTTTAACGGCGGGTTTTTGTCTTTAACCGGCTATCTTTTACTTTATTTTGCCTTTGTCAGCAATTTGGAAAAAGGTGATGTTTATCGCCTCATCAAGTCTATTTTTGCCTCCGGCTTAATAATATCAATCTATGGCATCTTAGAACACTTTGGCCATTCTTTTTCCTGTTTAATCTTCAGCGGAAAATTTGACACTGGTTGTTGGGTTCAGGATGTCCAGACCCGGGTTTTTGCCACCTTAGGCCAGCCCAATTGGCTGGCCGCTTATTTGGCAATTTTGATTCCTATCGCCATTTATTTTTTTATTACTGCCAAAACAAAAATCTCCCGCGCTTACTACTTACTACTAACTACTGGTTACTTCGCCTGTTTATTATTTACCGGCTCGCGCTCCGGCTTCTTGGGACTAGTTATTGCCTTAATAATCTATTGGCTACTGACTTTTTTTACCAATCGCCAGCGAATTAAAAGTTATATCACCCTATTCATAATTCTTAATTCATTATTCTTAATTCTGGTTATAATTTTTGGCTCGCCTTTTTCCCAAATTAACAAATTTATTTACTACCAATCCTTTCTTGCTCCCAAGGCCCTCAACACCCGAGAGCCCCAGCATCCTTCCGGCCAGGGGACCCAGCTGGAAGTAGGCGGCACCGAGTCCGGAAAAATTCGGCAGATTGTCTGGAAGGGAGCCATTAATGTTTTTAGGCATTACCCGTTTTTCGGTTCGGGCGTGGAAACTTTTGCTTATTCTTATTACAATTTCCGACCCGTGGAGCATAACCTGGTTTCCGAGTGGGATTTTTTATACAACAAAGCCCATAACGAATATTTGAACTATTTAGCCACCACAGGCACTGTTGGTCTAGGAACTTATTTATTTTTTATTGGCTTCTTCATTACTAAAAATGTCATTCAATTTAAAAATCAAAAGTTAAAAGTTAAAAATGAAATTCAAAATTCAAAAGTAAATAAAAATATGGTTCCTTCAGATAATTTTGACTTTTGCCTTTTGCCTTTTGCTTTATTTTCCGGTTGGCTTTCTATCCTGGTTTCCAACTTTTTCGGTTTTTCGGTAGTTATAGTTTCACTTTGGTTTTATCTCATCCCCGCTCTAATTTTCGTTCTTAATAATTCTCAGTCATTCCCTGCTCCTTCCAAACCCCTCAAAAACCCAACTGTCCCCCTAATCTTCTTGTTACTGGTTACTTTTTACCTGTTACTTTCTGTTGTTAATCTTTGGCGGGCAGATTTTTTCTATTCTCAAGGCTTAAAATTAACTAAACAAAATGAATATTCTTTAGCTTACCAGGAAACCAGCAAAGCAGTTAATCTTTCTCCCCAAGAACCGGTTTTCTTAAGCGAACTTTCCTCCAACACGGCTACTTTAGCTTTAGTTTCCTCTTTGCAAAAAAATGCTACTGCCGCCGCTGAATTGACTAAAGGCGCCGTTGCTTTTTCCGATCGAGCAATTAAAGAAAGCCCAAAAAATATTAATCTCTGGAAAACCAGAATAAAAGTTTTCTATACTCTTTCCACTTTTGACCATAATTATGCCATTAAGGCAATTGAGGCAACTCAAGAAGCGATTAAACTCTCGCCTACCGATCCGAAACTCGTTTACAATCTTGGACTTTTATACGGAAAAGTTGGCAAAACTGAGCAAGCTTTTTCCACTATTGAAAAAGCAATTGAATTAAAACCTAATTACGAAGAAGCCAGAAACGCGCTGGCTCTTTTTTATGAGGATTTAGGTCAAAACGATAAGGCCATTGAACAATTAAAAATAATCCTCCAAGGAAAACCAAATGATCCGGAGATAATGGCAAGAATTGAAAAACTAAAGAAGTAATCTTAGAAAAAACAGCCGGCAGAGATGGAAAAAAAGAATGGGAAGCCGTGCGGCAAAACGTCATTTTGCTCGTTACACGGCTTTTTCCTTATCGAGAAGAAATCTGTACCCAAAAAATTCGTTCCTCCCACGACTTAGGATAGGACTTGTTTGAGATAAACCCCAAAGACAAAGTTATAACCAAAGCAGCCAAGATAACAAGAGCAATAACATTACGATACCAATGACCCTCCTCGCTGTACATTTCGCCCCCTTTGCCAATTAAGAAACTCTACCGGCTGTCAAGTCAAAGAACCTGTCTTTAGCCTTTACTAAAAGCTGATTTTCAGCTTCATCTAAAGACAAAAAAAGTAACTAAATTAATTGCTATAGGCTGGCCAAATGATATGCTTAATTACCTTTAAAGTCAAGAAATCTGGTATAAGCTTCCCTTCGCTGTAAATTTTTCAGGGAAGCTTGAAACCGCCTTGCCTATATTTTTTATATTGAGGTGCGGAATCTAAGCAAAGCGGTTATAATAACCCCATGGCAAAGATTATTACCGTTCCTAACCATAAATTAAGAGAGATTTCCAAACCAGTTTTAGTTGATAAAAAGACTTTAGAGTTAATTAAAGAGCTTAAACAAACCTTGCTGGACTCTGAGGAAAAAATGATTGGGGTGGGTTTGGCCGCCGTTCAAATCGGCGTACTCAAGCAGGTTTTTTTAGCTTACTCACCCAATAGTAAAAAGCTTTTAACTTTTATCAATCCGGAAATAATTTGGTTTTCCCAAAGAATGACTGACTCTAAAAAAAGTAAATTTGAAGGCTGTCTTTCGGTTCCCGGAAGGTGGGCCATAATCAAACGATCAAAAGAAGTAAAAATTAAATATCAAACTGAGGGTGGTAAAGAGCAGGTCAGAAAATTTTCCGGGATGATGGCCATTGAAGTCCAACATGAATATGATCACCTTAAGGGTATCTTGTTCATTGACCGGGCATTAGAGCAAAAAGCCAAAATTTATGAAATGGTTAAAGACGAAGAAGACAAGGAATATTTAAGAGAGGTACAAATATGATAATTTTTTTCGGCACCAGTAAAAATTCCTTAAAATTCCTGGAGGCAATGACCAAAGACAGCTTTAAAATCGGGATGGTTATTTCCGCTCCGCCTAAACCAATCGGCCGAAAGCAGATAATAACGGAAAATCCGGTGGTTGCCTTTGCCAAAACCCATAAAATTCCCTTTCATACCGCTTTATCCTTTGTTCCCAATGATTTTAAAAAAAATAGTAATAATTTAGGTCTTATTTTTGACTATAACCGGATTCTCCCCAAAGAAGTTATTGATTTATTCTCCTTGGGAATTGTCAATATTCACTTTTCCAAATTACCTCAATACCGGGGTCCGGCACCGGTTCAAGCAACCATTTTAAATGGAGATACGACCGCTTGGATTACCTACATGTTAATTGACGAAAAAATTGATGAGGGTAAAATACTTACCCAAACCTCACTTCCTCTTAATCTTAAAGAAACCAGCCAAAGTTTAACCGAAAAATTACTAGAAAAAGCAATAGCAGAAACACCAAAAATAATTGCTGATTTTCTCTCAGGTAATCTTCAACCCTTTCAGCAAATTGGTGAACCGTCCTATGCCGGAAAGTTGGAAATAGAAAATACTAAAATCAATTGGCAAAAGCCGGCAATAGAAATTGACCGGCTGATTCGCGCTGCTTATCCTGAGCCGGGTGCTTGGACCCTCCTTCGTCCCGCCGAAGACGGGACTTCGGAAGGGCAAGCGAAAAGATTAAAAATATTAAAAGCTCATTTGGAAAAAGAAAAATTAATTTTGGATGAAGTTCAACTTGAAGGCAAAAATCCCGTTACTTGGCAGCAGTTTTTGGAAGGATATCCTGAGTTTTCTTTCCCCGCAAAAGTTTAAGGCACTTGGCGCAGAGTAACATTTTTTGACCATTAATAGTCGCGTGTTGCAAATTAACGTCATAAATCCGCAAGGTGCTTTGAGCCCTTTTGGACCACTGCTTACCGGCCACCCCTTTTTTATGTCTGGATTGGCGGCCGTATTGTTTTCTTTTATGACAAAGTTGGCAAACTCGTGACATAGATTTTATTTTTTTTAAAATTTAATATATTATGATAACATAACTCACAGGCTGTTGACAACCCGTTTATGCTAGTCGGTATTATTGGTTTTATCATTTTTATCTATTCGGTTATCCTGCATGAGATCGCTCATGGTTGGGTAGCCGAGCGTTTGGGTGACCCGACAGCCAGACTTTCCGGCCGATTAACCCTTAATCCTATTCCTCACATTGATCCGATAATGAGTATTCTTCTGCCGGCAATGATGATCTTTACTCATTTTCCGGTAGTTATCGGCGCGGCAAAACCGGTTCCTATCGATTCTTATAATTTTAGAAATCCCAAAAAAGATATGGGTTTGGTCGGTCTGGCCGGGCCGGCCACCAATCTTATTTTGGCTTTAGTTTTTGCTCTTTTGGGGAGAATTTTCTTTACGATTTTACCTTTTAGTTTACTTCAGGTTTTAGCCAATGCTTGTCTTTTGAACTTAGTCCTGGCTTTTTTTAATTTAATTCCTGTTCCGCCTCTTGACGGCGGCCGGGTAGCAGTCGCGTTGCTTCCGGAAAAAACCGGCCGAGCGCTGGCCTCTTTGGAAAACATCGGGATTTATCTGGTTCTTTTTCTTTTTCTTTTCCCTAACCGTTTTTTTTCTCTTTCTTCTCTAGTTTTTAATTTGGCGGCAAGAATTTTTGGAATTATTTTTCCTCTTTCGCTCTCAATTTAATTTCTACCCCTTAGCTTCAAAATTGGCTAAAAATGGTTCTGAGCCAAGACATTGTATCCACCCCAAGGACCTATTTTAGTTGAGATATTATCCAGTATTATCGGCGGCACAAGCTTTATTGTATCATCTAAGTCAGGCAACTGTCTTTTAAGGTAGTCAAACGGAGTCATATTGTTTAAGGATGAATGTTCCCTGACACAGTCGTAGTAGTAAATGTAATTTAGGGCTTCTTTAAGAAGATCTCCTTCCGACTTTATCTTGAATACTCTTTGGATGTAGAATTCTTCATCATCAGTTCGGTGGCTTCTTTCCAGGTGTGAATTATCCTCGGGATGGCCTTTTCTATTCTGGATGAGCCTGCAGCCAAAAGCCAAGATGAGTTTTCTTAATTCCCGAACCTTCATCCAGGATTTGCCTCCAAATTCTTCACCCCTATCAACAGTAAAGACAATCTCACTTGTTATTCCATGGCTTCGTATCCAGGAAATGACCCAAAGGTAAAAGCAAAGCCCATTGGTCCAGGTTTTTTCCTTTGAATATGCAATGAGTTTGAATCTTGAATTCACATCCATTGCTCCCCACTGGTAATTGGGGATGTCAAATTTATCTAAATGGACTATCTGGGCCTTGCTTAAAGCCTTTAAATCCCTAATTTCTTTTATATCAATCTGAACTATCTCGAAAGGCTTGGCCGAATACCAATTGACAAACTCCCTTTTTTCGTGTTTCCTAAAGGCTTTCCTATACTTAATTCTTCCCCTATTCCTTCTTAAGATATGCCGTATTGTTCCGTAGGGAACGACTAGGTTCTCATACTTCTCCAAGTATCTGGAGAGTCTTTTTGCCCCCATTCTGGTTTTATTCTTAACCTCAATTACTTTATCCTCAGTTTCCAAAGATGTCTTATTGGGTGAGTGCCTGGGAGCCTTTGATCTATCAGAAAGATCTTTCTCCGCCTCTTTCTTTAGAATGTCGTAGACAACAGTCCTATTTATCCCAAACATTCTGGAGGCCAAGCTTATATTCCCATTATTGGTTTTTAGATATTCCAAGACCGCGGTTCTCGCAGCCACAGGATCAATACCCCTTAATAGTTTGTAGTCAATTCTCCTAAGGATCATATTTATTCACCTCCAATCCGGAAAGTTCTATACCAGCTAGTTGAAGTATTCTACTTACATACAAGAAGTAATCAAACCTTAAAAACTGTATAGTATGTCCTGGACAACGTACAAAATGTCCCGCTATTGGCCAATTTTTACTCTTGACTTCTTCACAAAAATTAGCTTATTATGTGTTTAGTCCTGTCAAAAAGGCTTAAGGTTTTGAATTCGCTTTTCTTTACAAATTCAAACGATAAGGGAGAGCAGAGTTTTTGAATAGGTTTATTCAAGACAGTTCACCCACTTGGTATTACAAGGAAACGCGCAAAACCCCAATCTCTAAGGCAGGACTATTTTTTGGGTTTACTTCCACGATTTCTTCTTCGATAATGTCCCCGCATTTTTTTTATTGATGGAGCAGGCCGACTCGACAGCCATTTACCTCAAGGCTGTTTTGGGGTAAAATGAGTGAATACCAATGCCGAGGTAGCTCAATGGTAGAGCAACTGTTTTGTAAACAGTAGGTTGAGGGTCCAATTCCCTCCCTTGGCTCACGCAAATTGTCGGCTCTTAAGGACATGTAGGTTCGAACCCTGCTCCTGGCACTTAAAGAGAAACAATTTTGAAGCTTAATAAATCCCCTTCCAGTTCAAACCCAAACTCAACCGGATAGTCTTTATTGTTTCTAATAT
>Ga0210017_1002210_pt1 | contig 16710 bp, 12 predicted proteins | sample CryGeyCG2014_020_FD_183966 | JGI IMG/M metagenome (GOLD analysis project Ga0210017, IMG submission 183966) | Groundwater microbial communities from aquifer - Crystal Geyser CG08_land_8/20/14_0.20 (SPAdes) (version 2) | ecosystem: Environmental > Aquatic > Deep subsurface > Groundwater | place... | reverse complement strand
GACACAACTGCCCCTTACACTTCCCAGGGTGTGGGCGCATACAACTACACAACAGGCAGCAACTACAATGATAACGGGACAATAACATGCTATGACACTGCAGGGAACACAAACACAACAGCATTCAACCTGACAAGGGACATAACTGCTCCGAATACAACTGTAAACTCGCCTGCTGCTGCCTCATGGCATAATAGCAATTTCACACTCAACATTTCTGACTCTGATTTGCAGTCAGGGCTGCAGGCATGCTATTACAGGGTAATCAGCAATGGGACAGAAACAAAGGGCTGGACTGCAAGAAACTGCAACAATGCAACTGCTGTTTCTGTCAGCGTGGGAGCTGGCATGGACTGCAGGAATGAGACGGCAAATGGCTGTGTTGTTGAATTGAGGGCATATGACAATGTCAACAACAGCAATTTCACCTCAATAAATTATAGCATTGACTTCACTCCGCCTTCAGCGCCCGGGAACCTGACAGATAATATAGAGGGCTGGAGCTTCATAAATAATAGGACATTCAACTGGACTGCGGCAATGGACAATGTTAGCGGCGTTGCCGGCTATTATTATGCAATTGATGATGACACGCCTGAAACAGGGGGAAATTGGACGACAAATTTATATTACATCAATGAAAGCATGAATTCGGGCAATCACACTCTCTATGTCAAGGCAGTTGACAATGCAGGAAATGTAGGGGAGTATGCGAGCCACGAATTCCTGATACTCTCATCAAAAGGAATAATCTCAACAACACCAGGGGCAACTCCATTCTGGACAAATGTTTCAAATCCGCTGCTGAATACCAACTTCTCCTGCCTCGGCGACCTGCAGGACCAGCAGCAGTGCAATGTGTCCTGGACAGTGAATTCAACAGGGGAGAGAGGGAGCAGATATGAGTTTTTTGTGATATTTGAGTCGCTGAACTATTCTCAGGTTCCGAGCAACCAGACGCAGTTCACATACATAGAGATAAGGAGCAACAATACGCCGCCGTCAAAGGTGAACCTTACAAGTCCAAGTAACAACAGCGGAACAGAGCATGACAGGAACATGACTTTCGTATGGCAGGTCGCAACTGATGCTGATGGCGACTTATTGACATATTTCCTGCAGGCTGACAATGACTCTGACTTCAGCTCGCCTGTGATAGACATATCGACAGACCTTACAAACTACACCTATGGAGGGCAGCTGAACCTCTCAACCGCATATTTCTGGAGGGTTCGCGCATTTGACAGTTTTGAATACGGAAACTGGAGCGATGTCTGGAACTTCTCAATAGAGCCCTATAGAGACATAGAATTGTATGTGTCAAGTGTTGACTTCGGAACTATAAGCCCGAACACAACAAATGACACAACAGACAACAATCCACAGCCGATAAAGATAAGGAACAACGGCAACATTCCCGTTAACATAAGCATAAACACAACTGCGCTCTGGAATTCAGTTGCTCTTGACACGAGCTATTACCAGTTCAAGATAGGGAACATAAGCACAGAATATTACAGCTTTGACTGGAGAAATTCAAAGACAACCTGGCAGAACATGAGCGCAACATCCTCTATCGCAATAGTTGACCTCGGATACCTGGATTCTGCTGACGAAGCGAGAATAGAGATAAATGTCACTGCACCCAATGCAGAGCCGCCGGGAAGCAAGAACAGCACAATATATGTGATGGCAAGCTAAAATGGCAGGAAAAAAGATTGGACTGGCAATGTTGTTGATTTTAACAGCCCTGACTCTGTCGGGAATTGCATATTCAGCAAGCATAGGAGTAGCCCCTGCATATACCGGGCTGCAGTATGAGCCGGGCTCGGAAAAAACATTTGAGGTAAGGATATACAACAGCGACGGCTCTGGCTTGAATGCAACTCTGTCTCTTGAAGGGCAGCTCTCGCAATATTTCTCTCTCTCACAATTCAGGGTTGAAATACTGCCTGGGGAAAGGATGAAGGGCGTGAATGTCACGGCAAGGCTGCCTGCGGGAATCGCACCTGGCACTTACACCACTAACATAATAGCAGTTTCTGAGGGCGCTGGAAAGGGGACTGTCGGGGCTGTTGCCTCTGTCTCAATGCAGATTTACACTGCTGTGCTTTCAGACAAATACCTTTCGGCTTTTATAAACGTAAGCGCAGACAGGAGCGCGACAATAACAATAAGGAACATCGGGCTTACGAGCATAGATTCCTCAAATATTTCTTTGGAAATAAATGAGGGACAGGTTGTGAAATTTTCAGCAGCCCGGGATTTGGGAGGGCTTTCGCCTGACGAGCAGAAGACAGTAAGGGAGAAACTCTCAAATCTCAACGGCGACTATTCTGCAAAAATAGTTCTTGATTATGACGGGCAGGAAAGGATTGTTGAAAAAGGCATAACAGTAGGCGTGAAGACAATAACGCCTGAAAAGATTGAGATTCCATCATTCAAGCTTGGGGAGATAAACCGGCTTGTGCTGACATTGACAAGCAACTGGAACACTCCAACAGATGTGGAGCCGAAAGTCCAGGTCTACTCTTCAAACACGCTTATAGCAGAGCTTGCTGCAAATAACATCAGCATTATTAACAGCACAAAGATAGATTTTTTCTGGGACACTAAAGAATTGCCCTACGGGCAGTACACAATAAGAGCAATTGCACTCTATGAGGGGGAGAGAAAGGAAAAGGATTTCTATTTCTCATTATCTGAAAACCGGGCATCTATTGAGGAGAGCGGCGCAAGAGCGAGGAGAAGGATGATATCATCAGCCATCATAATTTCAGCAATCCTGCTGGCTGTTTTTTCTGCCAGATTTATCAAGAAAAAATTCATGAAGGCGAGGTTGGAATCGCTAATCAATGGGGCAGTAAGGTATGCTGAATACAGGGATGTGAAAAAGGCTGCAGAGGCATACACAAGGATAAGGCAGATTTATGACACTCTTTCCGAGCAGGAGAAGAAAAAGTTTTATGACAAGCTTATGAAAGTATACAATTTCATAAGGAACCAGAAAAATAAAAAAATTGAATTCTAACAAGTTAAAAAAAGAATAAAAAAATAAAAAAGCCCTACTTCACCTTTATCTTGATTGCCTGCTCGGCAGGCTTCATTTCCTTCCAGGCAAGCTCGAACATCTCTTCAAGCGCTGATGCAAAGAAAGGGGAATTTATCCAGATTCCAATGTCATATGTCGGGTGAACCTCTGCATCGTCCATAACCATAAATGTGAGGTCCTTTCCGTCGACAATTGTAAACCTGGCCTTGGTCTTGGTGCTTCTTATCTCAACATTCTTGCCAAGCTCCTCGGCTGCTGCAGCGCACTGCTGTGTTAAGGGGGCTGCCATCCTTACCCTTACTCCCCTCTTCTTGAGCTTCTCAAAAACCGGCTTGAAGCCCTCGGCCTCTCTGATGAAGCCCTGGGTTGTTGTTATTATTGTAACTGTCTTTTCTGCAGCCATCATTGTTGACTCAAGGTGATTGTAAAGATTGTGCCTTCCCCTCAGGCTCCCTGAAAGGTCTGTGGGCTCAATGAGTTCCACACCCTGAGCGTGCAGGGACTTAAGCTCTCCGAGAATATCAGTTTCTTTTATATCATTAAGGCGCTTTATCTTTACTTCTGCCTCTCTCTGCATGTGCTTTTTGACGCGCTCGACAACCTCTTCCGGAGGGACTGCCAAATATTTTATCGGCTTCCCGAACTTCATTATGACAAATCCCTTTTTCTCTAGGGACTCAAGAACATCATAGCTCCTTGACCTTGGAACGTTTGCAATATCTGAGAGCTCTCCTGCTGTCGAAACTCCCCTTGAGAGCAGCGCTGTCCATATCTTTACCTCATAGAGGTTCAGAGAGAAATACAGCCTTAATTTGCTCAAGAATTCTTCTTTCACAATCATTTTATGGCCTCCGGTTTAAACTGGAACGTGCTTAAACTGACATTCCACCCCTTTTAGGATAATTTTAGCATTTTAGTATTTAAATCTTTTCAATAATGTTACTTGGCGGTAACATAATACTTTAACATAGGAGGCAGTAGTGAAAAATAAAATAAGGTGTAGGGCAGAAATAAGCCGCCTTCTGTAGGGCTTCTTTCGAACAGCCCTTCCCGGCATTCTACTATGCGTCCAAACGGACTTGCACCGCCGGGGCTCGCCGTTTCACCGAATCCAAGGGAACGTCTGCAGGTTGGCTCGCACCTGTCGCCAGATGCTTCGCATGCATCATCCTTGGCCTTGGGCGTGCCGTTTCTGAGCGGTTGCCGCCTGTTTCCAGGCCACGCTTTTGCGTGCAGCTTTTATAGTGGGCGGACTTTCCTCAGAGGCAAACTCCGAAAGCCGGGTATCTGCCCTACAGGAGAAGAGACAATATCAAGTTTTAAAAATGTTTGCCTGCACAAAGATTTCTTTTGGCAGTAACTGGCTGGTGACTGCCAATTGGGAAATTAAAAAGTTTATAACTACGCTGAAATAGAAATATTTAAAAACAAAAACCGCTTTGGTATACAAAAAGGTATAATAATTAAAAAAAATGAGGGAAAGCATGGCTGAGATTTCAAAGACAACGGTTGCCATCCTGCTGGTTCTCACAATTCTTGTTTCTGTGATGGGAACCTGGACAATATTGCAGTCTGTAGCAGGAGCAAAAACAGGCCCAAGCGCAGAAAATGCGCAGGCAAACACAAATTCTAAGATTTCTCTGACCGTAGAAAAGCGGCCTGGAGAGCCGGACGGGCAGTCAAAGATAAGCCTTAATGTTGAAGGTAATAGGTGAGGTTGAGAAAAATGGCGGATGATATAAACAACAAAACATTGGCAACACTTCTGGTGATTGCTATAATAGTTTCAATCGGCGGGACGCTTATAAGTTTAAACCGGCTCTCAAAATTCGGCGGCGTCACAGGATTTGCAACATCTGGAACAGCGAAAGTCAACCTGACTGTAACATCAAGTTCTGGAATTACAGTGACGCAGGCAATTGACTTCGGAAGCGGATATGCAAACAACTCCTACAACTGCACAATGGAGAGCAACCTCTCATCCGGAGCAAGGCCGACAACAACCTGCCAGGGCGACTGGGCAAGTTTTATCTCTGACTCTACAAAGAGATACATAATAGTCCAGGACACTGGAAACACAAATGGAAACCTGACAATCAATGCATCAGCAGTCGCAACAACCTGGATAGATACTGTATCAACAGCATGGAGCCAGGCATGGTATGCAGCACTAAACCCCACTGCAAATGACGGATGCGCAGACGCATATCAGACAACAACATGGACAACGCTTACAACAGGTGTTCCTACATCCCTATGCGTAAATGCAACAGGAACTGCGTTCACATACGGAACAAACAGCATACTCTGGGTAGCAGCCAAGGTAAACGTGCCGTTTGACGCAACACCAGGAGAAAAACAGACACAAGTGGGAATATACTTTTCAGGTTAAACCTTTTATTAAATTTATTCTTTTTCTTTTCAAATGCCTATTTTATACGAGAAGACTTTAATATTCGTATGGAATTTGTTAAAGTCTTCTGGATATAGGCAAGGTAGGCAATAACGAACATTAATGTCCTTGCCCATAAATAGAAAGATTTATATTATTTTTTTTATCTATGAAAAAAAGAGGCAAAAAATATGAAAAAACTCTCATTTTTAATAGTTCTGCTGCTTATTGCCTGCTTAATTTGCGAAAATGCATTAGCCGTAAATGTATTCTTCACCACAAAAGATGTGAATTTCGTTCCAAATCAGCGGCTTGAAATAGAATATGCTGCGCAAAACGGAAATAATGAGGACATGGGAATTTCTGTATTCTTCACAGGGGACCTTGCCCAGTACATGAGCGCGGAGCCGGCTAATTTTCCGCTTGGGGCGGGTAAGACAAAAAAATTCACTGTCATAATAAATTTTCCTGAAAAGATTGAAAAGCCGGGAACTCATTCCGAGACAATAAGCATAAAAGAGGACAGGTATAACCAGAAAGGAACAATCGTGGTTTTTGCACAGGTGAACCAGCCCCTCCGCATACATGTGCCTTATTCTGGAAAATACCTGGATGCATCCCTGTCAACAGATGGCGCAAAGCAGAACCAGCCGATAACATTTAAAGTTTCTGTCGCAAACCTTGGAGATGAGACAATAAACTCAGTATATGGGACAGTGTATGCTTATAATAGCGACAATGTCACAATAGGCAGCGCAAGCACTGACTCTGCCTCAAACCTGGAGAGCAATACCCAGCAGGAGCTTTCTACACTCATGTCAAGCACTGGCATAATGCCCGGGAGATACTGGGCAGACGCTGACATGTATTATGACGGCGCCACGAAGAGAACAGACAGGATAGAATTCAGGATTGGAGAGCTTAAGGCGCAAATAACTAATTATACGCAGCAGGGATACTTTGGAAAGATAAACAGGTTCAATGTTGAGGCAGAAAGCAGCTGGAACGACCCCATTAATAATGTGTATGCAGATGTGACGCTTAAAAATGACACGCAGGTTCTTAACAGCTTCAGGACCCTTGCAGATACCCTTTCGCCATGGGAGAAGAAGAATCTCGGCGGCTATATAGAACTCTCAAATGTGCCCATAGGCAATTACACTGTGGAAATAACTCTCAACTATGCCGGAAAGACGGACTTTGTCTCAGGAAACTTTGAGGCAGTGGAGGAGCCGAAGCCAGAGCCGGAAAAGCCAAAGGTGTTTCCTGGCTCGGCAATTGCAACAATTGTTGGAATGACTCTCCTCCTGATTAACATAATAATATGGATAATGATTTCAAAAAAGAAGCGTGACTCAAATGCCAAGTAAAAAAAATTCTTCCAGAAAACTGCGCGGAAAAAAAAGGGCTGAAAAAAAGAGCCAGGGGCATGCAAAAAAGAAATTAGCCATATTATTTTCAATAGTGGCTGTAATCTTCATATTTGCAACAATTGCCGCATTTTTTATCATAAAAACTCCAAATGTTTATTATGCCAAAAGAGAGGTACCAATAAACCTCACTGTCGGACCTCCAATGTATGTTGGAATCGGCTCAATCAAGGGCGAAAATGTGCTTTTCTTCGGCTCGATACCGCCGGGGGGCAGCGGATACAGGGAAATCAACATCACAAACAATGAAGGGTTCCCGCTGAGAATATCAGTCATGATAGAAGGCGATGCCTCAAGGTTTGTAACATCTTCTGAGAATAACATAACGATAAATCCTGGAAAGAGCGCTATTGTTCATTTCGTAGCTGCGATACCCTGGGATGCGACACAGGAAAATATCACTGGAACTGCAATTGTTGGATTCAGCAGGAAATCATCATAAAAATCCGCTGAGAGCGTCCTACTCCGGACTAAAGTCCGGAGTTTGACCGGACGCTCTCTTAATCGCGGATTTTTAGGATGCTAAAAGCGGCTTATCTCCAATCTGAAGATTGGAGTTTTGCCGCTTTTCTGCATAAAAATTCGCTGAGCAAATTTTTAGGATACAAAAAATGGCGCGTATCTCGCAACTAAAGTAATGAATTTTAGTGCCATTTTTTTGTATAATTCAAATGAAAAGCCGGGTAGAGCATGCCTATAACAAAGCGAAAGAATGCTTAAGGGAGTGCTATTCTGAACTTGGGATATATGCTGGAAAGATGCATTTTGATGACTACTGGGCGAGAGACGGCTTCTTTGCATCGCTCGGAGCAACAGCGATTGGCGACTACAAGATTTCAAAAAAAGAGCTCCTGCTCTTTCTCTCAAAGCAAAAGGAAAATGGGCAGCTGCCGCTTAGAATTGGCTCAGAATTAATTCTGCCAAAGCTGCTAAAGATTTGGAGAAGCAAAGAAAACAAAACAGAGTCAGTCAGGTATGAAATAGACAGGGTTTATCCAAATGGCATGCCAAAGTGGCCTGCTGACCAGAACTCTCTTTTCGTGATTGCATCTGAATATTACACAAGAAAATCGCGAGATGTGGAATTCGCAAGAAAAAATTATGAGAAGATAAAAAAGGCGCTTGACTGGAATTTTACCCTTGACGCTGATTCAGACCTGCTTATTGAGGAGGGTTATTATTCAAGCTGGCTGGATGGCATAAAAAAATCCGGAAAAATCATATACACAGAGGCCTGCCATTACTATGCATGCAAATCCTTTGCGCAGATAGCAAAGGCTCTTAGAAAATGGAAGGATTACAAGAAATATTCGCATTTGGCAGAGAAGATAAAGCAGAGAATAAATTCATTAATGTGGAATGGGAGCTACTACACTGACTGGATATCATCCGGTGGCAGAAAGCATGAGTATTTCTCTACAGACGGAAACATTCTGGCAATAGTGTTTGGAATAGCTGACGAAGAAAAAGCGGGAAGCATCATTGGAAAGCTCTCAGAGCTTGGGCTTGAGAATGGAGTGCCCTACAGAACAAACTATCCAAAATACAAATGGCATCAGATAGACCTTTTGCTTTATATTACGGGAATTCCAGATTATCATAATGGAATGAGCTGGCTCTGGATAGGGTGCGCAGGAATTCTCGCAAAGGCAATTGCTGGAAAAAAGAAGAATGCCATGTTCCTCGCAGAAAAGGTATCTGAGATAATAATGAAATACGGCGGGACATACGAGGTTTATGAGAAGAAAAGCGGAAGCCCTGTAAGAAGGATTTTTTACAGGAGCGAGTTCCCGTTCGCCTGGGCAGCAGGAATGTTCCTGTATGCGCTTAAAGAATCAGGGATAAAAAAATAGAATAAATCAGAATAAAAGAAAAAGCATTGAAAATTTGAAATCAGTTCTTTGCCCTGTTCCTTATGGCTGCCTGGGCTGCTGCAAGCCGCGCAATCGGGACCCTGTATGGCGAGCAGGAGACATAGTCGAGCCCTGCCCTGTGGCAGAAGTCAATGCTTTCAGGGTCTCCGCCGTGCTCCCCACAGATTCCAACTTCAAGATTCCTGTTAGCGCCCCGCCCCAGCTCAACAGCCATTTTAACAAGCTTGCCCACGCCCTTCTGGTCAAGTGTTGCAAATGGGTCATGGCTCATGAGTCCGTGCTCGATGTAGTATCTTATGAACTTTCCTGCATCATCCCTGCTGAAGCCAAATGTGGCCTGGGTAAGGTCGTTTGTCCCGAAGGAGAAAAACTCTGCTTCTTCTGCAATCTCGTCTGCAAGAAGTGCTGCGCGGGGCAGCTCTATCATTGTCCCAATCTTGTAGCTGAGCTTGACTCCATACTTTTTGATTGTCTCCTCTGCTGTCTTTTTCACTATTTCCTTCTGGTTTTTCAGCTCCTTGACATCTCCTACAATTGGTATCATTATTTCCGGCAGCACATTTATTTTCTCCTTCACAAGCTCGCATGCCGCCTCAAAGGCCGCCCTTGCCTGCATCTCGGTTATTTCAGGATATGTTATTCCCAATCTGCATCCGCGGTGTCCAAGCATTGGGTTGAACTCATGCAATTCTTCAACCCTTGATAGCAGTTTTTCCTTCTCTGCAATCTTCCTTGCATCCCCTTTTTTCTCTTTCATCACTGCAATCTCAACCATAAGCTCCTCCCTCTTTGGAAGGAATTCATGCAGCGGCGGGTCAAGGAGGCGTATGATTACCGGGAAGCCCTGCATCTCCTTGAGCAAGCCGTAAAAGTCGGATTTCTGCAGGGGAAGAAGTTTATTTAGCTCCTTCCTCCTGTCTGCCTCGTTATTTGCAAGAATCATCTGCTGCATTATAGGCAGGCGCTCCTCTGCAAAGAACATGTGCTCTGTCCTGCACAGCCCGATGCCCTCTGCCCCAAAATTCTTGGCTGCAATTGCGTCCCGGGGAATGTCTGCATTTGCCCTGACTCCAAGCTTCCTGAACCTGTCTGCAATTTCAAGTATTTTTTTGAAGTCACTTCCAAGTTCCGGCTCCACAAGCTTTGCCTCTCCAAGCAGCACTTCGCCTGTGTTTCCGTTTATTGTTATGGTGTCAAGGTGCCCTACTGTAATGCCGCTTGAGGTTGTGAATGTCTTTTTCTTCTCATCCAGCTTTATCTCCTCGCAGCCGACAACGCAGCACTTGCCCATTCCCCTTGCGACAACTGCAGCGTGGCTTGTGAGCCCTCCCCTCGCAGTCAGCATCCCCTGAGCAGCAGCCATCCCATGTATGTCATCGGGCGAGGTCTCTGCCCTTACAAGAATCACTTTTTTGCCTTCCTTTCCAAGTTCTTCTGCTTCATCAGCATCAAAGACCACGGCGCCGCATGCAGCTCCCGGGCTTCCTGCAAGCCCCTTTGCGATAACATTGACTTTTGCATTAGGGTCAATCCTTTTGTGCATGAGATGGTTGAGCTGCATTGGGTCTATCCTCATTATCGCCTCCTCTTCTGAAATCAGCTTCTCATCAATCATGTCAACTGCCGCCTTTACAGCTGCCTGAGCAGTCCTCTTTCCAGTCCTGGTCTGGAGCATAAAGAGCTTTCCATGCTCTATTGTGAATTCTATGTCCTGCATGTCCTTGTAGTGCTCTTCAAGCTTTTTCCTTATCTCAATAAGCTGCCTGTATGAATTCGGCATCTCCTTTTCCATCTCGGAAATCGGCTTTGGAGTCCTTATGCCCGCAACAACATCCTCGCCCTGGGCATTTACCAGATATTCGCCATAAAACCTGTTCTCTCCTGTTGCAGGATTCCTTGTGAATGCAACTCCGGTTGCGCTGTCGTTGCCCAGGTTTCCAAAGACCATCTGCTGGACATTCACTGCTGTCCCGAGTTCTGCTGAGATGCTATTCAGCTTCCTGTAGGTTACTGCCCTCTCATTGTTCCAGGAGTCAAAAACAGCGTCAATTGCCATTGAAAGCTGTTTTCTCGGCTCCTCTGGGAAATATGAGCCGGTCTCTGCCCTGATAAGCTGCTTGTATTTTGAGATTATCTCCTTCCAGTCCTCAGCAGAAAGCATCATGTCTTCCTTTATATTCCTCTTTGCTTTTACTTTTTCAATTATTCTCTCAAAACTCTCGTGCTTTATTCCCAGCACGACATTGCCGAACATCTGTATGAACCTTCTGTAGCAGTCATAGGCAAATCTCTCATTATTTGAGAGCCTGGCAAGCCCTGCTGCAGTGTCCTCGTTCAGCCCAAGGTTCAGTATAGTGTCCATCATTCCAGGCATTGAAATCACAGCCCCTGACCTGACTGAAACAAGAAGGGGATTGGCTGCATCACCGAACCTCTTGCCTGTGCGCCTTTCAAGCTCTGCTATTGCACCGTCAACTTCCATGCTGAGCCCTGGCACAGAGCCGCTTCTGAAGAATTCCTTGCACGCCTCGGTTGTTATTGTGAATCCTATCGGCACAGGAATTCCAATCTTAGTCATCTCATTAAGCCCTGCGCCCTTTCCTCCAAGGAGATTCTTGTCTGTCTTTGCATCTCCGAAAAAATAGACATATTTTTTTCCAGACATGAAAGATAATTTTCCAGTTTTTGGCATTTAAACACCTCTAAAGTCTTAATCTTTTTGCGATAAGAAGGTTATTTATAAATTTTTATAATAATCATTCCGGAAAAATTCGGGCTTTTCCAAGAAAAGATATATAAATGCGTTGGAGTCACTTTAAGCCATGGGAATATTCAAGGACATGCTGTCTGGAAGCGAGACCCTTTTCAAGAATTCTGTGGCACTTGACTATGACTACATGCCGAAGCTCATGCCATTCAGGGAGCAGGAGCAGATGAGGATTGCAGCCTGCATAAAGCCGCTGTTCCAGAATAGGAATGGCAGGAACCTGTTCATCTACGGCGAGCCGGGAATAGGCAAGACAGCAGCCTGCAGGCACGTGCTCTCCGAGCTGGAAGAGACCACTGACGACATTTTCCTGGTCTATGTCAACTGCTGGAAGCACAACACCACATACAAGGTGGTGCTAAAGATTTGCGACGAGCTCGGCTACAAGTTCACCCAGAACAAGAAGACAGAGGAGCTCTTTGACATTGCAAGGGACATAATAAACAAGAAGTCGGCTGTTTTTGTATTTGATGAGATAGACAAAGCAGAAGAGACGGACTTTCTTTACATGCTGCTTGAAGAGATTTACAGGAAGAGCATAATACTCATAACAAACCTCAAGGAAAACCTTTCAGGAATTGATATGAGGATAAAGTCGCGGCTGACTGCAGAGCTGCTGGAATTCAGGCAGTACGCTCTGGATGAGGTGAAAGAGATACTGAAGCAGAGGCGCGATTCTGCATTCTACCCTGGAGTGTGGAAGGATGATGCATTTGAGATAGTTGTTGCAAAGACATACGAGCTTGGCGACATAAGGACAGGGCTTTATCTGATGAGAGAGGCAGGCAACTCCGCAGAGGACATGAGCATCAAGGAAATACGGGCCGAGAATGTGAAGGCGGCAATAGCGAAGCTTGATGAGTTCTACATAAAGGAGAGGGACGACCTGGGAGAGGACGAGCAGATAATCATGAGGATAATAAAGGAGCACTCAGGTGAAAAAATCGGGGAGCTCTACAGGATTTACACTGAGCAGGGCGGAAAGTACACTTACAAGACATTCCAGAGAAGAATATCAAAACTTGAGCAGGGAAAATTTGTGAATCTTGAGAAAGTAGCAGGAGGCAAGGAGGGCAAGACAACAATAGTGAAGGACTCCTCAGACGCTAAATTAACTGAATTCTGAAATATTAAAAAAAATCAGATTTTGTGCGGCATGAGAAGCTTTGAGACATTCTTCTCCTTTTCTGCAATCCTGACAGTTGTCTTGATTATAGTGTCAGGATTCAGGGAGATTGAATCAATGCCGCAGTCAACAAGGAATTCTGCAAATTCGGGAAAGTCAGAGGGGGCCTGCCCGCAGATTCCCGCCTTCCTGTTGAACTGCCTTGCAGTCCTTATCACGCTTTCAATGAGGCGCTTGACCGCCGGGTTTTTCTCGTCGTAAATCCTGCTCACGAGCTCTGAATCCCTGTCAACGCCGAGGGTAAGCTGGGTGAGGTCGTTGCTGCCTATGCTGAAGCCGTCGAATATCTTGCAGAACTCATCTGCGAGGATTACATTTGAGGGTATCTCGCACATGACATACACCTGCAGGTTGTCCCTGCCGCGCTCGAGCCCGTTCTTCCTCATTTCCTCAAGGACCTTCTGCCCCTCTTCAACTGTTCTGCAGAAGGGCACCATGACTTTCACATTTGTCAAGCCGTATTCCCTTCTCACCTTGACTAATGCCTTGCATTCAAGGGCAAATGCCGCCTTGTATTTTTCGTCATAGTAGCGGGAAGCGCCGCGCCATCCTAGCATGGGGTTGCCCTCCTTGGGCTCGAACTCAGAGCCGCCGAGAAGCCCTGCATACTCGTTGGTCTTGAAGTCGCTCAGCCTGACTATAACATCCTTTGGATAGAATGCAGCTGCAATCATGGCTATTCCCTGGGCGAGCTTGTCTATGAAGAACATCTTCTTGTCAGGGTAGCCCTGGGTCAGCTTTTCTATCTCTTCCTTAACTGCTTTGTCCTTGATGTTTTTAAAATCAAGAAGCGCCTTCGGATGCACCTTTATGTATGAGCTTATTATAAATTCCTCCCTGGCCAGCCCTACGCCGTCATTGGGTATAAATGATAATGAGAATGCTTCGTCGGGATTTCCAATATTCATCATAATCTTTGTCCTGGGCCTTGGGAGCTCCTTAAGATTTATGTCCATCACAGAATACTTGAGGATTCCGGAATAGACGTAGCCGACCTCGCCCTCGGCGCAGCTTACTGTAACTGGCTGCCTGTCAGCTATCTTCTTTGTGGCATCAATGGTTCCGACAACACAGGGTATGCCAAGCTCCCTTGAGACAATTGCAGCATGGCAGGTCCTTCCGCCCTTGTTTGTGACAATTGCTGAAGCCATTTTCATTATCGGCTCCCAGTCAGGGTCAGTCATCTCTGTGACGAGCACCTGCCCTGGCTTGAATTTGCCTATCTCGTGGACACTCTTAATCACATTTGCGCTTCCAGAACCAATCCTGTCTCCAACGCTGGCTCCCTTCACTATGACGCGCCCCCTCTTTTTCAGGACATATCTATGTATAATGTTCGGGTCTCTTCTTGAGACAACTGTCTCAGGCCTTGCCTGGACAATGCAGAGCTTTCCGGAAACGCCGTCCTTCGCCCACTCAATATCCATCGGAACAGAATGCCCTTTTTTTGCAGTATAATAATCCTCAATTTCACAGCCCCACTTTGCGAGCGTGAGAATTTCGCTGTCCAAAAGGCAGAACTTTTCGCGCTCCTCCTGCGGAACTGAGCTGTTCTTTGTGAAGGCATTTCCCTCCACAGTGTAAACCAGGCGCATCTCTTTTGCGCCAAGCTTCTTTGAGATTAAGGGCTTGAAGCCCTGCTTCAGCGTCGGCTTGAAAACTATGTACTGGTCAGGGTTTATGAAGCCCTTGACAATGTTCTCACCCAGCCCGTATCCCGCATTTATCACCACTGCATCCCTGAATCCTGACTCTGTGTCTATTGTGAACATCACTCCAGAGCATGCCTTGTCAGAGCGCACCATCTTCTGGACTACAATGCTCAATGCTATTGAAAACTGGTCAAACTTCTTGTCAGCACGATAGGAAATTGCCCTGTTTGTAAATAATGATGAGAAGCACTTGAGACATGCATCGATAAGGTCGTCTGCTCCCCTGATGTTGAGGTATGACTCCTGCTGCCCTGCGAAGCTTGCATCAGGAAGGTCCTCTGCAGTGGCGCTGCTCCTGACTGCAACATCCGCGTTCGGACCGTATTCCTTGCAAAGCCTCTCATATGAGGCAATTATCTCTGTCCTGAGCTCATATGGAATCTCGGCATTCCTTATCATGGACCTTATCCTGTGCCCCTTGTCTGCAAGGGAGTTCATGTTCTTGGTGTTCAGCCTCTTAAGCGTCTCTGCTATCTTGTCCTTGAGCTTCGTGCGCTCTATAAAGAAATTGTAGGCAGTTGCAGTTATTGCAAAGCCGTTTGGGACAGGGACTTTTCCTTTCAAGAAGCGGTACATCTCTCCAAGGGATGCATTCTTGCCCCCAACAAGAGAAACATCCTCAATGCCTATCTCGTCAAACCAGAGAATAAACCTGTCCTTCTTTTCCATGATAGCAAACCTCTTTTTCCACATTAACTTATAATTATTACAGAGGAGATATCAGAAAGCCTTTTTATAAAGGTTTGTTATTACTGAAAAATGGGGCAGAATAATCTCATATCCTGTTGAGGATATCATGCGCGTCTGTGCTGGATGCAATGCTCCTCAACTTTGGAAAGAGCATTCCTGATTCAGAGAAAAGCATTGCCCTGAGGCTGGACTTCTCTTCATTTGTAACCTGGGCGAACTTGTCTGCATCAATCAAGCCATATGGATATCCTGGAAATGAGTAATCCCTCGAATTCTTCTGCAGGGCGTCTATTATTTTTTGAATGTCATAAAGCCCGTTTCGATAGACCTCAAACCTGAACGCATAGTTTGAGTTTGAGTTCAGCTTGATTATGTACATTTCTGCCTGGTGCTCAGGGCTCTCAATTTCAACAATTGGATGATAATACCATTCTGAAATTGGGGAAATCTCAGCAAGCAGTGGTATCAGGGGTTTTCCCTTTTTGGTTATCAGCCCTGATGTCTTTGCAAGGGCGCATACAGAAATTCCCTTTGATGAAGCATCTGAATAAAGCTTTTCGAGGAAATACTGCTCGCCCGGAAACATGCACTGAAGGGTGCCGTCAAGCAATATAAAATCCCCTTTCTCTAGCTTCTGGAGAGATGCCCTTGCAATTGAAAGCTCAAAGTAGCGCCTTATTATGTCGGCAATCCGTGAGGGGCTTGCCCGCTCTTTTCCTGACATTATGCTTTTCTCAAGCGGGTCAAAGGAAAAGCTTCCTGCCTCTGAGAAAAATGCCTGTGAATCTGCCTCTTCAACTCCAAAAAGCCCGCAGATTTCCCTGCCTGAAAGCTCATCGCCGCTTTTTGAGAAAAAGTTGCAGGAATACCTGAGAGAGCCCTCCTTTTCACCTGCTGAAATCAGGAGATAAAAGCTTTTGAGCCCGAATGCCACCTTCTGCTGTTCCCTGAAAACCGAGAAATAGCCGCGCACAAGCTGGAGGGAAATGTTTGGGGATGAGAAGAGCTCTGCATTTCCGCCATCGCAGAAAGAAATTCTGGGAAAATTGCCTAATATAACTTCTGGCGGCAAAAAGTTCTTCTGATTGATGGGCACAGCCCTGTAGCGCCTGTCTGGAAAAAATGCGCAATCCTCGAAGGTGCCTGCCCTCGAGGCGATGGCTATCAGCTCGGCGATTCTCTTGAACATGCGGCAGATTAGCCCCAGCAGGTTTTAATACTTTGCCATGATAAAATAGCAGGACTATGGGAAAAAAGCAAAAATCAAAGGGGAATGCTGCAATTGTAAACTCTCTTTCAATAATTTTCTCGATAAGCACGATAGTTATTGTGCTGCTTGCAAACTTTGAGATGTTTGCATTCAGCAGCAGCTATTACCAGAAGCAGTTTGCCTCTCTTGAGGTATATTCTGACTTTGAGATGAGAGGAATTTCAAGGCAGCGGGTAAACCTGTATTCTGAAAAGATCATAAAAATCCGCTGAGAGCGTCCTACTCCGGACTAAAGTCCGGAGTTTGACCGGACGCTCTCTTAATCGCGGATTTTTAGGATGCTAAAAGCGGCTTATCTCCAATCTGAAGATTGGAGTTTTGCCGCTTTTCTGCATAA
>Ga0210017_1002209_pt1 | contig 16711 bp, 13 predicted proteins | sample CryGeyCG2014_020_FD_183966 | JGI IMG/M metagenome (GOLD analysis project Ga0210017, IMG submission 183966) | Groundwater microbial communities from aquifer - Crystal Geyser CG08_land_8/20/14_0.20 (SPAdes) (version 2) | ecosystem: Environmental > Aquatic > Deep subsurface > Groundwater | place... | reverse complement strand
GGAATTCAAACGCATTTTTCATAACGGCAGTGATATCCTCTGGAAGAAATTCGAACCGCATTTCGGTTCGGCGATTTTCCCGAATTATTCCGAACGTAAAATCTATCTCTACGGCACGAGCCAGGGCGCCGATCAAATCCAGAAAACCTACCTGGCGCGGGTCGATTTCGACCAGATCGAACGATTGGATGCTTACGAATATTTGGTTTCTTCTAAACCGGAATGGGGTCCGATTATCGCGGAGGCCGGCGTACTGTTTACCGACGCCCCCAGCGAAGTCTCCATTTCCTATAACCGGCACTTACAGGCCTATCTGGCGGTTCATTCCTGGCGCACATCCGATCGAATCGTCGGTCATACGGCGCCCAATCTGTGGGGCCCCTGGAGCCCGGAAATCGACCTGTGGCAAGCCCGGATCACCAATGGGAAAAATTTGCCTTACCCGCGCCTGATCTACGCCGGGAAGGAACACCCCGAACTGGCCCTGGACAACGGTAAAACGATTTTCCTGACCTACATTGAATTCGAAGAATATTATCCTCATTTAATCCGGTTGACCCTGGAATAGAACCGGGAGAGATATTTGATAAATGACCAAATCTATGAACAATTGCATAAAAAATATCATCAGCTTGCCGGGTTTAGGCAACCTGCCAACCGATACCGGACTACGTTTACTCAACAGCACGTCCGATAAACGTTTTTCCGTCGGCAGGAACGGCGTGCGCGACATCATTGCCACCGGTGACGGCAAAGTCGAATTCGTGGCGTTTGACGATCATACGCTGGCGTTTGTTGGGTCAGCCCTGGGATATCCGGCCTATTATCCGGTTCATCCTGTAAAAATGGAAAAACCTCTCACCGTCGTATTGATGGACCTGGACGGCACCAGCGTTCGCAGTGAAGAATTCTGGATCTGGATCATTCAGCTCAGCATCGCCAGCCTGATAGGCAATCCGGAATTCGAACTAACCGACGCTGACATTCCTTTTGTTTCCGGACACAGCGTCTCGGAACATCTCCAGTATTGCATCTGTAAATATTGTCCGGAGAAAACCGTTGAGCAGGCCCGGGTCTGGTATTTCGAATATACACGGCGTGAGATGAAAGCTATTTTGGAAGGTAACGGTCGTCGGAATGCCTTTATTCCCCGATCCGGACTAAAGGATTTCCTGCTGACTCTGAAGAATCGTCGCATAAAAATCGGGCTGGTGACTTCCGGCCTTTATGAAAAAGCCTATCCGGAAATTCTGTCGGCTTTTTGCACATTGAATATGGGCGATCCGGCCGAATTTTATGATGCGATCATCACCGCCGGGTATCCCATGCAGGAAGGTGCGCCCGGTACACTGGGCGAACTTTCACCCAAACCGCATCCCTGGCTTTACGCCGAAATCGCCCGGGTCGGACTGGGCATTCCATTCTCGAATCGCCATCACGTCATCGGTATCGAGGACAGCGGCGCCGGAATTGCGGCCATTCGGCTGGCGGGATTCAGTCCAATCGGCATGTCCGATGGCAATATCGCCGAAAGTGGTACCCGATCCCTCTGTTCTCATTATTGTAATAATTTTGAAGAAATACTGTCAATAATCATCTAATCCCTTTTCAATTATGGAAAAATCTATGAATCATCGTAAAAGAGTGAAAATTGTCCTGAATGGCGGCACGCCGGATTTTGTGCCGACTTTCGAGTTAGTTTTCGACGAGACCGAACGCGATTTTCAGGGGCGCACCTGGATCGGCGGACCGGTCGATCCGGACGTTACCGGCATGAGCTATACCGACAAGGTTAAATATAACGCCCGCCTGTATGTTGACGTCGCCCGGCGTTTCGATCATTCAATTATTTTCATCAACCGCACCATGGGAAAGCATGAAAGCGCCGCCCAAACCGGTGTGCGCGATACGATCAAAGAAATCCGCGAAATCTCCGGCGACGAATTCATGGTAATGTGCCACAACGACCCGACCTTTATGATTCCGTTCAATAATATGGAGCAGTTCTGCTTCGACCTGATCGACCGTCCGGAATATATGCATGAAGTCGCCCGTAAAAATGTCACCGAGAGTTTCGTTCGCTGCCATGAAATGCTGGAAGCCGGGACGGACGGATTTATCCTGTGTTGCGATTATTGTTTCAATGCCGGACCATTTATCAGTCCGACTCAATTTGAAGAATTTATCGCTCCGTACCTGAAAGAAGCCGTCACCTATTTCCGCCAGGCCGACGCTTATGTAATCAAACACACCGATGGCAATATCATGCCGATTATCCGCTACCTGCTCGACGCCGAACCACATGCCCTGCATTCCCTGGATCCAATGGCCGGCGTCGATATCAAGTTCGTGAAAGAAAATTACGGCAGACAGGTGGCTCTCTGTGGCAACGTCGATTGTTCGCTGATGCAGACCGGCACACCGGAACAGGTGCGTGCCAGCGCCGAATATTGCCTGACGCATGCCAAACCCGGCGGCGGTTACATTTTCTGCACGTCCAATTGCGTCTTCCGGGGCATGCCGTTGGCTAGTTATGACCTGATTCACTCAATCTGGTTAGCCAACCGTGATTATTAATTTTAAGATAAAGAAAACACTATGAGTACCAAAAAAACCATCCATATTTTATCCAATACTCACTGGGATCGTGAATGGCGTTTCCCGTTCCAGGAAACCCGCCTGCATTTAGTCAAATTAATCGACAATCTGCTGGATTTAATGGAAACCGATCCTGGGTATAAATATTTCAATTTCGATTCCCAGACCATTTTCTTAGACGATTATCTGGAAATCAAACCTGAGAATCGTTCGCGACTGGAAGCGTTGATCAAAGCCGGTCGGCTGATCGTCGGGCCATGGTACACCTTGCCGGAAGAATTCACCGTGAACGGTGAGTCGCTCATTCGCAATCTACTGATGGGCAAACGCGTCGGCGATTCATTTGGAAAAACGTCGCGGGTCGGTTATACCCCGACTTCCTATGGCCAGATTTCCCAGATGGCGCAGATTTACGACGGTTTCGGAATCGACGGCATCATATTTTATCGCGGAATTCATTACACCGAAGGCACCAATGAATATTTTCTGGAAGCTCCGGACGGCACCCGGATTCTGGGCGTTCGTCTGAGCCGGCATGTCAGCCGCGGCGCCTTTTTTATTTACGTTTCCAAACGCACCATGCATGCTCCCGACTGGCACGGATTCCGCTGGGGGGAAGAGGGCTGTCTGCCATTTCATCTTTGCCGCGCCGATCAGGATCACGAGGAAGAACCGGCCATTATCCGCTCTCCCTACGGAGAAACCTGCAATCTGGAAATCGTCGCGGAAGGCATTCGCGCCGCCATGGAAGACATCCTCGAACAGGCAACCAGCGATTGCCTTGTTCTTTTCGACGGCATGGACAGCGCCTATCCGAATAAACACCTGCCGCAAATTATTAAAAAAGCCAATGAAGTCAATCCCGACTGGAAATTCATCCACAGTTCCCTGCCGAAATTCTTAGCCGACCTGAAATTGCACATTGAGCCGGAAAAGTTGACCGTCTTAAAAGGCGAACGCCGCCATCCCAGTCCGGACAACATGTTCAATGCCTTCCTGAAAGACTCGCTTTCGGCGCGGATCTATATCAAACAGCGTAATGCCGAAGTCGAACGGGCTCTGTTACAATGGGCGGAGCCGTTTTCCGTAGTTGCCGAGCTTCTAAACGAAGAAAAATATCCGACCAGCGCCCTGATCCACGCCTGGAAAATGCTGTTGTCTAACCATTCACACGATGGTATTGGCGGGCTGAGTCCCGACCAGATCCACAAAGACATGCTCTCGCGCTTCGACCAGGTCGATCTGATCGGTCAGGCATTGACGAAAACCGCGCTCGGCGCGATCGTTTCCCGCATTGATACTTCCGACGCCAACCCGGAGGACGTTCTGATCACGGTTTTTAATCCACTGCCGTTTGAACGCAATGAAGCTCCACAGGTATTTATCGACTTCCCGCGTGAAAAATTATATCGCGCCTTCTCGATCTACGACGATCAGGGCCAAAAGGTCAGTCACCAGGTGCTTTCCCTCGAGGAAAGTTACGTGATCCCGATTGAGCCGCATGAACTGCCGACCTCGTATTACACGACCAAGTGGAAAGTGGCTTTCGAGGCGAAAAATCTGCCGGCCCTCGGCTTTAAAACCTTCACTGTCAAACCGGAAGAAGGCCGCAAATCCAATTACGGTTCGCAGATCACAGCCACTAACACTCTCGAGAATGAATTCCTGAAAGTAAAGATTGAGCCGAATGGTACTCTGACCATTACCGATAAAAATAGTGGTGCGGTTTACCCGAATCTGCTCTGGTTCGAGGATTGCGGCGAATCCGGTGATCCGTGGTCACGCATTCCGCCGGTCGGCGACGGCAATTTGATTTACAATTCGCTGGGCAATTCCGCCGAAATCAGGCAGGTTTGCGACGGCCCGCTGACCACGACTTTCGCCATTAAAATTAAAATGAATCTGCCCGCCGAAGTCATCCGCAGCACGAAAAAACGCAGCGCCGTTGAAAAGGAATTACCGATCACTACTTTTATCACATTACACAAGGGCGATCCCAAACTGCATCTGGCCATTGACCTCGATAATACCATCAAAGATCACCGCCTGCGCATCATGTTCGACAGCGGGTTTCGTCCTGAGAAATCCATTTCCAGCGGCCAGTTCGACGTGCTTGAACGCGCCGTTTTCCTGCCGGACACTTCCGATTGGCTGGAACCGTACACCGGCACCCAGCCCAACAACGGCGGCGTCTGGGTCGAAAACGGCAAACGTGGCCTGGCCGTGCTGAATTTCGGCCTACCGGAATATGAAGTTTTCGACAATGAAAGCGGGACGGTTGCGATGACATTATTGCGCGGCTTCGGTTACCCGAAAATGTCCGGTATCGCTCGCGAAGATTTGGTCGAACGAGTTGGCAATGAAGGTTCGCAATGCCTGGGCATTCAGCATTACGAATTGGACTTATTTTTCTATTCCGGCGACTGGCAGACCGCCGGTGTCCTGCGACACGAGCGTGAACATAAATACCCGGTGATGAGCGTCCACCACGGGCGCTTTGCCGGAAAAGGCTTGACCAAATGCGAATCCTTCCTGAAAATCGAGCCGGAAACACTTTACCTGACCGCCTTGGAAAAGTCCGAGTCCGGCCAGGACTATGTGGCGCGTTTCTACAACCCATCCGAAGACACCGTCGAGGCTCTTTTACAGCTGAAATTCCCGGTAAACCAGGCAGTTGCTCTGGATCTGAACGAAGAGCCAGCCTTGGAAATTAAAATAGACGATCCGTGCCGGATTAAAATCACTGTTTCAAAAAAGAAAATTATCTCGGTGTTGTTAAAGCATGCCTAAAATCGTCTCTAATATAGCTAAATTTTCAACTGTCTATTTTGTCTGGAGCAATTTCTGATATGATTCCGCAAGTTAACGATTTGATTAGCAGTCCGATGACGCACCGTTTCGGGGACGTTTTCAATCCGCCGGGACTGACAAATTTCGTCGGCACGGTGCAGGCCGACATTGACCTGACCGGTATTCGCAGTCTGAATTTTCCACCGTTCGGCTCGGGACAATTACTGACCGCCGGCCTTTTTATCGAAGGTTTATATTTCCCGGCCACCGGAACACCGGTGACATTTTACTGGCGACCGGATAAGATTATTCGCACGGCCGAATTTCGTGGCCTGTTTCTGCAGTCGGAAACGGTCATGCTGACCGGTAAAAACGGAGTCATCATTCGGCTGAAAGTCGAAAACCGTTCGGGAAATAATCGGACCGTCGCCGTTAAATTCGGTCTCGCCGGATCAATTACACGCACGATTACAAAATGGAATTCTTTCATCCCGCCCAGTGAAGACGGTAATATCATTGAAACGGACGCGACCCACGCGGCCGTTATATTCAAGGCGCGTAACAGCCAGGCTTTCCAGATTCAGGGCGTTTTTCCATTCGCCGAAAATGTAAATCCGGCCTGGATAGACAGTCATTTGGCACTCGCCGCTGGTGAAACTAAAACATTGTATTACCTGAGTATCGTCGGCGAGAATATAAATAATATCATTACCCAGTATGATGAAATCAGCGCTAGCCCAAACGCTGCAATATTAAAAACCGAAAACGACTGGAATGCGGAACTAAAGGCGATTTTTACGCCCGGCAATAATCGCTACTCCGGTTATCTGCCAATCCTATTCACCGACGATAAAGATATCCTGAAACTTTATCTCATGGGCATCCTGAGCGTCGTTTATTTCAAACGCGACAATCCCTATTCGGTTTATGGGCGCGCTTATGACTCGCTCATGCCGCGTTACTGGCTGACCACGACTTTCCTCTGGGACTATCATCTCAGTCAGTTAGTCCACTCCCTACTCGATCCAGACGTCATGCAGAAATATCTCGAGCATTGGATGCAAATGGATATACATCACCACTTCGGTTCGGATTATCTGACCGGCGGTCCGGTCGGGCCATGGTATTCGGTCAATGATTATGCGATGCTGTCAATGTCGAGCTATTTCCTGCGCTGGAACGGCCGGAAAGACTGGCTCACGAAAAAAATTGACGGGGCGCAGATTAACGACTCCGGACCTAAAATCGTCCTCGAACATCTGCAGAAACACGCCGACAGCTGGAATTTCTTCAAAAGCAAACACGGCCTTGCCGATTACGGCAGCATCAACAACCTGCTGGAATGTGTCAGCACCTATATTCACGAAGTCGCCAGCCTGAATGCCGGCAATGTCTTTAACCTACGTTTTATGGCCGACCTGCTCGACCTGTCCGGTCAGCCCGAAAAAGCCCGGAAATACCGCGCAGAAGCCGCGACACTGCTACCCGAAGTTCAGAAATTATACAAACCTGGCGCCGGTTTCTGGCACGCCCGTTTTCCAGATGGCAAAATGGTCGAAGTGCGCCATTGCTACGATTTTTTCACAACGATTAATACAATCGGTGACGACCTGACGGCCTCCCAAAAAACTGAAATGTTCCGATTCTTCAACGAGGAACTCAAAACTGAAACCTGGATTCGGGCGATGTCAGCCTACGACGACAACACGATGTTCAGCCCACGGCCCGATCACCAGTGGAATGGTGGCTATCCGGCCTGGCCGCCGCAGGCCGCCGGAGCACTCTATAAAATCGGACACGGCAACGTCGCTTTCGAATGGATAAAAGGCGTCGCGCGCAGTGCCAATCAGGGCCCGTTCGGACAGGCGCAATTTATCGAGTCGATTGTGACGCCCGAAGACGGCGGCGCCCGCAAATGCCCCTACGATTACCCCTATCTATGCGACTGGGCTGTATCGGGCGGCGGAGCCTGGATCAATGTCATCATCGAGTCGATTTTCGGCGTTCAGGCCGGACTTAATGACATCATAGCCAAACCGGATTTCGGCGTTTTTGACCCGAAAGCCGAGTTGCATAATCTGCGTTATCACGGCAAACGTTTCAATGTAACCCAATCAGGTATCCGGGAGGTTGGAAAAGATGAGTAAATATTTTAGCATTTCAACTCTGCTTATTTGCATTTTGGGAGGATTTGTCATGCAGTGTAATCAGGCCCACAATTTCATTTTCCAGAAATTTGAAGCCAAGATCAAGACCATCGAAAATCCGCTGGAGCGCCAGATCGCTGCCAACGAACTGGTTCAGGCGGTTCGCAAAGGCAAGTATCCGATTTTCGAAAACGATTCAACCGTCGTCCTGCTTTACCAGGGCAATGACTCCAATATCGTCATTGACGGCGACATGACGCTCTGGACCGATTTTTGGGAAATGGAAACCATTCCCGGCATTGACCTGAAATTTAAACGCATGGTACTGGAACCCGACGCGCGCCTGGAATATGGCTTGGCCGTCACAAAAACCGGTTTTCCGTTCCCGGATCCGCTCAATCCCTACAAAGTCCTGAATGGTTTCGGCCCGTTCTCCGAACTGGCAATGCCGAAGTACGAACGCCACCCGATTTTTGAGCCGTTCAAATATGGCAAAAAGAGCGACCTTAGTCAGGTTACTAAAATCGTACACGAATCGCAAATTCTCGGCTATTCACATGACATTTTCGTCTATTTGCCGCCCAACTATAACGAATCGCAGAAATACCCGGTGCTTTATCTGCAGGACGGACAGGATTACATCGAATTCTGCCATATCCCGGTAATGCTGGACAATCTGATTCAGAACGGTCAAATTCGACCGTTAATGGCCGTTTTCATCCAGCCGCCCAACCGTTTCAAGGGCGAAATACCGAACCGCATGACCGAATATGGTCTGAATGAAAAATACGTGGACTTCTTGTGCGGCGAGCTGGTGCCGTTCATTGATAAAACTTACAGCACAATTAAGAAACCCTCCGCCCGGCTGGTTTGCGGCGATTCTTTCGGCGGCCTAGTGTCAGTATTTATTGGTTTCCGGCGACCGGACATTTTCGGATTGGCTTACGGTCAGTCCGGTTATTATTCCTTCCAGAAAGATTCCTTGATTCACATGATCGCCGATGCTGAAAAAAAGAACGTTTGTTTCCGGATTGACGCCGGCAATTACGAACGACGGGTGGGAGCCAGCTTCCTGCCTCAGGATGAGGGCGATTTCTGCGAAGCCGCCCGCCGCCTGAAAGCCGTGCTGGATGAAAAAGGTTATGAAGTGATTCATCGCGAATATCACGAAGGGCATACCTGGGGCAACTGGCGCCGGCATTTGATTGACGCTCTGGAAGATTATTTTGGGAAATAATGATGGCCGGTTTGCGACTGGGAATTGATTACGGCGGCACGAATGTTAAGTTTGGCATTTTCGACAGCAATGGTGCCGAAGTCGCCTTTCGTGAACAAAAACTCGCCGAACTGAGCCGCTCTGGTAATTTACTTGATAATCTGACGACGGCTGCCCGTGATTTTTCGTTTGATTATCAGATAGAATGCGGTGGATTAGCCATCAAGGGTTTGGTCGAGCCCCGAACCGGAATTTTACATAATGACATCGGCGCCGGTCAGTTGCTGGCCGGAGTCAATCTGAAACAGGCTTTTCAAAAAGCCCTGAACGTACCATTTATCGTTGATAATGACGCCCGTGCTTATGCCTGGGGCGAGTGGCGGTTCGGGGCCGGTCAGGGCAGTAATCCGATGCTCTGCATGACGCTGGGAACCGGTTTCGGTTCGGCGCTGATTTTGAATGGTCTTCCTTACTTCGGTGCCGATCCGGTCGGCGGATTACTCGGCGGTCATATCAGCATTGATCGCAATGGTCCGCCCTGTCCGTGCGGCAGTCGTGGCTGTCTGGAATTGTACTGCTCAGCTACGGCTTTTAGTCAGCGCGTTAAGACGGCGCATGCGGAACTGGAGCAATATTCCGAGCCGTTGCCGGTTTTCTTCGAGGCTGTCCGCCTCGGAAAAATCGAATATCTCCCGACCTTGCAGGCTTTTCTGCAGGATTTGGCACTTGGTATTGTCAATGCCATTCATGCCTACGGCCCGGAAACGGTTGTGCTCGGCGGCGGAGTGCTTAATTCAGCCGATCTGATTTTACCGGATTTAACTGAAATGGTACATGGCATGGCCTGGACTTTCCCACGCCAAACCGTCAAAATCAAAGCCGCCGCGCTCGGCAACCGCGCCGCCGCGCTCGGAGCCGCTTTTCATCCGCTGCTCGATAAACCGACTACCGGAGATTCCACTGTATGAATTCAAAAATTGCCCCGCCGTTTGCCGTCCCAATTCCGCAGGATGCCACCGAATATGCGCGCGGTTTGTACAATCCGTTTCCGGCTTTCCGCATCGCCGACAATCTGATTGCGAGCGGTTATTCCGCATTAGCCAAATCGCTTAAAGGTGAAATTAGTGATGGTCTGCGCGTTTTGGTCATCGACGGTTTTCAGGGCGTGGATTGGAATACTTTCCGGCGCAATCTGGAACTTGCTCTGGCAAAAACGAATGTAAAACCGGAATGGCACGATGTCGGAAATTGCCTCGCCGAAGCAAAGGATTTCCTCCCGAAAATCAAACCTTTCCTGGGCGGCGACGACCGGCTCTTCGGAACCCAGTTTCCGTTCGGACCGGAAATCTTTTTCGATGCAGAAAAAATCGCGGATTTGCGCATCCGGGCGGCAATGGCACGCAGTGCCAAGCCGGGCGAATTGACGATTTTCTATGGCACTGGAGCGGCTTTGGTCGAACTCTGGGACAAACTCTGGTACATTGACATTCCGAAAGACATTATCCAGGAAAATGCCAAAAAAAGTCTGACAACCAATTTTGGCTCCTCTCGTAACCCTGATTTTGAAGAGTTTTACAAACACGCTTATTTCGTGGACTGGCCGGCTCTCAATCGCTTAAAGAGGCGGCTTTTACCACGGATCGACCGGTTGATTGATCTGCAGAATCCCGAACAACTGACTTTTATTGAAGGCAGCGAATTCCGCGCGGCGCTGCGGGAGATATCTCAATCCGCTTTCCGGGTGCGGCCGTGGTACTATTCCGGTCCGTGGGGCGGCAAATTCATGCAGGGACATTTCGGCGTTCATCTCGACAAAGTCAATCTTTCGACCTCCTTTGAAATCATTATTCCGGAAAACGGGATTATCATCGAATCCGGTTCTAACCGACTGGAATTTTCTGCGGATTGCCTGATGTTTCAGGAAAATGAAAAGGTGCTCGGACCGCAGGCTGCCCGGCAATTTGGCGCCGAATGGCCGATCCGGCTCGATTATCTCGACACGATTGACGGCGGGAATCTTTCGATCCAGGTACATCCGCGCCCGAATTATATTCGCCGCAATTTCGGCGAAACTTTCACACAGGACGAATCTTACTACATCATTAACGCCAAACCGGACGCGCGCGTTTATATCGGCGTTACGGACGGCTGCCGGCCGGAGGAATTTTACCGGGCAGTCCAAAATTCGGTTGAAAATGGCCTCGAAATTGACACCGACAAATTCGTTAACAGCGAGCCCCCCAAGCCGCACGATCTGTTTCTGATTCCGAACGGAACCGTGCACGGCAGCGGCCGCAATAACTTAGTGCTCGAGATTAGCGCTACGACTTATATTTTCACCTTCAAGATTTACGACTGGATGCGCAAAGACCTGAACGGCAAACTGCGTCCGATCAATATCGAGCGTGCCTGGCAAAATATTCGTTTCGAACGCAACAGCAGATATGTCAGAGAACACCTGATCGCCAAACCTCGACTGATTGCCGAAGGTGACGGCTGGAAAAAATATTTGCTTGCCAGCCAGAAGGAAACCTGGTGGGAAGTGCATCGGGTGGAATTCGATCAGGAATTTGCCATGGACACCAACGGCACCGCCTTCGCTGTGAATCTGGTAGGCGGCGAATGCTGTAAAATAACGACCGCCAACGGTCGTCAGATGCCGCTGGCCTGGGCTGAATCCATGCTAATTCCCGCCGCCGCCGGTCATTTTTCCGTAAAAAATACCGGTACAACGCCCGGCAAACTGCTGCTTGTTTTCGTCCGTCCGACCATCGGAATCAGCGAACCGTTGAACAATCCGAGCGAATAAATATGTTCTCTCCGCAACCCGATTTCAACCGACTTAAAACAGCCGTCCGTTTCAGTGAACCCGATCGCTTACCGCTGGCAGAGCTTTGGGTAGACGCTGAAATCAAAGCCGCTTTTCTGGGCAATGTTTCCGCTTCCGAACTTGATTGCCGCAAGGCCGGTTTCAACGTCGCGAAAGACATCGAATTCTGGTATCGGGCTGGTTACGATTGTATCCGCTTGACACCGCGTTATGAGTTTTTCCAGCCGTGGCTGAAGGCTGAAAAAGCCTCCGACTTCGACGAAAAATTGGCTGTTTTTCTGCAGAATATCGACTACAGCGACATTGAAAAAGCCGAACAATTACTTCCATCAGGAATGAAAGTGATCTTCGCCCCCGAAGGCGGCATTTTTGAACAGGCCTGGATGAATCTGGGCTATGAAAAATTCATGACCGACTTGTATGAGAACCCGGAATATATCGGGCGGGTTTGCGATGTGATTGGCGCCGCCGAGCTGGCCATGTATGAAAAATTCAGCCGGAGCGATTTTGTCGGCGGATTCTGGTTTTCGGACGACATCGCCTACACGGAATCCCTGATATTATCGCCGGCTGTTATCCGCCGTTATCTCTTTCCGTGGTACGAAAAATTCGCCGCCCTGGCGCATGCCAACGCGAAGCTGTTTTTCTACCATTCCGACGGTAACCAGATACCACTGCTTGACGATTACATCGCCATGGGCTTCGACGCCATTCATCCCATCGAGCCAAAAGCTTGGGACATCACCGACCTGAAAAAGCGGCTGCACGGTCGCCTGGCGATGCTCGGTTCGGTCGATCTGGATTATCCTTTGGCGCGCGGTACGGCGGACGAGGTGCGCGAATATGTTCGCAAGCGTATTATCGAGATTGCGCCCGGCGGCGGTTTCGCGATTGGTTCGAGTAATTCCGTAGCTAAATACGTTCCGGTTGAAAATTACCGCGCCATGTTGCAGGCCGTGGCAGAATTCGGCCAATATCCCATTTTGAAAGGTTAATGAGACTTGACTGCTAACTCTGAAATAATCATCGCCGGGCATGTTTGCTTAGATCTCATTCCGGAATTCCCGGCGGATACCAACCCCAATCTCACCAAACCCGGTAAATTACTGACGATCGGCCGGGTGCATTATTCGACCGGCGGCGTCGTTTCCAACGTCGGGATTGCTCTGCATAAATTGGGTCTCACACCGCGCCTGATTGGTAAAGTCGGCAATGATCTCTTCGGCCGGACTATCATCGAATATTTCCAATCATTCGATGCTGCTTTATCACAAAATATCATCGTTTCTGGTAAGGACAGTACATCCTATACAATCGTCGTGAATCCACCCGGGCGTGATCGAACTTATTGGCATCATCCCGGCTGCAACGATTCTTTCGGGGCGGACGATATCGGTTTGCCGGATTTGTACGGTGCCCGCCTGTTCCATTTCGGTTACCCACCGATCATGAAACGCATGTATAACAATGACGGGGCTGAATTGGTCGAGATCTTTCGTAAGGTCAAAAAGGCCGGTCTGATCACGTCACTGGATATGGCGTCCATCGATCCGAATTCACCTGCCGAGAAAGCCGACTGGAATAAAATCCTTGAGGCGCTTTTGCCGTATGTGGACATTTTTCTACCAAGTTTAGACGAAATTTTATATATGACCAAAGCACAATCTCTTGACCAATTATCCGGTACAAGCAGCACTATTAATGAACAGATCTTGAATACAATTTCCAGCAATTTGATCAAACGGGGCGCGGCGATCGTCGGACTGAAACTCGGCAGTGACGGATTTTATCTGCGAACGACGCTCGACCAATGGCGTCTGGCATCTTTCATTCAAAATGCTGCCTCTTGGGCCGGGCGCGAACTTCTTTCGCCCTGTTTCATGGTCAAAGAGATGGGCACAACCGGTTCGGGCGATTGTACGATTGCCGGTTTCCTAGCAGCTTTTTTGAACGGCCTCTCACCATCCCAAGCTATTAATTCTGCCGTTGGCGCCGGAGCCTGTAGCATCGAAGCCTTGGATGCCACTACCGGCATTCCCGACTAGAATACTTTACAAAATCGCCTTGAATCCGGCTGGGAAAAATATCCATCGAATACTGCCTTCCGGAACTGGCACTGGAAGGCAACCGACCGGTTGCTTTACGGACCAAAAGACCGTAACAATTCAATTAATTAAAAGGTGTAAAAATGTACGACCTTGCTTCTGAAGCTTCCGCCCGGGTCAAAGTCGCACAGATGCTGGCATCGGCCAGGATCGTCATTACGAATCAAGAAGTTAAGCGGATGGAAATCGTTGATTTTGGTTTAAATCAACTGGCATCGCAGGGGCTGGAAATCGTGGTTTACGTCAATACCGACCGCTATTGCGCCAAGGAACTGGTGCTGTTTCCGCACCAGACCTGCCCGGAACATCGTCATCCGTCCCATGCCGGCCAGCCCGGCAAAATGGAAACCTTCCGCTGTCGCAAGGGAAAAGTTTATCTTTATGTCAGCGGAGAACCGGCGGCCAAGATCAAAGCCAAAGTGCCAAAAGGCAGCGAAAATTATTATACAGTTTTTCATGAAATCGAACTCAAACCCGGCCGCCAGTATACGATTCCGCCGGACACTTTACATTGGTTCCAGGCCGGTCGGGAGGGCGCGGTCGTTTCGGAATTTTCCAGCACCAGCCATGACGAGAGTGACATTTTCACCGATCCACACACCCGGCGCGTAGGCTGAGTTATGCAACTGTACGGCAAAACTATGACGCGGCGTGAAATCGAACAATGTCTCGGACGAATCGAACAGATCGGCGGTTTGCAGCATTGCCGTCTGACAGGTGGAAAAGCTGAAGGCGTCGAACAGGTTCAGGTGCGTACCGGCGCCGGTTTGACTTTTGAGATAAATGTCTCGCGTGGAATGGACATCGGGCTGGCGGAATATTGCGGTACCTCGCTGACCTGGCTTTCACCGAACGGTATAGTCCATCCGGCTTACTGGCAGGGTGAATCCACTAGTTGGCTACAAACAGCGGTCGGCGGTCTAGTGATGACCTGCGGTCTGACACAGGTTGGTTCGCCTTGTAATGATGATCCGGAAAATCTGTCTCTCCACGGCGACGCGCATCAATTGCCGGCCGAATTGTTACGCTGCGAAGGAGAATGGCAGGGCGACGAATATCTAATGACGGTCAAAGGTCGCATCCGCCAGAGCCGCATTTTCGGCGAAAATGTAACTCTGGCCCGCACGATCCGCAGCAAAATCGGTGAAAATCGGATCGAGATTGACAACGTTGTCGAAAAAGGCGGATTCTCTGAAACGCCATTCATGCTGCTCTATCACTTTAATTTCGGTTTCCCTCTGATGACCGGCGAAACGGAAATTCATTTTCCGTCACGGAAAGTCATCGCGCGGGATAATGAAATCCCGGTCATGGATTGCGCGCAATGGCCGGAACCGCAAAAGAATTTTCACGAACGGGTCTATTACCATGAAGATTTAATCACTGAAAATGGTACTGCCACGGCAGTCATTCATCAACCACATTTCCCGGTCGGGAATGAGACCCGCCCGCTAACCGTGCGGCTGATCTGGCGGACGGAAAACTTACCGCGCCTTGTGCAGTGGAAAATGCCAGGCGAAGGTGTTTATGTGCTAAACCTCGAGCCGGCCAACTGCCACGTCGAAGGACGCGTTGCCGAACGCAACCGCGGCACTTTACAAATGCTGCAACCAGGTGAAGTGCGGCATTATAATCTGGCTGTGGATATCAATGAGAATTAAGGAGGATTTTTGAATATCAGTACGGGAAAAGCCATCCGGCTCGGCAATCTGATTAACCCGAAGGATCGGCGCGCCCTGTGGCTCGATCTCTCGATTGCCGGGAAAACCGGAGCGAAGACGAGTTATCGGGATTTTTATAAAACAATCGCCGTTCTGGGTCAACACTGTGACGGAGCGATCGTCAATCCCGGTTTTCTGGAGAAGGCCGGCGAATTATTCGGCGGTACCCGGCGCTGGGCGCCAATCGTACTGGCGACACAACCAATTATCGGCGGCCGGATGGATTTTGCCTGCCGGGAAATCCGATTCAGCGGGTTATGATTTGCGATCCGGAGGATGCTTTACGCCTGGGAGCCGAAGCCATTTGCGCGCGCTTCATCATGGGCGTCGGTGACGAATTCGAAGCGGCAAATGTGCAGTCGATTGCGCGGCTGGCGCGCGCAGCCGAGCCGCAGGGTTTGCCGGTCATTGCCGAAGTTTGTCCGGTTGGCGAAAAAATCAGCGGCCGCGATTTCGGGACAGTTGTGAAACTGGGCATTGCCTGTCTGCTGGAGGCCGGCGTCGAGGTTTTGATTATTCCGACCTGTGCACCGGAAAGCATGGCCGAGATCGCCGCCTGGGTTGACATCTCGCTTATTATTAAGTGTGATAAGTTACCGGATACTGTTCCTCTCTCAAAGTTGTCCAACGGATTTTTACTGAGCATATCGCTGATTAATGAATCCACCTTTGCCGTCGAGCTGGAAGAATTATACCGTCAGACGCACGCCTGCAAAGGAGGCGTATGTCAATAATCTCCGGAAAAACCATCCGTCTCAATCGCCTGTTTAATCCGAGCGACAGCAAAGCCGTTTGCGTGGCGGCCGACCATGGCTGGATGTCCGATCCGACGCCCAATGTCACCAATCTTCGTCATATTTTAGATGAAGTGGTTCAAGGTCGTCCGGACGGAATTCTGGTCAGTTATGGCACTGCTCGACGGATGAGCGATCTGTTTGCTGGCAAAGGTTGTCCGACCCTGATTATCCGAGCGGATTGGATGAATATGCCGCGCCTGGATCAGCCCGGCGGCATTCTGCCGGTCAGCACATTTCAGAAGAAAGCCACCTCCTGCGCGAAAGATGCTTTGGCGATCGGCACTTCGGCGATCACGATTTACTATTTCGTTGGTTACAGCGCTGAATTCGAGGCGCTGAATATCGAACAGAACGCCGTTTTTGTGCAGGAATGCCGGCGTATCGGCCTGCCGGTTATTATCGAACCAATGGTCGTTGGCAAGCAAATTCCTGCCGATAAAACGGCTGATGCTCTGATTGCCGTTGCCTGTATAGCGGTCGAATTGGGCGCCGATGCTCTGAAGATTC
>Ga0210017_1002208_pt1 | contig 16715 bp, 15 predicted proteins | sample CryGeyCG2014_020_FD_183966 | JGI IMG/M metagenome (GOLD analysis project Ga0210017, IMG submission 183966) | Groundwater microbial communities from aquifer - Crystal Geyser CG08_land_8/20/14_0.20 (SPAdes) (version 2) | ecosystem: Environmental > Aquatic > Deep subsurface > Groundwater | place... | reverse complement strand
ATACACACTCAAAGGGCCAGTCGCATCGCTTTCCAGCCAAGGTGTATCACCGCTGCCGTCGAACACATAATCGGTTGAATAATGAATAAACAATGCATTCAATAGCTTAGCTTGTTCAGCCAACACCGCGGGCGCAAGCGCGTTGATAGTGCGCGCCAGCTCTGGCTCACTTTCGGCCTTGTCCACGGCGGTATGCGCGGCGGCATTGACGATGACATCTGGCGCAACTGCACGCACCGTTTCGGCGAGCCCGTCCAGATCGGTAAAATTGGCTTCGGCAGAACCCAGCGCAATCACCTCGCCCAGCGGGGCAAGGCTGCGCTGCAACTCCCAGCCGACCTGGCCGTTTTTACCGAGTAGCAGTATTTTCATGAGATTTTCCCGGGTTTTGCTTTCCACTCACCACTCGCCACTCACGACTTCCCATATTGTTTTTCGACCCACTGGCGATAATTGCCCGACAGTACGTTATTCACCCAGCCCTGATTATCCAAATACCACTGCACGGTCTTGCGAATACCCGACTCGAAGGTTTCGGCTGGCTTCCAGCCCAGTTCGCGCTCGATTTTACGCGCATCAATCGCATAGCGGCGGTCATGGCCGGGGCGGTCGGTCACAAAGGTAATTAACGAACGGTAAGTGGTCAGTGGTAAGTGGTAAGTGGCAGGCGGACTCATTTCGTCGAGGATATCGCAAACAATATGCACGATGTCCAGATTTGCCTTCTCGTTCCAGCCACCGACGTTGTACACCTCGCCCGGCGCGCCTTTTTCCAGCACGCAGCGAATCGCGCTGCAATGATCCTTGACGTACAGCCAGTCGCGGATTTGCTGACCATCTCCATACACCGGTAAGGCTTTCCCCGCCAGCGCATTGACAATCAGCAGGGGAATCAGCTTTTCCGGGAAGTGGTAAGGACCATAGTTGTTGGAACAATTGGTGGTCAGCACCGGCAGGCCGTAGGTGTGATGGTAGGCGCGCACCAGATGGTCGCTGGCCGCCTTGCTGGCCGAGTAAGGGCTGTTCGGCTCATAGCGGTGGGTTTCGCTGAAGGCGGGCTCATCTTTGCCGAGTGAGCCGTACACCTCGTCTGTTGAAACATGCAGAAAACGGAAGGCGGCTTTCTCATCGTCCTCCAGTCCGCGCCAATAACTGCGCACCGCTTCCAGCAGGTGGAAAGTACCGACGATGTTGGTCTGAATGAAATCCTCGGGACCGTGGATGGAGCGATCCACATGGCTTTCCGCCGCAAAATTGACCACCGCGCGCGGACGGTATTGCGTCAGCAAATTGCTCACCAACTCGCCATCGCCGATGTCGCCCTGCACAAAGATATGGCGCGGATTGTCCTTGAGCGCAGCCAGATTTTCCAGATTGCCCGCGTAAGTCAATTTGTCCAGATTGATGACAGACTCATCGTGCTGCGCGCACCAGTCCAGCACAAAATTTGAACCTATAAAACCCGCACTTCCCGTTACTAAAATCATAGTGGCACCTGGCTCTACTAAAATTTATTATAAAAACAGCACTCCAAAACGGAATACGCCTAGACCCTAAAAGCCGCTAACGGGCATGGGGAAATGAACACCCCTGATAAAGGAACTTGCCATGCAAGCTCCCTCACCGCGCCCCCTCTCGCGCACTTCCCGTTACTAAAAAACTATCCTTACCCGCTTTCCGGCAATTCAATTCGTGCCTGAAATTTTCAAATACCCTACAAACAGCCCATCCAGTTCCTGCGTAGCAAAATCAGACACTCAGGACAGCGCATTCTACCAGATCATTAGTAGGCATTGTTACCCCGCATTCCACCGAATATCGTCTTCGCGATGATTTTCAAGTCCAGCCAAAGCGACCAATGGTTAATGTATTCAAGATCATATTTGACTCTCATTGCCATCTTTTCGGTGGTGTCCGTCTCGCCACGCCAACCATTTACCTGCGCCAGCCCCGTTATGCCAGGCTTGACCTTGTGACGCAGCATATAGCCATGTATCAGCTTGCGATATTGCTCGTTATGCGCCACTGCGTGAGGACGGGGACCTACGATAGACATGCGCCCTTGCAGCACATTGATGAATTGAGGCAGTTCGTCCAAGGAAGTTCTTCGCAAAAAAGCGCCCAGCCTTGTTACACGAGGATCATTCTTCTGCGCTTGCGGAACATGAGCGCCATCTTCCTGAACACGCATACTACGAAACTTCCACACCTCGATCACTTGCCCGTTCAAGCCATAACGCCTTTGCCTGAATATCGCCGGTCCCGGGTCTGTCAGCCTAACCGCGACAGCAATAAACAACATAACCGGAGCTATAAGTAAAAGAATTAAACTGCCGAGCACAATGTCCTCCAACCGTTTCAGGAACATGCTGGCACCATAAAATGGGCTTTCAAAGATACTGACCAGCGGCACGCCGCCCAGATTACCCCAACGCGCATGAAGCAATTCGAAAATAAAAACGTCCGGTACAACGTGAACCGAAACCGTACTGTCGGCAAGCAGTGTCACCAACTGACGTATCTTCTCCTCCTGCTGCATGGGATAGGTTATATAAACATTATCAATAAGACTGTCCTGTATATGTTGCAAAAGCATTTCCATATCTTGTTTGGGCAGGTTGGCATCCATGTTCCCAACATCATCATAGATACCCTCGATATTCAATCCCATCCAGGGAGAATCGGAAATAATTTTGATTAACCGGGTGGCGGTCTTCCCGCCCCCAACGATTGCAACGGAACGGGAATTCAAGCCTGTTGACCTGAATCTCCTCAGCATATAGCGCAACAATACCCGCTCCCCAAGCATCAGGACGGGAGTGGCCAAGACCCACCCAAGTATCGTGACGCGCGAAAACTGAACGGTTGATTTGCTAAAAAACCCCAGTACAAGCAGCACACAACAGGTTAGCAGCCATACCGACAGGATAGTCCATGCCTCGTGTCGAATGGATTCAGCCCGCCATGAACTATAGAGCGCGCGCCACTCTGCGAAAAGCAGAAAACAGGCAACGCCAACCAGTCCTGCCAGCCCATATTGCAATCCGAGCGCAACGCCGTAAATCTTTGCGCAAAGCCACAGAACACCGACAATCATCGCGCCATCCAAAGCACGATGCAAAATACTCAGTTCATCGCCATGCTGACGCAGCGTTCCCTTGCGAAAATTCATTTACAGCCCCTTGAATTGCCTGTCGAGTTCTTGCAACACACTCTCCCTGGCCCAATGCCTGATCGCGTACTCACGAGCCTTTGCGCCCAGTACCGCACATTTTCCGGCATCTCTGGCAAGTTGCAGAATCGCTTCCGAAAATTGCGAAACATTATCCGGCTCAACCACCACACCACAATCGAGCAAAGCATCAGCAATCTGCGTCCCCTTGTTTGCCGTGGCAACAACGGGGCGACCACTGGCCAGCATGCCGGTCAATTTGGATGGCATAACCAAATCCTCTGCCCCGGAACGTTGCGGCAGAAGATGAATATTTGCCATATTAAGCAAATCATTCAGCCGTTCCAATGGTTGCAGCGGTAGCCATAGCACATTCGGAAGGCCTGCATATTGCTGCTGCAAGCGCTGGCGAACCGCGCCATCTCCGCACAAAATGAACTGAATATTATCTTCACGGACCAGCCTTGCCGCCGACTCCAACACGATCTCCAATCCCTGCTTTTCACCCATATTTCCGGAATAGAGTGCCACGGTACGAGCCGATGCGATACCAAGCTGCTGGCGCATGGCGCTTGGCGCGCGCAGAGGAAATATCGCATCAATATCCACCCAGTTGGAAAAAAACACCGTCTTATCCTGGGCAACATTTTTTTGTATTAAACGCCGCACCATATTCGGCGAAATCGTAGATACCCTGTCGAATCGGCGCATTAACCAACTTTCCAGCTTGCTGACTAAACCGCGCAACCAAAGTGCGCGCAATAGCCCCAACTCAAATGCTGCATCCACCTCAAAATCCTGGACATGCAACCAAGCCTTCGCTCCTGACAATCTCGCGCACATCCAGGCCGCAGGCGCGCAAAACAAGGGCGGCTCGATTACCAAAATTAGATGAGGTCGCCAAAACACCTGGCCAAGCATGACGGGCAGACTGGACAAAGCGAAACTGGCCAAATGCAGCAAACGCTTCAAACCGGAAGGTTGGGCAGGCACCCAAATCGGGCAGCGGTAAACCACCAAATTACCTCCTTTTTTATCAAAGCGATGCTGGGGGAGATTTACCTCCTTGCCATATCGCCAGGCCGCATAACCATCAGCAACCTTCCATTCTGGATAATAAGGGGGCGCGGTGACAATATGCACCTCATGACCCGCCGCTGCCAGCCATTCAGCCATTTCACCGGAATACTTTCCGATACCCGTCAGTTCGGGTGCGTAATTGATGCCAACGATCAGGATGCGCATACTACTTTTTGCCAGCAACCACAACCAGACAATCCCCCCGTTTACTCAAATTTCCTAACCATAAAAAGGGAAAAAGCAAACTACGAATCAATATAATCAGAGTCGCCACCAATAGTGCAGATCGAAGCTGCATGGTCGCTTGACCAGGCTTGGCAAACAGTCTGGCGATAATTGAATGCGAAACCCACAACGCTGGAGTCTCCTGCCGCATTTCAACAACATCAAATTGTGAATTGTTTAATAGCGTTTTCAGCGTAGCCGGTGAAAAGTGTACGATGTGAAACGGGACATGCCAATTGATCCAATAACGGCCAAATACTGAACGCAACCAACTCTGACTGTTTGGGCAACTGATCCACACTTGTCCATTTGGTGTGAGCAAACCGTGAATGGCACGAAGCATATCCGCCGGATTCAAAGAGTGCTCCAAAACATTGGACAGTACGACAACATCATATTGTTTGTCGGTCACAAAACCTTCCAGCGTACTGCCATGCACAACAAATCCCTTACTGTGAGCCACCTCTGCCGCACGGCTGTTGAGCTCCAGACCTTCGGCGGAAAATCCGTGATTTTTATAAAACTCCAATCCGCGTCCTTCATTGCAACCTACATCCAGCAAACTTCCTGTCCCACTTGCCAAATGGAAGGAAATATCTCCATCAATTGCCAGCCAGACCCTGTATAAAAACGAATTGATGAATTTCGCTCTTAACTGAGTGTAGCGCGTATTCTTCTCTCCGCTGAAATTATAGTATTTCTCGTAAAGCGCATTAAGCCCCTGCTGATTTGGCAGCGGGACAGTTTGCTCAAGGTTGCATTTTTTGCATTTTGCAATAACGTATGGAGTTTCAATGCCGAAGCGCGTATCAAACACCCCATCCATCACTTGGCCAAGCGGCGCATGACATGCTAAACAATTATTTTCCATTTCATTCTTTCTTAAAATCAACTGCATCAATTTCATAGCGCCTTGATAACTGAGCACCGATTTTCATCCCCCGCAGCTCAACAACCCGATAGCTCCAGGCAGCCATAAAATAAGTTATCCCGACCACCACAAAATAAAGCAGCACGAACTTTAATTCCGGCTGAATCATTGCATGCCTGAATACCTTGCCAACATAGATCAGCACGAAAAAATGCAGCAAATAGGCACTGTAGCTTATGCGCCCTAATAGTCGCATCAGCGCATTATCAAACAAATAAAACGGGCGCTGAACACTTGCGACAACAAACAGGGCAAAAACTAAAGCCCATAAGAAATGTCTGGGTAAGACATGATTTTCAACCGGAATCGTTATGGCAAATAACAACAAACCTCCCGTGCAGGCAAACAGATAGCCATATACAGGCTTTATACGTTCTTCCTTGACGATGAAAAAAGCCACAACACCCATCATGAATACCGGCAGTTGCGCCGGAAAAGACATATACCATGAATAGATTCCCGACAAATGCCGCGCATTTACCGGGAGCGCTTGATCGAAATAGGCCTGTGCGAAATACCCAAACAACAAATAAATTCCCACACTTAACAGCCACCATTTTAATGCGGAAACAGCACCGGCTGTATACCTGAAAAGTACAGGCAACACCAGATAGAACATGACCTCAACCGCCACGCTCCACCCGCCGGGGATAACGGCATTGATCGAACTGGGATGTATTCCGTGCAAAAAGCCGGCCGTCAAAATGAGTTCAGTCCAGCCAACTCCCTCAGGAGACCAGAAAGTGTGTTTACCCCAAAAAAGTAACGCATATAACAATGACGCAACCCAGAACATCGGCGCTATTCTGAAAAACCTGCGAATAAAGTATCCCGCAAGATTATGGTGTCCAGCTATCTCGCGAGCATGCAGCATCATTACCAGCGAAAAGGCGCTCAACACATAAAACAGCTCCACCCCCATGTCTCCATTAACGGCAAGCGAATACAATACCCCGGGAGGCAACGGCACAGCTTGCAAGACATGCGAACTGATTACACCCAAAATCGCCCACCCGCGAGCCGAATCCAAAGCATCTACCCGTGATGGCTGTTTATATCCTTCGACCGTTGAACTCACTAGGCTCTATTCTCGCAAGCCATTTTAACTAACACAAAACATATAGAACCATGACAATTATGGCCATAGCTGAACGCGATACCACACCAAATTAAAAGCAATTTTATTCATGTAGCGTCTCTGTTACAAAATACACATACGTCAATCATCTTGATAGACCTAGCGAAGTATAGGATTGATCAACAAGCTTCGCATATAGTGCATGTGCCGTATTTTTCAGTGATGAATTTGGGCTGGGGGTTTCCGAAAATCGAATATTGAAATCGGGAATACTGGACGACTCTATCTCCAGTTTGTTCAATATCGCACCCCAAACCCGCGTGGTATCGGAACAGATCGATTCATAGCAGACAAAAAGCAAACACGACGAAGCTGCTTGCTTTTCAAATATAGTAAGCAGTGTTGAATAAGCGGAAACCCACTGCAAAAGCCAGTAATCAATCGACTCAACTTCATAAATTCCGGCATCTTCAACACCCCATTCAAATGGACGGTGATCGCTCCCGAATTCATGATGAACAAGCCAACCCATATATTGTTCCAAGAATGGATTACTCTCACCCTCTACCTTGAATTTCTGGTGTTGCTTCATCAGCGAATACGCCTGTTGCAGAGGCTCACGAAACGGCACGAGTATTGTTGCACAGGGAAAAGCTTCCAGAATGCTGTTCTGTCGCAAAATATTGTTATTGTTTTTCGAAAGGTAACGAGACTTACCATAACGCATCAGAACCAGCGCAACATAGTCCCTGAATTTTTCAATTATTTCATTTTCGACAACATGCGGCAGCAATTTTTCTTTCCTGATATATGAATTTCCGATAAAAGTTGCCCAGAATATTTCCTCCAGCGCCTCCGGACTATCAAAATCAACCAGTATCCCATCCCCATGAACCCGAACCTTCTTGTCCATTTCAATATTGGCCAATCCGGAAATTTTCGCCCACATATTGGGTGCCAATACGAATGGCATATCCCGATAGGTCAATGAGGCAAACTCTCCGGTCTCGTGAAGCGCACGCATCAACATAGTCGTCCCCGCGCGAGCCAGGCCAGACACAAAAATATGCTTTCCATTGATGCTGGATTGAATATCTTTTCGTTTTACGCTGCACTCAATATCAAAACAAATCTCGCCAACAAAAGCGTTACCCAAAGACAACTTATGAAGGAGTTTCGACAGGATGCCGTAATCAGACATGGAACAATTTCCTTCGAATGAACAAATATACAACGGCTGCAAATGTCATCGCAACCATACCGTGAATTCCAGTAATAAAAGCGAACAAGTCAACGCCCAGCAGAACGGCTAAGTAGTGCCACATCAGCAGCGGCGCAAGGGAAAGCAAGAAAAACATAAAAAGCATCAAAGATGTGCAGAAAATTTTTGCTGCAAACAAGAGTAAAACCTCCTCTTTCCAGTGATCCGAGATTCTTGCACTGGAAATTACACGATAGGATTTTGAACTGTATAGAACCAAAGTTTTAATGTTTTCCACAAAAGGCAACCGTAGAACACACTCACAAAACGAAGCAGCACTCAATGCAACCAATAGCCAATTCACTCAGAATCCTCACCGGTCTTTTCATCTTCGTCTTTGATTTTTTCCTTGCCCCTCTTCATTATTATCTTGAACATCCTCTTAATCGGGTAATAAATAATGGCCAAAAGAGCTAGGAAAATCGATCCCAGAATGCCCAGAACTACTGCAACTGTTCCTGCACCCAACCCAGGACCAATGTAAGCCTGTGCGTTGCCGGAAAACATTGTAAACAACATAAATACAATCAAATAAGTTCTCATTATGCTTTCTCACTCTATCGTTTACACTTCGCACTCTTGATCCAATCGAGATCAAGTTCCTTGCGATTATAATATCTTGACCAATGCGTGGCTCCGATTTCATAATTGCTGATGCGGTTAACATACTTCCACCGCAGCTTGCTGGAGCTTGCACGAAGCAACTCACCTCTAGCCGTAACCTCCAGGAATACATCACCATTACCCAGAATCCTCTGTCGGCCTTCGGTTGGACTCAGCAGTTTATTGTCACGAAACACTGTTTCATATGGCTTGGAAATATGACCATTTTTTATGTCGTATACATACACATTCGAATTCTTCCTGTCTGCAAAATCGCCGCTAGCTGCATCCACATCATTTCCAAAGATAGCAAATTTTCCATTTCCCAAATAATCAATATCGTGTTGACTCAACCATGGGCCGGTCTTTAACCAGATGATTCTATCTTCCGATGGACGGTACAAAAATACAGTGGATAAATTACGAGCGCTGAACATGATATCCCCTGTTTTCACATAGCGATCACTATGTGAAATGACCTCCGCATCATTCAGGTGTACCCGGTCATCCCTGATGGATTGGCCAAATAGCAGCCCTTCATATCCTCCGCGCTTCAGGATATTGATGATGGATTCCTCTTTGATTATCTTCCCTTCCTTGGTAACAATGGCGTAGCCATCATCTCTGAAAGACTTCCCTATGTCATTTTCTGTGTTAAGCGTAGATACAATCGGCACGATCAGGTTGTTCCCATATCCTTCGATCGAATGATGAAACTGCCTGTCGATCACCCAAACGAGTTCCCCGCATGAATTAATTCTGGCCAGTGGGCCATCGCCTCCGGTCAATATAACGCTTCCATCCGCTAATAAGTACGGGTGCTGCGATCTGAATAATGTGCGCGTATGTATTGGCCACAATAGTCCGCTTTTCTTTGCGGATATCAGGCTAGGGGAGGCTTCAACAATATCTTCCGGTTCAGGCACCCATTCCCATATTTTCCGGTTATCGCGCAGGTCATACAAATACACCGTGCTTACCGAAGATTCCTTGCTGTAGGCAGATATGAGCAGTATCCCGTCATCCTTAAAATTCTTGTCAATCTGCGTGAAGTTCGCACTATTTGCGTAATCCAGAATTTGGGTATTTTTCTGGACCACCTTACCTTCTTCGACTCCTATACCTTTTTCGTACAGAATCTTCAAGTTCGATGGTATCGAAGCCAGTTCAAGCGCAATTTCACCGAACTGTCCGGCCTTTTTACCACCGGTTGCGGTATGTTTCACAACCCAGCCAAACAGTATCGTGCCGACCACCCAGACCAACAGGAAAACGATCACCAACCACAATTCAATTTTTTTAAATAATATCTTTTCCATCACTCTTTTCCATCACTCTTTTCCATCACTCTTGCTGTCAGATGAACCTGCCTCCGTAGCAACCCATCAGGCTTCGATATTGCACACATGAGGAAGCGTTAAAACCAGCAATACCAAAAGCAAGCCATTCCAACGCTGTAGGGGAGTTGGCTGGCTATTTAAAGAACACGGGTAGCACCAGATAAAATATCACTTCGAACGCAACACTCAACTCGCCGAAAATTACGGCATTGATTGTTGCAGGTGCAGCTCCGTGCAAAAAAAATGGCCGACAAAGCCACCTCTATCCAACCAATTTCATTGATTGGCCAGAATGTATGCTTGCCAAAATATGGCAGTATCGCTAACAGCAGTGCAAGCCAGAGCATCGGGGCAATACGGAAAAATCTCCGTATAAAATAGCCGGTCAGATTATGATGCCCATCAAATTTGCGGGTGTTAAACATCATGTTCAGGAAAAAAGCACTGAATATGTAAAACAGCACCACACCCCTGTCACCGTTGATGGCCAAAGTACGAAGAATACTGGGGGGCAATGTTGCAACCAGTAAAACATACATGGCGACAACACCAAGTATGACCCAGTCACGAGCTGAATCCAGAGCATCGACCAGTGATGGCTGTTTAACCCCCTCCACTGCTGAACTCACTCCACTCTCTTACCGAACGAGGACAAAACCAACACGAACAATGCCAGGATCACACCATAACTCAGCATCTTGTAGGTGGGCTCAAACAAAACTCCGATCAATAGCGGGGGTAGACAGGATATCAACAGGATCAGACTAGAAATATCAAAATGAGTCGTTTTAGCTAGTTTTTTTGAATGGACAAGTAACAATCCAATGCCCGCAAATAACATACTAATCCCTACCACACCGCTCTTGAGCAGATAAAACGACAACATTGAATGCGTGAAGCGGCTATCTGCACCATATATTGGATTCACGAATGTCCCTCCCCAACCAATGCCCAACAGCATCGATTGAGGAGTCGCGGCAATTGTCGTTGTGACCGCCAACCATTCGCCAACCTTACCATTCGCCCCCACCAATTTCTGCTTCATCCAAAGCAACTGCAAGATCGCCTCTATTTGCGACCAGAACAGAATGCAGATCAAAACAAAAACCGGCAATAGCCTTATGTAAAGTCCGCGCTCTCTTAACTGGGTCAGGCATACAGCCGCAATCGCTAGTACAAAGAGGGCAGTATAAGCTCGCAGCCCCAAGATCATAAATCCATAAGCGATGAATGCACCAATGCCAGCCAAGAGCATGCCGGGCAACCACCCTCGCCAAGACCTCGCCATCAGAACCACCCCCCATGCACTTAAGAAAATTGCGCTGAAAAGCATTGCGGAATCAAATGGTTTGAGAAAAAGTGCCCGTTGTATTTCAATTGCAGATGCTGTCGCTTGAGTCGCTTGAGTCGCTTGAGTCGCTTGAGTCGCTTGAGTCGCTTGAGTTATATCGTATTGTGCGATGCCCTTCCGCATCCCCAACACCATGTCATCTATTGAACCAAAAAGATTATGCAAACCCACAAAAAATGTGACCGCTGTGCAAATGCCGACAAAGACCAATACCATCACCACCAATGTACGTAAAGCCGCACGATTATCAGACGATGTCGAATAAGTCAAAAAAATGGGAATCAGCAACAAGAATGCAAAAGGAAAAATGTCCCGTGTTATGTCAGACAACGCATTTCCACGCAGCAATCCCACAAAAAGCGGAATTAAAAATAATAATGCGGTAAGACCAAGACACCATTGCGCAGATTTTTCTTGTTGAATCTTGCGGATCACTAAACCCGTCAACAAAATGCCGCCCATCAATAAGCCGCATCCCATGACGATTTCCAACCCGGTGATCTTGGGCGGCATGGGTGAGCCGAAAGCAACCAGACTGTAAGCAATCAGCATCAGCCAGACACCTGTTGGAATCAGCTTGCGCTGCTCCCAATACTCCCGGAAAATCATCGCGACACCAGCCATCTTCAACCCTTTATATTGTTTGGCGTTTTTAATAGCTCTTCCTTCATCTGCTCGTAGCGCCGTTCCATTTCCGCAAGGCTCAGACCGTTGTCGTATTCCCACAGCCTCGCCTCGATGCTGAATTTGAAATATGCGATCTGTACGCTGATAAAAAATCCAGGCCAGCCTCCGCGAAAACCACCCAGCCCCAAATAGGTTCCCCAAAAATAGAAGAACAATTGCCACACCGCCCGGATGCCAGAAAACTTTTGCCCCAGCACTTGATGCCGCTGCAAGGCTTCCAGCTCCGCGTAGCGGTTATGAGCCAGCTCAAGCTTGCATGTGTTGTAAGAACTGAAATGCCACAACGAGGTATGGTCACTTGCCGGAACCTTGTGTATCTGATCCTCAGGCACCAGAAACTTGCCCAGTTTGTGCACGATGTTTCCGGTGAAATCAACTGCGTCTGGATTGAACATGCGCAGGTGATGTTTGCCGTAATTAAATATCTCCTGCCCATACATGAAGTTCTTGCGGTACAGCTCAACGATCTTATAGCGATTTTCCTGAGCGATTTGCGTCAACTTTTCCAGCAAGGGCTTGGGCAGCAATTCATCAACATAGCCCAGATATACCCACGGGGTAGTCACCTTACTCATAGCAAAACCCATGGTTTCCTTGTTTTCAACGTAGCCGGGATTCTTAAACGTGTAAATCTGGTCGGTGTAGCGCGATGCAATTTCACGCGTCTTGTCGGTGCTGTGATTATCGATCACAACGATTTTCCCCCACCCCTGTATACAGCGCAGGTAGTATTCCAGACGTGACTCTTCATTGAAGGTAAAAACCAGAAAAGTTATTTGGTTGTTCATTTTATGGGTAACTTTGTATTTTTCAAAACCAGCATCTGGCTAATCAACATGACGGCCGCAATTATCACATATACCCATGCTGCACCTGTTGCTTTAAAGGAGGAAATTAACACAAAGCCGGCCAGAAGTGCAGCCACGACTCCGCATAAATTACCGATAAACTCTATGTGGTTAGCCCCTAATGCTCGATGCTTGATACCTGTCACACGAGCTAAAAAATATACGCCATATCCACCCCAGCCGATTACCAGCAGAGGCCAATGCGGTGCATAAAGATTGCCCAATACCAGCGTGACGATTCCCCGGCCAAATACAACAACAACAATCATGCCTGATAACCAGAAAACCATCCCGATTTTGAGCAAACGAATCACGGCAGACTTCATTGCATGCGTATCCGATCCGTGATGCACGCGCGCCCAGTCGGCCACGACTTTGGTTTCGATCTGCTCCATCAACACGTTCGCTATGTTGGATATGCCACGAATACTGGCCAGCAGGGCAGCCTGCTCTTTGCCGTGCATAATTCCCAACATGAATACTGGGAGATACGCCCACAACCAGCCCAGCGGTGCGCCTGCAATAAACAGCCTGCTATAGGCAAGATGCTCCTTCGCCGCAGCAATCCCCGACGATGCCATATTTCGGCCAACCGCTACAAGACTAAACACCGCAGGAACCAATGCGCTGACGATCAACACCAAGAGTACCTGGCTTACCGTATCCGGCCTGACAATCAGCAACCCGATGATACGCCAGGGGTATAGCGCGGCACTGGAATAAACGGCACGCCTGACACCGGAGAAGATATAAGCAGCGCGCCGATCAAAATCAGCCAGTTGTTGCAGAATCAAAAAGAAAAACATTAACACGGCTTCTGTTGCCGTTGCCTGCCAGCCAAAGACATGACCAAACCCGAACCACACGCCGCAGATCAGCAACGAAAACAACAATGCCTGGAACAACTGCAATCTGGCCAACAGTATTCGGTATGACCCGTCCTGAGCAGGGGCACGCACCGCTGCCCCCTGGAAAATCCCTGCCACATTCAGCAACAATAAGGCCATGTAGCTGGCGAAAACATAGGTGAACTTGCCCTGCTCGGAAAGCGGCAAGGCGTGTGCGCAAATTGCAATGGTCAGGAAATTGCCACCCGAGACTAGCACCTGATCAGCGAGGCTACCGAACTTGCGCACCTGCGCAAAAAGCAAACTCAGGTTCTCAGACAAGCGGAGATTCCTCATGATGTTTGCCTAACGGGCATAGCAGAAATGTCGCCTGATCATGAAACCCACCATACCCGCATCCTCCTTCCCACCCTCACCCAACAAGTGGTGGGGGTGGAAAATAAAGCGCGGCGCGAGTTTCACGTTAAAATTACCCCTGTGGCATTCACTGTATATTGCCTGCACCAAAAACCCCCTCCAACTCCTGCAATACTCCCTCAAGCGAAGTCCAAGCGGGCTGATACCCAAAATCTGCGGCACGGGTGTTCAGCGAATAGTAATGCGGCTTGCTACCTGTTGCATTCACGCCGACAGCCGCTCCGGTTATTTCATACTGCAATCCAAATTTTTCCTGCATCGTTGCCAACAGAGTCGGCTTGTCGATCGGCGCACGACTGTAACAATCGACTGCCGCATTGGCCGGTGGTGCGGCAAGCAGCGCGCTGACCAGGCCGTAAAAATCGGACGGATGCAAAAAATCCCGCACGATGTAATCCGGTGACGTTTTCAATACCGTCTTGTCGCGTATAGCGCGAAGTATGTCCATGATCAAAAATCGCGCCTCAATGTCCTGCGTGCGACTGAAATAATTGAACACGCGTATGTCAATGATAGGCAATTCGGGATGCGCGCGATGCCGGCATTCCGCATACAGCTTCGCCACACCATACCATTCGTGAGGTGCCAGATTATTGATCGCCACCGTAGCGACCGTGTCGCGGTTCGCCGGTTCGTTGAAGCTCGAACCATAGGCCGCGCCGCTGCTCAAAAACAGGTAGCGGCATGCCGGATGGGTCTTCAGGTAGTCGAGTACCATTTCATCGAAGCGCAGCGTGACATCAAAGATTGAATTGCCCATCGCCACCGCCTGTGCCGGATTGCCCACTCCGACGAAATTGATGACAGCATCGAACTCTTGACCTGCAAATACGGAAAAATTATCTACCGCATAACGCCCTGCAAGCCCAACCGATGCCAGCCATTTCACCACATCGTCTGGGCGGCGCGCGAACAGATGCAGATGTTGCCCGGCCTCGGCGGAAAACGAAACGATCAGGTCGCGTGCAATCTGGCTGGTCGCCCCCAATATGGCTATGTTCATCTTATTCGTGATCGGCTTGCAGCTTGGGGAACTGTTCATCCAACTTTGAACCGAAGGCCAAGCGTGGGCGGCATTCGGTCGCACCGACCATCATAAGTTCAATCAGCAGCGGGCCTTTGTGGTCGGCAATCAAATTTACCAAGCGTTCCATCTCCGCCGCATTCTCGGCACGATGCGCTTCGATTCCATAGGCGTTGGCAATATCGGTGAAGGAAGGACTGCTGTAGCCCTTTTTCGTCGATTGGTCGCGACCATCGAAATACATGTCCTGAAAGTTCTTGACCATACCCAGCACGGTGTTGTTCATGACGATGATCGTCATATCCAGTCCCAGGCGATTGAGCGTATCCAGTTCCTGAATGTTGATTTGCAGGCTACCGTCCCCGGTAATCACGACAACTTTGCCCCGCGACTGAACAGCGACCCCCAAGGCTGCGGGCAGGGCGAAACCCATCGCGCCCATGCCGCCACTGTAGTGAACGGCCTGATGGGGCGCGAGGCGCAAACTCTGCGCCGCCCACATCTGGTGGTTGCCGACATCGCAAACATAATCAACTGCCTGATTGACCAAGCAGTGATTCAGTTTTTTAAACAGCTCGCTAGGACTGATTTCCCAGTCGGCGTATTCGTTCAACCCGGCACGATTACGTTGCGCGATCAAATCCACTGCCCAGTTTTTGTCCAAGCCGGGGAAGGTCGCCGCACGGAGCGTGAATGCGTTGAACAAACTCTCGGTAGTTGCGCAAATGCTCAGATCCGCGTGAACTCGATTGTCCAGTTGCGCAGGATCAATGTCTATTTGCACGACTCGTGCGTTTCGCGCGAAGTCGGCTACATCCGCTCCCGTTTGCCGGACATCGAGACGCGCCCCTACCACAATCAGCAAATCGCAGTGCTGCACCGCCCAGTTCGCCTCACGATTGCCGTAACTGCCGATCATGTTGAAGTAATGGCTGCGCGAAACGACTCGTTCATGCCCCATAAGCGTGGCGACATAGGGGATACCCAACGCATCGGCTGCCGCAAGCCACGCATCCATCGAGTCGGCCCAGCGCGCTCCACCGCCGATGCAAAGCAACGGTCGCTGCGCACCCGCACAGAGTGAGGTCAAAGTCTTCAGATCGTTCTGGGTTATTGCAGGTCCAGCGCTTATTTCCAGCGGCATGTTCAACCATTGCGCTACCAAGTCATCGGGAATTTCCGCTCGCTGAACATCGTTGGGAATATCCAGTAATACTGGCCCCAGCCGACCACTCAGCGCCAGGGACATGGCCTTGTGCAATTCCGGCAATAAGTCCTCTGGTTTATCTATCCTCACGGCATATTTGGTCAAGGAATGCGCGACGGTGACAAAGTCCAACTCCTGAAAACCTTGCTGCCGTATAACGCGAGTTCCCTTGAGTTCGCGGGTATTTACTTGTCCGGTGATGAACAAACAAGGCACAGAATCAAACCAGCAACTACCGATACCTGTTAACAGATTGGTCGCCCCCGGACCGCTGGTTCCCATCGCCACCGCAATGGTTTGACCCCGGCTATATCTGGCCACGCCTTCAGCCGCGAATGCTGCAGATTGCTCGTGGTGCATCGAGACGATATTGAACTGTCCCGATTCGGCGAAACTGTCCAATAGGTGCGTGATCATCCCGCCGACCAGTTCAAAGCAGGTTTGCACCCGATGCGCGATCAAAAATTTGGCAACTGCGTCAGAAGCTTTCAAGGCGTTTCCTATATTCTCATCGTCTTAGAAATTCACACCAAAAAATGCTTCGATCTTCTCACATACAAAATCCAACATCTCTTCAGTCAGGCCGGGATACACGCCGATCCACAAGGTGTTGTTCATGATGTTGTCGGTGTTGGCGAGTTCG
>Ga0210017_1002204_pt1 | contig 16729 bp, 20 predicted proteins | sample CryGeyCG2014_020_FD_183966 | JGI IMG/M metagenome (GOLD analysis project Ga0210017, IMG submission 183966) | Groundwater microbial communities from aquifer - Crystal Geyser CG08_land_8/20/14_0.20 (SPAdes) (version 2) | ecosystem: Environmental > Aquatic > Deep subsurface > Groundwater | place... | reverse complement strand
TGTCGAAGTTGATATACGGGATTAGCCCCGTAATACAACTTCGACTTGCTACGCAAAATTAAAGTTTCCTTTAGGAAACTTTGTCGAAGTTGATATACGGGGTTGACTAATTTAATCAATTTTGCTATTATTTAATTATTAGAATGGGTTCTAAAGAGGTTATTAAAAGGAAAGGAGTAATTTTAGAAACTTTACCCAATACCACTTTTCGAGTGGAATTGGAAAATGGCGAAAAAATTTTAGCTTACCTCTCAGGAAAACTGAGAGTTTATCGAATTAAAATTTTGCCGGGAGATAAAGTTCTAATAGAAATGACCCCTTATGATAAAAAACGAGGAAGAATTGTTTATCGACTAAAGTAAAGAGTTTTGTCTAAAAATTCGAGGCGTTAGCCGAAGAATTTTTGGTAACAAAACCTTTACCCTGTTAAATGTTGTGAAGCCCAACGGCTTCACAACAATTTCGCCGAAGGCGAAATTATTTAACAGGGTGTAAGAATCTGTAACGCCGAGCACATAAAGCGTTATGTGCTCAGCTAACATCTTCTAACATGAAAGTAAGGTCCTCTATAAAAAAAATTTGTAAACACTGTAAAATTGTAAAAAGAAGAGGGAAGCTTTGTGTAATTTGCAAGAAAAACCCAAAACATAAACAAAAACAAGGATAGCATCCGAAAAGCGCAAAGTCCCTCGCTTCGCTCGGGACATTATCCGAAAGCGCCCATCCGAATAATTTATTCGGAGCATTCGGATACCATTCGTAGATTAGGATTATATTTTTATGCCACGTATTGCCGGTATCAACATACCAGAAAATAAACAAATCCTGATAGCCCTGACCTATATTTATGGGGTTGGTTTAGCATTGGGTAGGAGGATTTTAGCCGAGGCAAAAATAAATCCATTTCAAAAAGCAAAAGATTTAACTCCGGATGAGATTTCGCGACTTAAAGAAATTATTGAAAAAAATTATAAAATTGAGGGTGAACTTAAAAGAGAAAAGATGAGAAATATTAAAAGATTAAAAGATATTAGCTGTTGGCGAGGTTTGAGGCACGTGAAAGGATTGCCGGTGAGAGGTCAAACTACTCGAACAAATTCGAGAAGTATTCGAGGAAATGTAAGAAGAACTATAAGTTCAGGAAGAAAAGCGGCTCCAGCACCAAAATAATAAAATTCTAAATCCTAATATCTAAATTCTAAACAAATTCCAAATTCTAAATTCCAAATTCCAAACTATTTAGAATTTAGAATTTAGTGCTTAGGATTTCTTTTACGAAGTAAAAGCCATGGGGAAAAAACGGGTAATTAAAAAAAGCGAAAAGGAGCTTTTAGAAGAAAGAGAAAAGATAGAAAAGGTTTTAAAAAAAGAAGTTCAAATCCAAAAAAAGGTTATTGAGAAAGAAGCCAATGTTTATATTTCTTCTACTTATAATAACACCATTCTAACTCTTACTAGTCTTGAAGGAAATGTTTTGGGTTGGAAAAGCGCGGGAAATATTGGTTTTAAAGGCACGAAAAAAGGAACTCCTTTCGCTGCTTCTAAAGTTGGCGGAGCAATAGCTGATTTTGCCAGAAAATTAGGAATAGAGAAAATTCATGTTTTAGTAAAGGGAATCGGTTCTGGTCGAGAATCTGCTCTTAGATCTTTATCTACTCATGGTTTAAATGTTGTTTCGATTAAAGATATTACACCTATTCCTCATAATGGATGTCGTCCTCGTAAGCCAAGAAGAGTGTAAAGAGTTTTGTCTGAAAAATCGAGCTTAAAGAGCGAAGATTTTTCAGCAACAAAACCTTTACCCTGTTAAATAGCGCTTCGCGCTAATTTCGCCAAAGGCGAAATTATTTAACAGGGTGTAAGACCTACTAAATTCGCTACGCTCATTAAGTAGCTCTAACATGAAAAAAGATTTATGTAAAATTTGTCGGAGGTTTAACCAAAAATTATTTTTGAAAGGAGAAAGGTGTTTCTCATCAAAATGCGCTATGGTTAAAAAACCTTATCCTCCGGGAATAAAAACTAAAAAGAGAAAATTTCGTCAGACAGAGTATGGTAAACAATTAGCTGAGAAACAAAAATTAAAAATTAGTTATGGTCTATCCGAGGAACAATTTAAAAAATATGTAAGTCAGGTTTTAAAAAAGAGAGGCAGAGCGAAAGATGAAGCCGAGGAACTCATTAAAAAATTAGAGAAACGATTTGACAATGTGATTTATCGCTTGGGTATAGCTAGCTCTCGAAAACAAGCACGACAATTAGTTTCTCATGGTTTTTTCTTGGTTAATGGAAAGTCCATAGATATTCCCTCCTATGAGGTGAAACAAAACGATGTAATTACTTTAAAAAAAGAAAAACTACAAAAAAACTTTTTTAAAGAAATTTCAGCAATTTTTAAAAAGAAAATTCTTCCCTCCTGGTTAAAATTTGAAAAGCCCGCTGTTCAGACACAGGAAAAATTTAAAGCGAAAGTTATTGCTGAACCTTCATTAAAGGAGATGGCGCCGAGTGCAGAAATTTCAGTAATTTTTGAATTTTATTCACGTTAAAATTCGCTTCGCGAATTCGCTGATAAATGCTGATATAAGCCGATTAATACCGATAAAAAAAATCAGCATAAATCAGTTAAAATCGGCATAAATCAGCGTTTTTCACGAAGTGAAAAAAATATGTTTCCTTTATCTTTACCCCCTAAATTAGTTCAAAAAAAAGATAAAAATATTGCTATTTTTGAGATAGAAGCCCTGTATCCTGGTTATGGAGTAACTATAGGTAATACCTTGAGAAGAGTTTTACTTTCTTCCTTAGAAGGAGCAGCTGTAACTCAAGTAAAAATAAAGGGAGTTCAGCATGAACTTTCTACAATTCCGGGTGTAAGGGAGGATGTAATGACAATAATTTTAAATTTAAAAAAGTTAAGATTTAAAGTTTTCACTGACGAACCTCAAAGAGCAACATTACTTATCAAAGGAGAAAAAAGAGTAAAAGGTTCGGATTTTGAATTTCCTCCCCAAGTTAAAGTTGTTAATCCTAATAATCACATTGTTACTCTTACTTCACCTCGAGCTCAATTAGATATGGAAATTCAAATTGAAAAAGGAATAGGTTATGAATCGGCAGAGGCGCGAAAGAGGAAATTATCTCTTGGAGAAATTGCTATTGATGCGGCTTTCTCTCCAGTACAAAGAGTAAATTTTCGAGTTGAAAATATGCGAGTAAAGGAGAGAACTGATTTTGATAGATTAATTTTAGAGATAGAAACCGATGGAATAATCTCTCCCGAAGAAGCCCTTCTTGAAGCTTCGGGAATTTTAATTAATCATTTTTCCTTGATAAAAGAAACATTTGAGAAAAAGGAAGAAAAAAAGGTTGAAAAAAAGTTAGAGAAAATAAAATCAATAAAACCTTATGCGGAAAAGAAAAAAAGGAAAAAAATTATCAAGAGACCGAAATCAAAGAAAAGCTCTTCTTAAAAGTTTAGCTGTCTCTCTTATATTGCATAAAAAAATCAAAACTACAAAAATCAAGGCTAAAGAACTTTCAAGATTTATCGAGCCACTTATTACTAAAGCCAAAATGGATACCCTAACTAATAGCAGACTTTTAAATAAATTTTTCCCCCAAAAAATAGTTAAAAAATTAGTCAAAGATATTGCTCCACAATATAAAAATAGAAAAGGTGGCTATACCAGAGTTGTTAAGTTAGGACCAAGAAAATTAGATGGAGCAAAAATGGCAATAATAGAGCTGGTAAAATCCTAAATCCGAAATCCTAAATCCTTAAAATAGAAAATAGTTGCTGGAAATTAGAAAATAGTAATAGAAATTAGAAAATGGAAAATAGTTAGGATTTAGATATTAGAATTTCGAATTTAAATTAGTTTATGGAACGCAAAACCCATACAATTGACGCTGCTGGAAAAGTATTAGGAAGATTAGCTACCCAAATTACAATTCTTTTACGTGGTAAGAATAAGTCGGATTTTGCCCCCAATAAAGATATTGGAGATTTTGTTATTGTAAGAAATGTTGATAAACTTAAAATTACAGGTAAAAAATTAGAGCAAAAAAAATATTATCGCCATTCAGGATACTTGGGGCATCTTAAAGAAATTCCTTTGAAAAAAGTTTTTATCGAGGACCCAGCTAAAGTTTTAAGAAAAACAGTCTATGGAATGCTTCCTAAGAATAAATTAAGCAAAGAACAAATTAAAAGACTTAAAATAGAATAGACACTGATTTATTATGAAAAAAACAACTACTAAACCAAAAAAGACAACTGAAAAAACGAAAGGCGAGGAAACTAAGAAAAAAGTTATTAAGGAAAAGTCCAAAAAGATTATAAAAGCTGAACTTAAGCCTTCTCGTTATTTTGAAGCTGTAGGCAGAAGAAAAACTTCAGTAGCACGAGTGAGGCTTTTTACTCAAGGGGAAAAAGAAATTATTATTAACCAGAGACCCCTTAAAGAATATTTTCCCCTTCTCGAATTTCAACAAATTGTAACTAATCCCTTAAGAAAAATGAAATGCAAAGATCAATTTAGAGTTTTAGTGATAACTCGAGGGGGCGGAATTCATTCTCAATCTGAAGCAGTTCGTTTAGGTATTTCCAGGGCCTTACTTAAGTTTAATCCAGATTTTAGAAAAAAATTAAAAAAAGTAGGTTTTCTTACTCGAGATCCTAGAATGCGAGAAAGAAAGAAATTTGGATTGAAGCGTGCGAGAAAAGCTCCTCAGTGGCAAAAACGATAAAGCGTTTTGTCTAAAATTACAAGGCGAAGCCGTAGTAATTTTAGATACAAAACCTTTACCGAGCACATAACAAGTTATGTGCTCGGTGTAAGAACTTGTAAGCTCGCTTTCAGTTCGCTAACAATTTCTAACATGCTTAAGGAAATTATCGATAAATTTTATTTAGATAGACAAAAAGATAAAGAACAACATCATTTTTATATTACTGATGCCGGGAAATGTCCGCGGCAGATTTTTTTTAAATTTAAAAATGCTCCCAGAAAAGAAATGGAGGCGCGTATTTTGAGGATATTTGATCACGGAAACCATATTCATGAACTTATTATGAGGGCTCTGTTAAGCAGTCGAGATATTCAGGTAGTAGCTTCTGAGATAAATATCCCCCCCCAAGAATTAATTTCTGGAAGAGCTGATGCGATAATTAGTAATGGTAAAGATTTACATCTTCTTGATATCAAAAGTATAAATACTATGGGTTTTAGAAATTTAGCTCAGCCCAAAGAAGAAAATATTAACCAAATTCAACTATATTTACATTATTTCAAAATCAAAAATGGGTTATTACTGTACGTAAATAAAGATAACCAGGAATTAAAAGAATTTTTTATTGATTACAAAAAAGATGTTGCAGAATCGCTTTTGAATGATTTAAGCGAGCTTAAAAAGAAAATTGATAATGATTTGGTGCCAGGTAGAATTTTTAGTTATCCAGGCGATTGGCAATGTCAATATTGTCAATTTAGGGAAATTTGTGGAATGGCAGGGAAAGAAGAAATGGATTGGAATGAGTTTAAAAAGAAAGTAGAATCTCAATAAAACAATAATCAATTACTGGTATTTCCCTTGTTCGCCTGATAGTGTGGACAAGGGATATTGTTTCAAGGAAATAAATTTGTTACAATAAAAACATGCTTTTAGATTTTAATCAGACAAAGAAAATTCTTTCAAAGTACAAAATACCTTTTTGTAGGAGTGAGGTTTTTAAATCAAAAAAAGAGGCGCTAAAATTTGCAAAAATAATAAATTTCCCGGTGGTTTTAAAGATAATGGCTTCACAAGTTTTGCACAGAACGGAAATTGGGGGGGTAAAAATTGGAATTAAAAATAAAGAAGAATTTAAAAGAGCATTTGACGAAATTCTATTTTCAACTAAAAAGAAAAAAATAAATTTTGAAGGAGTTCTGGTTCAAAAAGAAATGAAAGGAACAGAGATAGCCATAGGAATGAAAAGAGATGAAATTTTTGGCCCAGTTATAATGTTTGGCGGTGGAGGAATTTTTATTGAATTATTAAAAGATGTCTCTTTTGGAATTTGCCCGCTTAAAACTCCAGAGATAAAAGAAATGATAAAAGAAACAAAGATTTACGGACTTTTAAAAGGATTTCGCGGTTTTCCTAAGGTAAATATTGAAAAAATAATTAAAATTGCGCAAAATCTTTCAAAATTATCTTTAAAAGATAAAAAAATCAAAGAAATTGATTTAAACCCAATAATTTGCAACGAAAAAGAAATTTTGGTTGTTGATGCAAAAATCATAATTTAGTTTTATGTCTTTAGATAAAATTTTTAGCCCAAAATCAATTGCTGTTATCGGGGCTACCCCAAGAAAAGATTCGCTTGGCCGAGGTTTGTTTAAAAATGTTTTGGAATACCAAATTTTTAAAAAAGAGGCAAAAATTTATCCTATAAATCCAAATAGAAAAAAGGTTTTGGGCAAAAAAACATTCTCCTCGGTTTTAAACATTAAAGAAGATATTGATTTGGCAATAATTGCTGTTCCAGCCCAAATTGTTCCAAAAGTTGTTAAAGAGTGCTGTCAAAAAAAAGTAGGAGGAATGATTGTGGTATCGGCTGGTTTTGCTGAAGCAGGGGGAAAAGGGAAAATTTTGCAAGATAAAATTTTAAGTATTGTTCAAAAAAACAAGATTCCAATAATTGGCCCAAATGCCTTAGGGATAATAAGACCCCCGCTAAATTTAAACGTTTCCTTTTCTCCAGCCACTCCCAAAAAAGGAAAAATTGCAATTATCTCTCAGTCAGGAGCAATAATTAATTCAATAATTGATAAATCTCTTTTAGAAGATTATGGCTTTTCAACAATAATATCTTCTGGTAATGAGGCAGATTTAAAAATTTCAGATTTTTTAGAATGGCTAAAACAAGATAAAGAAACAAAAGTTATTACTCTTTATATTGAAGGAATAACAGATGGCAAAAAATTTTTAAAGGCAGCAAAAGAAATTTCTAAAACAAAACCAATTATTGCTATAAAAGTAGGAAAATCGGAAATAGGAAAAAAATCAATTTCAAGCCATACAGGAGCTTTAGCTGGTTCTTATGAAATTTACAAAGCAGCTTTTAAAAAAACCGGAATTTTTGAGGTTGAGACAATTGATGAACTGTTAGATTCAGCAAAAGTTTTGGTTTTGCAACCAAAATGCAAAAATGGGATTGGAATAATTACCAATGGCGGGGGTTACGGAATTTTAATGGCTGATTATTGTGAAAATTTAGGGATAAAATTGGCTAAATTAAAAAGAAAAACAATTGAAAAAATAGATAAATCAGCTGTAATGCACCCTGCCTGGTCAAGGTCAAACCCCGTTGATATTCTTGGCGATGCTTCTCCTCAACGATATAGAGTTGCCATTGAAGCACTTTTAGAGCAAGAAAATATTTATGGTCTATTAATTATTGAAACCTTACAGATTATGACAAAACCGATTGAAAATGCTAAAATGATCATTGAAGCCCATAAAAAATATCCTAAAAAACCAATAATTTGTTGTTTTTTAGGAGGCAAACTTACGGCTTCAGGAATAAAATTATTAGAAAGAAATAAAATTCCCAATTTCCTTGAGCCAAAAAGAGGAGCTTTAGCAATGAAGGCTTTAATTCTATGATAAAAAATAAAACAAAAAAATATATTCTTTGGTTCAAAGATGTTTCCTCAAAAGACGTCCCCTTAGTAGGAGGGAAAAATGCTTCTTTAGGAGAAATGTGCCGGGTTCTTTCTAAAAAAGGAGTTAATATTCCTGATGGTTTTGCTTTAACTTCCAGGGCATATTGGTATTATTTGAGGTTTAACAGGATTGATAAACAATTAAAAGAAATTTTTAATAAATTTAATCCAAAAAGTTTAAAAAGTTTACAAGAAACTGGAAAAGCTACCCGAAATTTAATTTTAAAATCGGAATTTCCTGAAGATTTAAAAAGAGAAATAATTTCAACGTATCAGAAATTATCTCAAATATATAATCAAAAAGATGTCGATGTTGCGGTTAGATCTTCAGGCGTAGCAGAAGACGCCCCGACCATGTCATTCGCTGGAATGTTTGAAACATTTTTAAATGTTTCGGGTAAAGAAAATTTACTGAAATCAATCAAAAAATGTTTAGCTTCGGCTTTTAATAATAGGGTAATTGCCTACCGAGAAGAAAAGAAAGTTCCCCAGTTAAAATTTGCTCTTTCTGTTGGAATTCAAAAAATGGTCAGGTCTGATTTGGCTTCTTCAGGTGTGATATTCACCCTGGATACAGAAACCGGATTTCCCAATGTCGTTTTAATCAACTCAATCTATGGGGTAGGAGAGTTGATTGTTAAGGGAAAGGTGACCCCAGATGAATTTTATATTTTCAAGCCAACTCTAAAAGAAGGTTTTAAGTCAATAATTGTTAAAAATTTGGGAAGGAAAATGAAAAAATATGTTTATTCAAAAAACAGAGGATTAAAAGAAGTAAATGTTTCTAAAAAAGGTCAATTAAGATTTTCTTTAACCGATGAGGAAATTTTGACTCTTGCTAAATGGGCCTGTCTAATCGAAGAACATTACACAATTCCCCAAGACATTGAATGGGCAAAAGATGGAAAGAGTGGTAAATTATTTATTGTTCAATCAAGACCAGAAACAGTTCATACACCAAAAACTACGAGAGTTTATCAAGAATATGAGATTAAGACCAAGAGAAAACCAGTTTTAAGAGGGATTGCTATTGGAGATAAGATTGGAGAGGGTAGGGTTCGTATTATTGAAAATGTTTCCAAAATTAATAAGTTTAAACAAGGAGAAATTTTAGTAACCAAAATGACTGACCCTGATTGGCTACCCGTAATGCGAATAGCTTCAGCAATCGTTACAAACGAAGGAGGAAAAACAGCCCATGCTGCTATTGTAAGTAGAGAGCTTGGCTTGCCGTGTATTGTGGGAACACAGAGAGTAACAAAGGTTCTAAAAACTGGCCAAACGATAACTGTTGATTGTACTCAAGGATTAAACGGTAGAATTTTTGTTGGAAGAGTACCTTTTAAAATTAAAAAATATAATTTAAAAAAGATTCCTAAATTGAAAACAAAGATAATGATAAATATAGGGGCGCCAGAAATTGCCTTCAAAATCTCTTTTTTACCAAATGATGGAGTAGGATTAGCCAGAGAGGAATTTATAATTGCTGAAAAAATTAGAATCCACCCGCTTGCCCTATATCATTATAAAAAAATCAAGGATAAAAAGTTAAAAGCAAAAATTGCTGAAATAACCATTGAACACAAAGATAAAAAAGAATTTTTTATAAAAGAGTTAGCCGAGGGGATCGCTCAAATTGCTGCCGCTTTTTATCCAAAAGAAGTGATTGTCAGATTTTCCGATTTTAAAACAAATGAATATAGAAATTTAATTGGAGGAGAACTTTTTGAAGGAGAAGAAGCAAATCCAATGCTTGGTTTTAGAGGGGCCTGCCGATATTTAGACAAAGATTTTCAGCCGGCTTTTGGAATGGAATGCCAGGCAATAAAAAGAGTAAGAGATGTTTTTGGTCTCAAAAATACAGCATTAATGATTCCTTTTTGCCGAACAGTGGAAGAGGGGAAGAAAGTTCTCAATTTGATGAAAAAATTTGGTTTAGAAAGAAGCAAAGACAATCTAAAAGTCTATGTAATGTGTGAAATTCCCTCTAATGTAATTTTAGCCGAAGAATTTTTGGAAATTTTTGAGGGAATGAGTATTGGCTCCAATGACTTAACTCAACTTTCTTTGGGAGTGGATAGAGATAATGCTAAAATTGCCTATATCGGAGATGAGAGAAACGAAGCAATAAAACAAATGATTAGAAAAGTTATAAAAGTCTGTCGGCAAAAGAAAAAATACTGCGGAATTTGCGGTCAGGGCCCAAGTGATCTTCCTGAATTTGCTGAATTTCTGGTAGAAGAAGGAATCGAAAGTATATCAATAAATCCCGATACAGTAATGAAAACAATTTTAAATTTTGCTAAAATAAAACATAAACCTCGTAGAGCTACTTCGTGATTCTACGGGATAAAGGTCGAATAGATTCTTAAAAATTATAAAATTATAATGGCTAAAATTACTTTAAGTATCATCAAAGCTGATATTGGAAGTATTGGCGGACATATTAAACCTAGCCAAAGACTTTTGCAAGTAGTTGAGAATTATATTAAAGAAAAAAGGGGAAATTTGATTATTGATTCTTATATTGGTCATACCGGAGATGATATTGCTATTTTAACTACTCACAAAAAGGGAGTTTTGAATGAAAAAATTCACAAGCTCTGCTGGAATGCTTTTATAACGGGGACTGATATGGCTAAAAAACAGGGGCTTTATGGGGCAGGTCAAGATTTGCTAAAAGAAACATTTTCGGGCAATGTTAAGGGAATGGGGCCAGCAATAGCCGAGATGGAAATTGAAGAAAGAGCAGCAGAACCCTTCTTAATGTTTGTCGCTGATAAAACTGATCCCGGGGCCTATAATCTCCCTTTATATTTGGCTTTTACTGACCCAATGTATACTCCAGGTTTTATACTTTCTCCTCAAATAAGAAAGGGATTTAAGTTCCGAATTATGGATGTTAGCTATACCCAAGCAGATAAAGTTATTGAATTAAACTCCCCAGAAGAGATTTATGACATCGCTGCTCTTTTAAGAGATAATGAAAGATTCGTCGTTGAGGGAATTTGGTCTAGAGATTCAGGCGAACAAGCAGTGTCGGTAAGCACCACCAGACTACATAATATTGCTGGAAAATATGTTGGGAAAGATGACCCTGTAATGTTGGTTAGAACTCAAAAAGATTTCCCAGCAACCGGAGAAATACTTTCGCCTTATACCATTGGTCACTATGTTGCTGGTTTTATGCGAGGGTCTCATAGTGGACCCTTGATGCCGGTAAAAATAAATTCAAGTATCTCTTTCTTTGATGGTCCGCCAGTGGTGAGTTGCTTGGCATTTTGTCTAAAAGATGGTAAATTAACTGAGCCAGTCGATACTTTTGATCATCCTTATTGGGATTATGTAAGAAATAATGTCTCTCGAAAAGCCGAAGAAATCAGGAGGCAAGGATTTTCCGGAGCCGCTATGCTTCCGATGTCTGAATTGGAATATACCGGGGTAATGGAAACTCTTAAAGAATTAGAAAAAAGATTTATTATCCGGAAAAAACAAAGTTAAGAAAGAATTTTTTAAAAAGCTTTATATTATGACTTTAAAAGTAAAAATTTTATTAATAGGAATTTTAGTAATATTGATTGTTGGTATTATCAGTTTTTTAATTTTAAAATCCAAAACTGTGAGCATTTATAGCGATAAAGAAGAATATTTGAAAAGAGAGTCTTTGAAAGTAGCCATTAGAAACAATTTAGGAAAGACTGTTTGTTTTTCTTCTTGCTATCCTTATTTATTAGAGAAAAAAAATTCTAATGAAGAATGGGAGAAATATTTATATGTAGGATGTGAAGAAGAAAATGTAGCCAGAGATTGTATTGAATCTCAAAAAGTAAAAGCTTTTGAGATTTTATCTGAAATAGAAAAAGGAGTGCATAGACTTTATCTTTCAGCTTGTATAGGTTGTAAGGCGGGTGAAAGATTCAGAGAGGATAAAGTTTTTTATTCCAATGATTTTCTGATTAAATAAGATGTTAACTTTACCAGCTAAAATTCGCAAAGATTTAGGCAGAAAGGTAAAAACTCTTAGAAGAAAGGGTATTTTACCTGCGGTTTTGTATGGACCGAAAACAAAAAGCTTGCCTCTGGAAACTGATTTAAAAGAGTTCGAAAGAATATATAAAGAGGCTGGAGAAAGCTCTTTGATTTCTCTCAAAGTGAATGATAAGAAAATCTTAGTTTTAATTTACGAAGTTCAACGGAACCCCCTGACTAATGAATTTTTACATATTGATTTTTATCAGGCATCCTTAAAAGAGAAAGTTGAGGCTACAATTCCTTTGGTTTTTGAAGGAGTGGCCCCGGTAGTGAAAGAATCAGGAGGAACTTTAGTTAAAAATATTACTGAAGTTGAAGTGAAAGCTTTACCTCAAAATCTTCCTCATAAGATTGAAGTTAAAGTTAATGTTTTAAAAACTTTTGAGGATAATATTTTAATTAAGGATTTGAAAGTATCTAAGGAGGTGGAAATTTTAAAAGACCCTGAAGAAATTGTAGTTTCAGCTGTTCCTCCTGAAGCAGTAGAAGAAGAATTAGAAAAGCCGATTGAAGAGAAAGTAGAAGAAGTTGAGAAAGTGGAGAAGGAGAAGGCAGAAAAAGTAGAAGAAGTAGAGGTGACAAAAGAGAAGGAGAAAGAAACAGAGAAAAAACCCAAGTAATGAATTCCCAATTCCCAATTCCCAATACCCAATAAAATTTCTAATGTCAAAATTATAATTGGGAATTTAGGAATTAGACATTTTATTAGAAATTGGAAATTAGGAATTAGAAATTTAATATTATGTTTTCTCGTGTTTCAAAAATATTTTTATTATCGCTTTTGATTTCGGCTTTTGTCTTGCCGATTTTTTTTGCTTTTGCGAAAGCTCTTTCTAATTCCTCTGTTGTAGAAACCCTCGATCTTAAAATTTGTGAATCAGAGGCTGAGATTGAAAAAGTTTGCGCTGAAATTTCTTTAATAGAGTGCCGTCAATTTTTAGAAAAATGTGAAAAATATTTTGAAAAAAAAGCAACCGAAATTGAAAAAGAAATAGCCAAAACTAAGGAAGAGAAAAAAACTCTTTCAAACAAAATTAATACTTTAAAGAAAGAAATAAAATCATTAAATTATAAAATTTATCAAAATAATTTAGCAGTTAAAGATTTAACATTACAAATTGATGATACCCAAAATTCTATTGATAAGACATCTTCAAAAGTTGGAAATTCTGAAAATCAATTAAAAAAAATTTTAAGAGAAATTTATGAAAAAGAAAAAAGTTCAGTTTTAGAGATGTTTTTAAAAGAAGAAAAATTTTCTGATTTTTTTGGCGAAATATTTTATTTGGAAACCCTATCTCTAAAAATGCAAACACTCTTGGGAAATATCAAAGAATTAAAAACTTATTTAGAAGGACAGAAGAAAATTATGGACGAAGAAAAAGAAGACATAGAAAGGTTGGTAAAAATTCAAGCTCTTCAGACAGCAGAAAGCGAAAAGGTAAAAAAAGAGAAAGAACTTTTCTTAAGATTTACTGAGACAGAGTATCAAAAATATCTTAAAGAAAAAGAAATAACCCAAAAAAAAGTTGCTGAGATTAGAAGCCGAATTTTTGAATTAATCGGAGTACCGGAAGCTCCAACTTTTGGAGAAGCGTATGAAATAGCGAAATATGTCTCGGGAATTACTGGCGTGAGACCCGCTTTTTTGCTTGCCGTTTTGCAACAAGAATCAGCAATTGGAAAAAACGTCGGACAATGTTATTTGCGTAATACCGCGACAGGGCAGGGTATAAATATCAAAAGCGGAAGTGTTTTATCTCGGATCATGAGTCCAACTCGCGATGTCCCTCCCTTTTTACAGATAACAAAAGATTTAGAAAAGGATCCTTTTAATACGCCTGTTTCCTGCCCAATGAGTTATGGTTGGGGAGGAGCAATGGGACCTGCTCAATTTATTCCGTCCACCTGGATGTTATATAAGGATCGTTTACAAGGCATTATTGGCAAACCAGCAGATCCCTGGAATATTCGGGACGCTTTTTTGGCTTCGGGATTATATTTATCCGATTCCGGAGCTAAATCACAAACAAGAAAGGGAGAATGGCGAGCGGCAATGATATATTTTTCCGGTTCTACTACAAATTCAACTTTCTATTGGTATGCAAATAATGTTCTCAAAATAGCTGATGGATTTGAGAAAGATATTGAGATAATTGAAAAGAACCGTTAGTCCCTCTCTTTAGTGTTATTTTCGAATAAAGAAAAAAGTAGAGGCCCGTCCTCTACTTTTTTTATTCTAAATTTTTTTGTAAAGATTTAATAATTACTTTTAGATTGCCGGCCATAATTCCTTCAAGATTATGCCAGCTTTTTTTAATTCGGTGGTCAGTCACCCTGTCTTGAGGAAAATTATAAGTTCTAATCTTTTCACATCTTTTTGCCCAGCCAACCTGAGATTTTCTGTTACTTCCAATTTTTGATTGCTCTTCTTCCGTTTTCTTTTCTAAAAGGCGAGCGGCCAAGATGGATAGAGCATTTTCTTTATTTTGGAGTTGGTTTCTTTCAGTTTGAGAAGTAACAACAAGGCCAGTTGGTAAATGAGTAATTCTCACTGCTGTCTCTCTTTTGTTAACATATTGACCTCCTGGACCTGAAGACCGATAAAAGTCAGTTTTTAATTCATCTGGTCTTATTTGAATTTCTGTTGACTTAGGTTTTGGCAGAACAGCTACTGTGGCTGTAGAGGTGTGAATTCTTCCTGATTTTTCAGTTTTCGGTATTCTTTGAACTCGATGGACCCCACCTTCATATTTTAATAAGTCAAAAACATTTTCATTTTGAAATTCAAAAATAATTTGTTTGAAACCTCCAAGAGAAGTCGGTCTTGAGTCCAAAATTTTTTGTTTCCAGCCCTGAAAAATGGCATATTTTGAATACATTTTAAAAAGATCAGCAGCAAAAATTGCTGCTTCTTCTCCTCCAGTACCAGCTCGAATTTCTATAATTATTGAATCCATAAAATATAATCCGAATGCTCCGAATTAAATCCGAATGCTCCGAATAAATTATTCGCAGATTCGGATACCTGCCCCGTAGTGAACAAGAAGTGTTCTACTACTGGGGTCATTCGTAGATTCGTATTATGTTCTTTTTTTGGCTAATCTCTTTCTAAATTTTTCCACCCTGCCAGCTGTATCGATTATTTTTTCTTTTCCTGTGTAAAAAGGATGACACTTAAAACATACCTCAGTTTCGATATATTCTTTTGTTGATGAGACTTTAAAAGTATTTCCGCAGGCGCATTTTACAGTAGCATTATTATAGTATTTTGGGTGTATATTTTTTTTCATAAATTCAAACTCGACACTAATACACTAATGAAGCACCAATGTTACGAATAAATTATTAGTATTATTGGTGTGATTCGTAAATTAGTATCGTGTTAATTTTATCAAATTGCTCTTGAAAAATCAAGGAGTATATGATATATTGTATTCATTATGCCCAGTAATACAACTTCGGATTCTTTTGGCAATTACTTTATTTAAAAACAAGAATCTTATTCAGAATGGAGTATCTTGTTTAGAGCCAAAGCCCTAAGAAAGCGCCAAAAGAAAAACTACTGGGCAGAAATAAAGACAAATTCATCAAGCTTTGGATATAAGAACGCTCAATTTATTTCGGCGCTTTTATTCCGAAGTTGATATACTGGGTATGGAAAAAAATGAATTTAAAATTGATATTGAGGAAATGATGCGCTTGGGAGTTCACTTTGGACATAAAACTTCCCGCTGTCATTCAAAAATGAAACCATATATTTTAGGAATAAGAAATGATGTTCACATTATAGACCTTCAAAAAACTAAAGAGAAATTAGAAGAAGCTTTAAGATTTATTCAAAAAATTATTTCGGAACAAAAAACTATAGTTTTTATAGGGACAAAAATCATCTTGAAAAACTTAGTGAAAGAAATAGCTCTCGAATGTAATCTACCATATATCTCTGAAAGATGGCTGGGAGGCACTTTTACTAATTTTGAAACAATTTCCAAAAGAATTAAATATTTAAAGGATTTAGAGAAGAAAGAAAAAGAAGGTTTTTTTGAAAAATACACAAAAAAAGAAAAACAGCAATTTAAAAAAGAGTTGGAAAGATTGAGAAAAAAATTTGAAGGAATAAGAAATCTTGAAAAATTACCAGACGCTATTTTTATTTGCGATATGGGAAAGGAGAGTACCGCTATTAAAGAAGCAAAAAAAAAGGAAATAAAAATTATTGCTATAGCTGATACTAACGTTGATTTGACATTAGCTGATATTGCTATTCCAGCCAGCGATGATGGGATATCTTCGGTGAGATATATTTTAGAAAAGGTAAAAGAAGTAATACTTAGAACTAAATCCGAAATCCCAAATCCCAAATCCGAAACAAATCCCAAATCCTAAATTCCAAACGTTCTTAGAATTTTATGGTAAATATCAATCAAATCAAACAACTTCGTCAGGAAACTGGTGTGTCAATAATCGAATGTAAAAAAGCCTTAGTGGAAGCAAAAGGTAATCTTAAAAAAGCGAAAGAAGTTTTAAGAAAACTGGGGAGAGAATTTGCTGAAAAAAAAGCAGATAGAGGAGCTAAAACAGGAATAATTGAAAGTTATATTCATCAAAATAAAAAAATTGGGGTACTATTAGATATTAGGTGCGAGTCAGATTTTGTAGCCAAGTCAGCAGATTTCCAAAATTTAGCTCATGAAATTTGTTTGCAAATTGCTGCTATGGCGTCTGAAGAAACTTCTTTATTGTTGCAGCCCTGGATAAAAGATGAAACGAAAACTATAAAAGATTTGATTAGCGAATATGTTGCTAAAGTTGGTGAGAATATTGTGATAAAAGAATTTACAAGATACGAGATATAATTTGCCAGGGTAGCTCAGTGGTAGAGCAACTGTTTTGTAAACAGTAGGTCGGGAATTCGAATTTCCCCCCTGGCTTTTTTTACTTGACAATAAAATTTAATTGATTAGAATAAAATCAGATTA
>Ga0210017_1002203_pt1 | contig 16741 bp, 19 predicted proteins | sample CryGeyCG2014_020_FD_183966 | JGI IMG/M metagenome (GOLD analysis project Ga0210017, IMG submission 183966) | Groundwater microbial communities from aquifer - Crystal Geyser CG08_land_8/20/14_0.20 (SPAdes) (version 2) | ecosystem: Environmental > Aquatic > Deep subsurface > Groundwater | place... | reverse complement strand
AAAACTCCAATCTTCAGATTGGAGATAAGCCGCTTTTAGCATCCTAAAAATCCGCGATTAAGAGAGCGTCCGGTCAAACTCCGGACTTTAGTCCGGAGTAGGACGCTCTCAGCGGATTTTTATGATTCTATTCAGAACTTCAGACATAGCTTATCATAAAAAATCGCACAAAAGAGATTGAACAAAGGCAAAAATCAGTTTTTAGAATCCCTTCTCTGGCTCTTTCTTCTCGCTCTCAAGCTTCTGGAACACGAGCAGGTCCTGTGTTGTGAGCTTCTTGCCCTTCTTTATTTTTTCCTCGACAGCCTCCTCCTTCTCCTTGAGCACCTCGCTGTCCTTCCTCTTCCTTTCTTTCTGCTCTGCGCCCTTGATGCTTTCAAGCTTCCTCCTGGACTGGCTTATCTCCATCAGGGTGCTCTTGAGGTTTGAGTTTACTGTGCTGAACTTCTTCTTGTACTCAAAGAACTTCTCGTAGGCGCCCTCCTCCTGCTTTTTTATCTCGTCAACTTCCTTGGAGATTTCCAGCATCCTCTCATGCCTTTTCTGGCTCTCTCCCGCAAGCTCCTGTATCTTCCTGTGGAGCTCCTCAACCTGCGCCTTCAGGGCGTCAATCTCCTTTGAGAGCACGTTTGAGTTCTCCCAGACACTGCTGAGCTTCTTGGCCCCCTCATAGTCCTTCCTGAGCTGGTTTATCAGCTTCATGACCTTCTTTTCCTTATCAAAGGAAAATGCCTCTGTCTCAATGCTCATTTCAAGAGAATCAATCTGCCTCGCTATCTGGGCCGGGTCCTTGGTTATCTTATACTGGACCATTATCTTCTTTTTCTGCTCGTTGATTTTCTTTATCTCAGTAATCCTGCCCCTTATGACCTCGTTGAGCTTGTTCCTCTCCTCCTTGAGCCCCTTCACCTTGGCCGTGAACTCGTCCCTCTCCCTCTTGAGCACCTTTATCTCTGCAATCTTTTCAGCTATCTGCTTGGCGTACTCGTCCTTCTTTGCAAACCAGGATTCCTTCTCCTTGTTGAGGGAGTTGAGCTCGTCCTTCAGGTTTCCGACCGACTTCTTGGCGTCGTCGACTTTCCCGAGAATCTCCTTATTCTCTTCAGGTTTCTTTTCTTCTGCTCTTTCTTCTTCCATCAGCGCTCAGCCCTAATAAGCAAATCACTAATTATAGAGGAAACAAAGTTCCGATTATTAACATGATTTGCTATAATTAAAACAACAAAATTCCACTTATCTTTGATAAATGGTTTGGATAGTGAATATAACATACTATTGTAACACACTAAAAAATTTGTGAAACAAATTTTTGGTGCACCAAAAATCCAGCGGAATTTTTTAGTGTTTTGTGTGCAAAGAAAACTTTAAAGTTTTCTTTGTGTCAAAAACCACAATAATTGTTTTTTTCCACTAAACATTCATGCCATCAGTCTTTGACTGGTGGTTTTTGACAAAATTTTAGCCGAACAGGGCTCCGAGTCCTGCTGCAGCCATTTCCTCTGTCTTCTTCTCCTCTTCCTTGTCAGCCTTCTTCTCCTCCTTTGCAGGCGCTGAAGATGAAGGAACTGCCGCAGCAACAACCTGCGCGGTCTCTATTGCCTTGTCAATGTCAACCCCTTCCAGGCTTGCAACGAGCGCCTTTATCCTTGTCTCGTCAGGCGATATGCCTGCCGCCTCAAGCACCTTCTTCACAGAGCTCTCGTCGACTTTCTTGCCTGCCTTATGGAGCAGCATTGCAGCGTACACATATTCCATTTTCGATACCTCCGATAAATATCTCCTTTGTTTATTCCTTATCTGGCTTAGCAGCAGACTGAACTGCCTCTGCCTGCCTGTAAGCCTTTCCTATCAGCATTGAAATTGTCTCTTTTGCGGGATAGCCGGCCTCCATTGCCAGGTTGAATGCCCAGGATGCCGCCTTTCTCAGCTGCTCCTGCGTCTTCTTGTCGTCTATGTCAAGGACTTCGCTGTTGTAGATGAGCCCGTTTTCGTAGAATGCCACGAGGTTCAGCCCTATCTCCATGGGCTCTATCCCGAACTTCTGCAGGATTGCCGCTGTCTGCTTGGTTATCTTCTCGCCCTTCCTGGCAACAAGCTTGTCCTGCTTTATAACAATCTTGCCCTTCTCAACCCCTGCCTTTATTCCCATCTGCCCAAGCTCTCCGAGCACCGGGCCCGGGCTGAAAGGCGTAGGACCTGCCTGGATTGTAAGGTCCCTGGGCGCTGTCTGTCCCGGCTTTGCAGCAGCAGTTGACTTGCTCCTCTTGAGAGTGACTGCCACCCTGAAAGGGGAGTCCCTTGTGAATATCAGGCAGGGCATTCCCTCAAAATATTTTTCAAGCTCCTTCATCTCGCCCTTCTTGCTCTTGGCAAGCGCGAGCTTGATTAGGTTCTTCTTGCTCATGACAATGAGCAGCTTTTCCCTGAGCTGCCCCCTCATCTTCTGGAGCTGCGACGCAGGCAGGTGCTCCATGTTTATCAGCCCCACTGCAGGGTACTGCTCCATGAGTTTTGCCAGCTCTTCCACTCTTTCCTTTTTGTATTTAGCTACATGTGCCATCATGACCTCTCTTAAAAGTTAATCTTTTCAGGCTTGCCCATGGTTGTCTTGAGCATCACTGACTTGATGTTGTTGCGCTCGTTTGGAAGCGCATGCAGCAGCGTGTTGAACACAGTTAGTATGTTCTCTGCGATTTCCTCATCCTTCATGTCCTCTGTGCCTACCCTGCACTGCACCATGGGCGCTGTCTTCATCTTCAGCTCCACGCTCTTCTGCAGCCTCTCCACCAGCGGCTTGAGGTTTGTCTTTGGAGGGACAACGCATCCTGCCTTGGGATTCGGCATCTTTCCCCTCCTTCCAAGGACTCTACCAAAAACCTTTGCAACCGCCGGCATTATGTTCGCCTGCGCAATGAAGAAATCATACTCAACTGCGAGCTTCTTCACCTTCTTCTCATCCCTTTCATACTCGGGGAAACTGTCCTGCAATATCACCTTGTCGCAGTCCCCTGCAGCGTCAACGCCCTCTGCTCCGACGAGCGCGCATATCTTCAGCTTCTTCGGCGGGGCGAAGTTCATCGCCACGAATATATCCTTCTGGTTCTCTGTCTTCTTCAGGTCGATGTCCTTGGCAGTGATTATCAGATCAATGCTCTGGCTGAATTTCCTCTTTTTAGAGTCCTGTCTTGCCTGTTTTATTGCCTTCAAAACGCTTTCCTTGTCCATTATGCTCCCTCCTACTGCCCGAGGCAAGTAGTTCCTGGGTCGCCCCTTGCGAGGCGTCAATTTTTTATTAGTGAAAAATGGAAAAAACTGCTTATTTATAAAGCTTTAGGTTTATACCTTGAGCTTCCTCTTTCTCTTCTCCTTCTTCATCCTCTTTCGCTGCCACTTCCAGCGCATCTGCCTCTTCTTCTTCCAACGCCGTGAGCTTCTCTTCATAAAAAACCTCCTGCACACCTGGGGCATTTAATCCATTTTTAAATCTTACTATGAAAAATATTTTCAATCAAATTAAAAATAACTGCCCCGGACGGGACTTTCACAAGCTTTTTCATTTGATTTTTCCGAAGGAAAAATTCCGAGGTTTTCGCCCGAAGGGAAGAAAACCGCATTTCCCTCAAGGCTTTTCCCGCAGGAAAAGGCTTGTTTTGAACCCGTGTCCCAGCCTCGAAAGGGCCGGATGATTGGCCGAGCTACACTACCGGGGCAATTAGAGGGGAATTTGCAGCCGCTTTTTAAAATTTTTGCTTTAAATAATCAAATCTATGCCGCTATTGTCTTTTTCCTCGGTGCCGCTGCTTTCCTGCCTTTTGCCGGCTTTTTCTCACTTTCGGCCAGGGCAATCTTTTCGAGCTCCTCCTCGACAATCTTTCTTGCAGCAGCATTGTATAAAGCTATCTCAATCTCGCCGAACTGCTCCTTCTGAAAAAGGTCAATCTTCTGCTGCGTGGCGAGGTGCAGCAGCGGCACAAAGGTGTCAATCTTGTCCTGCTTCTTTCCCGAAGGCACAACATCTGAGAACTTGACCCTGCTGCTTTTGAATTTGGAGATGAGCTCCTGCACCCTTGAGTAAACATTGTTTATGAGAAGTGCGATGTCCACTCTTCTCTCTGGAAGCGAGATTTCCGGCAGCGTGGTTCTGAAGGTCCTTCTCTGCTTTACCTCGAGCGCCTTTTGGAGGGCGCTTATGAGCTCATACATTGAGATTTTCCTCTTCCTCGGCTGGGGAGTCCTGGGATAGAGCAAAGGCAGCTCCTGCTCCTGTGAGGAACCGGCATACTCACCCTCAAGCCCTGAGTAGAAGTCATCTGCTCCTAATTCGCCCTCTTCCAGGGGGCTGGCGCTGGCAAACAGACTGTCCAGCTCTGCAATGTCCCTGCCGATGAGCAGCGAAGATTTTATCCTGACCAGGATTGCTGCTGCGAGCACAACCTTTCCAGAAACGCGGAAATTCATCACCTGAAGCTGGCGCATTGTCTCAATATATTTCTTTGTTATTAGGGAGACATTGATGTCCCAGGGGTTCATGTTCTCACTCTTCATGAGGTCGTAGATTATGGCCCGCCAGGTGATATTGTCATCATTTGTCAGAAGCTCAAGAATCCTGTTCTCTTCCATGCTGCTTTATGCTTGACGCTGATGCTTTTAAATTTTTGTATTTTTGTAAAAGAAATTTTTGCAGTAAAGAAAAAAATGCGGCAACCGGGATTCGGACCCGGGTTATGTCCGTGGCAGGGACATGTCCTACCGCTAGACTATTGCCGCATCAAATGGTGGGCCCGGCCGGATTCGAACCGGCGACATCTGCCATGTAAAGGCAGCGTTATAACCACTAAACCACGAGCCCTGGCTGGCTTAGCCGGTGTTTGGTTATTTTGGATTCATATAAAAGGTTTTTGTTTTAAGCCAGAAATAAGAATCATAAGAAAAAATAATTCATTCCTTTTTTTCATCCTCTCCTGTCAGCTTTCCCCAGTATTCCTTCCAGTGCTTATGCCTGCCCTTCATCTCTTCCCACACAGGGTCTGTGATATTCTTAAAGTCCCTGGAATACCTGTCGAGGAAAGCGGTGACCTCCTTATCTGTTACCACATCAAGGCTGCTGTTGTAGGAGGGCTTTGCATTGTACTTCTTCACAATTTTTCTCAGAATCTCAGGGTTGTCAATGAGCGCGCAGGGCATTAGGAGGTTCCCGTTCTCATTGTAGGGCTGCTCATGCCTCAGCGCCTTGAAGAAGGGCGACTCCATGACATCCAGAAGGTGCTTGTTTCTTATATTGTCCACTGAGAACTGCAGGAAGACGCACGGCTCAACGTCGCCCTCGCAGTTTATGTGAAAGTATCCTCCGGGCCTTGCCCCTGCCAGGCAGCCGCCGACATACTCGCCGTCATTCCAGAAGTCGCCCAGGAATATTGGCTTTGTATTCCTAACTTCATTTACCTTAAGGCGAAGGGCATTTCTCTGCTCAGGGGTTGCCATCAGCGAAACATCTGGTTTCCTTCCTATTGGCACATACTGGAACAGCCAGCCGAAAGAGCATTTCTTCGCAATCATCTGGTCGTAGAATTCGTCTGATGTTAGTGTGTCTGCGTTGAGTTTTGTCATTGTGACTGAAAATCCGTGGAGAACTCCTGCTTCTGTCAAATTATTCATAGCTTCCATTACTTTATCATATATGCCTGCTCCTCTTCTATTGTCTGTTTCTTCCCTGGAGCCCTCGATAGATATTCCAGGTGCAACATTTCCAAGCTCAGCCAACCTTTTGGCATTCTTCTTGTTCAGCATAGTGCCGTTTGTATACACCTGGAAATACATGTCATCATGCTTCTTGAACAAGTCATAGATTTTAGGCCAGATAAACGGCTCTCCGCCAGATACTGTTATGAAATATATTCCGAGCTGCTTTGCCTCTGTGAATATCCTGTCAACTTCTGAAAATGGAAGCCCCTCATTCTGCTGATATCCGCCAGCATAGCATCCGATGCACGAGAGGTTGCACTTTGCAGTCGGGCTTATCACGAAGAACCAGGGAAGCCCGAAGCCGAGCTTTTCCTCGAGGGTGTGCCTCTTCTGGTTGCCCAGGATTGCGGTATTTATGAGAAGGTTGTTCACAAGCTTTTCCTTTGCCTTGGGAGAGAGCATGCGCATAGCGTTCCTAGCCATCTGCACAGTCGGCGTGTTTTTCATGATTGCCTTCTTTACGCTCTCCACCTGCTTTTTTATAGTGCTGTCCCTCACAAAGAATCTCTCGCCGCGGCTTATAATACTGACAAGCCCCTCATCAGACATCTCTGATGCAGAAATTATAGCCTTTCGTATCAGCATCTTTTTTGCATTATCAAACATCCTAATCTATCCCCCCGACTCTTATAGGCATAATACTTATAAATATTTTTTGCTGTTAAGGCAAATGCGGCTTTGTGCAGAAAGTAGAAGAAAAGGAATGACTTTTTACAGAGTTATCTTTTCTTTTTGAACCAACCAACAAGAAACATAATTCCTATAAAGAAAGCTATTCCAGAAATCTGCACAACCCAGAGTAAGTAATACAATTCAAAACCTTTTTTGATAGCATTCATTAAAACCCATGCAATATAGAAAATTCCTGCGAGAATAAAACCAATTCCTCCAACAATTTCATGCTTCCATGAGATTAAGAGAACAATCAGCAGGAAAAGTGTTGGAATATTGTGCATAAATAATCCGAGGATTGTTCCCCAAAAGCCATAATTTCCTTCAAAAATATCTAAGGAAAACATTGCTAAAAAAAGTATAAATATGATTGATAAAATTCTTGGCGTCCAATATATGAATTTGCTAATCTTTTTTTTCATATGTAACAATAATGTTTATTTGAGTTTAAATAAGTTGTTAATAATTGCACATACTTTTTCCACAGAAGAAACTTGATACACAACGTGGGCAAATGCAAAACCTTTATATATAACTGCTTGTATACAAATTCCCAATTCAGGGGTGAAAACATAGTGTTTTTCGCTTTTCGCCCCCATGCAAAGCAATTGCAGTTTTGAGGTGAAAAAATGGCACAGCCGCAGATACAGCCGATATTTATCCTGCCAGAAGGCAGCCAGAGGACAACTGGAAAGAATGCACAGCACGCGAACATCATGGCAGCGATGCAGGTTGCAGCAACAGTGAGGACAACCCTGGGGCCAAAGGGAATGGACAAGATGCTTGTGGACACAATGGGAGACGTCATAGTAACAAATGACGGCGTCACAATACTGGAAGAAATTGAGATAGAGCACCCGATTGCGAAGATGATGGTGGAGATAGCCAAGACCCAGGAAGACGAGGTTGGAGACGGCACTACAACAGCGGTCGTGCTTGCAGGGGAGCTTCTCAAGAGGGCTGAAAACCTGCTTGACCAGGGGATACACCCTACGGTAATAGCAAAGGGATACAGGATTGCTGCTGAAAAGTCGCAGGAGATACTTTCTAAAATAGGGATAACAGTCACAGAAAATGATTCGGGCATACTCCAGAACATTGCCGTGACTGCAATGACTGGCAAGGGCGCTGAATACGCAAAGGATAAGCTCGGCAGGATTGCAGTGGATGCAGTGAAAAAGATTGCCAGCAAGGAAGAAAATAATGTTGTGATAAACAAGGATAATATCAAGATAGAAAAGAAAGTGGGCGCAGGTGTTGATGACACTGAATTAATAGATGGCATAGTGCTGGACAAGGAGAAAGTCCATTCAGGAATGCCTTCTTCGGTGAAGAATGCAAAGATTCTGCTGCTGGACTCTGCACTGGAGATAAAGAACACTGAAACAGAGGCGAAGATACAGATAACAGACCCTGAGAAGATGCAGACATTCCTCGACATGGAAGAGAAGATGATAAGGAACCTTGTCGACAAGGTGGTCAAGACAGGCGCAAATGTGATATTCTGCCAGAAGGGCATAGATGACATAGCCCAGCACCTCCTTGCCAAGAAGGGAATATACGCTGCAAGGCGTGTCTCCAAATCAGACATGGAAAAGCTTGAGCTCGCCACAGGCGGCAAGACACTCACAATCCTTGACGACTTCTCGCCAAAGGACCTCGGATTCGCAGGGCTGGTGGAAGAGAAAAAGACAGGGGATGAGTCAATGACATATGTGATGGAGTGCAAGAACGCCAAGGCAGTTACCATCCTCATAAGGGGAGGGAGCGAGCACGTGATTTCCGAGATAAAGCGCGCCATGGAGGACTCAATAGGTGACATTGCAGCTTCAATAAATGTCGGGAAAGTGGTTGGCGGAGCAGGGGCAGTGGAGGCAGAGCTTGCGAAGCAGCTCAGGAAATTTGCTGATTCATTAAGTGGAAGAGAACAGCTTGCTGTCCAGGCATTTGCTGACTCAATTGAAGTGATTCCAAGGACTCTTGCGGAGAATGCCGGGCTTGACCCTATAGACATCCTTACTGAAATAAAAGCAGCTCATGACAAAGGGGAAAAATGGGCAGGAATAGATGTCTTTTCAGGCAAGATAATTGATGCAGTAAAAGAAGGGATAATTGAGCCGCTTAAAATAAAAACACAGGCGATAAAATCGGCATCAGAGGTATCAATTATGATACTCAGGATAGACGACATAATCGCATCCAGCAGTTCAGGAAAGGGCCCATCGCAGATGCCTCCTGGAGGAATGGGCGGGATGCCTGAATACTAAGCACTAAAATTTTTTAATTTTTTTATTAAAAATTGTCGGTGTAATACAAAAAAATCAAAGATTGATTTTTTGTACATAAAATGCTTTGCATTTTATTGTACCTCGGACTTTAGTCCGACAATTTTTAATCCCAAAAATTCGCGATTCAGCGAGGAGCGTAAAACCGCGTGGCTTTAGCCCGCGGATAGCTCCGAGCAGCGAATTTTTGTTATAAATAATTTTAAAAGATAAACTTTTTAAATGGGCGGGCTACACCTAGGATAAAATGGAAGCGACAATCACCAGTTTCAAAAGGAGCAGAAGGATAACTCACAATAACCAGATGATACTTCATGTTGAAGGCGTCAGCACCAAGGAAGCGGCCCAGAAATTAGTCGGGAAAAAGGTTTCCTGGAAGAGCCCTGGCAGCAAGGAGATAACCGGTGAAATCAGGGCTGCCCACGGCAACAGCGGGGCATTGAGGGCGCTCTTTGAGAAGGGCATGCCCGGGCAGGCGCTGTCGCAGAAAGTGCAGATAAAGGAGTAATTCAATATTTTTTAATCATTTATATTTGTTCTAAACTTCTTTTGTTGAGTCAATAATCTGATAAAAACATTTTTAAAGCAATGCCATTTCCACAAACAGGGGTGAGCCAAAGCAATTGCGCTCTTAATAATATGAAAATAGCCAAGCTCTCATTTTATGGAAACCCGAACATAGGGCTCTATGCATACGCCACTGACAGATACTGCCTTGTAGGAAGAGGAGTTGCAGACAGGTTTATCTCTGATATTGAGAAGCACCTCAGAGTTCCTGTGCACAGGGTGAACATAGCGGGCACCTCACTGATAGGCGCGCTTGTTGCAGGAAACAGCAGGTGCCTTCTTCTCCCGAAGATTGTTTTTGACGACGAGATAAAGGAGCTTGAGGCATTTGGGATAACATGCAGGGTGCTCAATACAGACCTCACTGCGCTCGGCAACAACATAGTGTGCAACGACAGGGGAGCAATAATCAGCGCAGAATACAGCGATGATGAGAAAAAGGCGATTGAGGAGGCGCTTGGAGTTCCAGCCGCAAAGATGAAGATAGGGGGCGTTGACGTGGTCGGCTCGTCTGTTGCCGCGAATCAGAGGGCAGGGCTTATACACATAGGCGCATCAGGCGAGGAAAAGAGAGAGGTTGAGAAGATGCTCGGAATCTCGCTTGAGAGGACAACCGTGAACTTCGGCAACCCATACGTGAGCTCAGGGCTGATACTTAATTCCAAAGGGCTTATAATGGGAGAGCCCACAACAACAATAGAGGTTATGCAGATACAGGATGCTTTCACGGAGTGAGCAAGATGGCAGAAGAGAATGATGATAATAAAGCCCATGAATCCGGGCACAATCACAAGGAAGAAGCAGGCGATGCAGAGTTGCAGCAGCATTACCTTGACTTGCAGCTTTTGGAGGCGCAGATAAAGGAGCTCCAGCAGCAGGCAGAGGCGATAAACTCGCAGGTTGTCGAGATGTCGTCAGCCATAGCATCTGTCCAGGAGCTTTCCAGGGACGATAAGCCCAAGGAGGCGCTTGTGCCGATTGCCGGGGGAATATTCGCAAAGGGTGAGATAAAGAACACCAAAAACCTGGTTGTGAGCGTCGGGGCAAATGTCTGCGTGGAAAAAACAGCAGATGAAACAGTGAAACTCATCAAGGAAAGGCTTTACGAGCTGAAGAAATACAACGAGCAGCTTGTAGCCCAGATAAACCAGCTCAGCAGGGCAACGCTCTCTGTCGAGTCAGAAGTAAAAAACATTCTCCGGAAAAAGGGGAGCAACTAAAAAATGTTTGAATTCCTCAGGAACAAGCTGAAAGGGGCCCTCTCAGCATTCTCAAGGAAAGTGGAAGAGGAAGTGGAAAAGCCGGAGATAAAAGAGCAGAAACCCGAGGAAAAAAAGGAAGCGCCAAAAAGAGAAGAAAAAACGATTCCAAAAAAAGAAGAGAAGCCCTCCAGGAAAAAAGAGGAAGCAAAAAAAGAAAAAAATAAAGTTCCTGAGCCAGAGAAAGAGCCGGAAAAAAGGGGCGTGTTCAAGAGATTTTTCCCGTTCAAGAAGCAGGCGCCTGAGGAAAAGCCCGAAGAGAAAAAAGAGGCGGCTGCTGAAGCTCCAAAAGAAGAGCCGGAAAAAGAAAAATCAATTGAAGAAGAGGAGAGCCAGCGGACTGTATTTGGCAAGATTTCTGACGCATTCACAAAAAGGATGCTCTCAAAGCAGCAGTTTGAGCAGCTCTTCTGGGACCTTGAAGTTGTGCTCCTAGAGAACAATGTTGCAGTTGAGGTCATTGACAAAATAAAATCCGACCTTGAGGAGGAGATAGTGGGCAAGCCCCTTTCAAGGGCAGGAATTCAGAAGACAATAGAGGGCGCCCTGAAAAGGAGCATAGAATCCCTTTTTGATGTTCCAAAGATAGACCTTCTCAGGAAAGTCAGGGAGAAGAAGCCATTTGTCATAGTGTTCCTCGGGATAAACGGCTCAGGCAAAACAACAACCATAGCAAAGATTGCAAGCATGCTCAAGGCAAACGGAATAACATCTGTGCTTGCAGCAGGAGACACATTCAGGGCAGCTGCAATAGACCAGCTTGGGAAGCACGCCAACAACCTCGGCATAAGGATGATAAAGCACCAGTACGGGGATGATTCCGCTGCAGTCGCATTCGATGCTGTGAAATACGCAGAGGCCCACGGCATAGATGTTGTTCTGATAGACACTGCGGGAAGGATGCACTCCAACGCAAACCTCATGGATGAGCTGAAAAAGATTGTCAGGGTCTCAAAGCCGGACATGAAAATATTTGTGGGAGAGGCGATAACAGGCAATGACTGCGTGGAGCAGGCGAGGAGCTTTGACGAGGCAGTGGGCATTGACGGCATAATACTTGCCAAGGCAGATGTCGATGAGAAGGGCGGGGCAGCAATCTCAATAAGCTATGTCACAAGAAAGCCAATACTCTACCTCGGCACAGGCCAGAAATACTCTGACCTGCAGGCATTTGACTCAAAAAAAATAGTTGAGAGCATAGGATTATAATTAGAATTCATTCCTTCTCTTTCACAAATTCTATCCTGTCCTCAATGAAAATCCCCTTTGAGAGCTTGACAGGCCGCCAGCTGTCAATCACAAGCTCTGCGCCCAGCCAGTCAGCAAGCTCCCTGGGATTTCCAATTGTAGCTGAGAGCCCGATGAGCTGGAGATTTTTTATCTTGTCCCTTAAGATTGTTATCAGGATTTCAAGAGTGGGGCCTCTTGATGGGTCATTGAGGAGGTGAATCTCGTCGACTATCACAACAGAAACCATGGAAAGCCAGGGCGCCTTGTGCCTTATCAGCGAGTCAAATTTCTCAGAAGTGCAGATTATCATATCATAAGCTGCAAGGTAAGGGTCATCAGAGTCAAGGTCGCCGATTGAGAGCGCGATTTTTATCAGATGCGCATATTTTTTCTTGAACTGCCTGAACTTCTCTGATGCAAGCGCCTTGAGCGGGACAATATAGACGGCTTTCTTGCCCGGATGGTTGAGCAGGTTGTTGAGCATCGCAAGCTCAGCAACAAGAGTTTTTCCCGAAGCAGTAGGAGTGCAGACAAGAAGGTTCTTTCCCTCGAGAAGCCCTGCCCCTATTGACTTGCGCTGGGCTGGCCTCAGCTCGCTTATGCCCTCCCTGTAAAGCGCCTCGTAAAGATGCGGATGAATTTTTTCCCTGATTTTCTCAAGCGTCATTTCTGCCTCTATTCCTGCGTCTCACTTCATGTGATTTGCAGTTCCTGTAAGAATTTCTTATTTTCTTTTCATCAATTTATACCATAATACTGCATACAGTATCACAAAGAGGGCGACAAAATACCAGACATACTGCCTGATAAATGCTGAGATGTAGGCGCCGATTATGATGCCTGCCAAAATAAGCACTGCCTTCACCAGCGCAAAATCACAGATGCTCAATTTCCTGATTTTCTTTTCTGCCCAGCGTATCATTCGCATGAGACCACCTCAGTTTAACTAAATCCTTCCATCTTTTAAACTTTCTGGAGAAATCGCTGCAGAAACTAATTTAAACCATCATCCATTTCTCTAACGCGATGCTTAAAAACATTCAGGGCATTAAAACTTTAGATGAGGTCTGGAAATATGTTAATCAGCTTAACAGGAAGCACTTTCCTGATAATCGCTTGATGCCTATCTTGGGAAATGGAAAAACATTCAGGCCTAAAGTCATGTTTATGTTCATAAACCCAACAGCGCGGAATATCAGCTTGAGAAAAGAGTGGAAAGGCCCAAGATTTCCATTCATAGGGACAAAGCAGGTATGGAGAGTGTTCCATAAGGCAGGGCTTTTTGATGATATGTTGATGGAAGAGATAGAGCATAGTTCTGACTGGAGTATTGAGTTTACAAATCAGGTTTTAGGATTTTTACAGAATAAAGGTTTCTATCTTACAAATGTAGTTAAATGCACAGAATATGATGCAACACTTCCAAATTCTAAGAAAATAAAATTATTTCTTCCTTTATTGATGAAAGAGATAGAAATTGTGCAACCTGAATATATTGTAACCTTTGGCTTGATTCCCTTTGAAAGACTTACAGGCAAAAAAATTAAGTTAAGTGAGCACTATTTGGATATTAATAAAAATAAGAAGTTAAAATTTTATGAATTAAAAATCAATTCTTTCAAAACAACTTCCAAAATAAAAGTGATCCCATGCTATTTTCCAGTTGGAAGAGGAAATCCGAGAAGGGCAGTTGAAATTTTAAAAATGGTTAACGCTTTATAAGCTCTTATTATAATTAGCGCATGCAAAAGATTTATTAACATTTGCTTGGTTTATTATGCAGAAAAGCGGCAAAACTCCAATCTTCAGATTGGAGATACGCCGCTTTTAGCACAAAGAAATGTTTTACATTTCTTGTGCAAGAAAACCTTAAGGTTTTCTTTGCATCCTAAAAATCCGCGATTAAGAGAGCGTCCGGACTTTAGTCCGGAGTAGGACGCTCTCAGCGGATTTTTATGATTTCAGACAATTTTTTCCCGTACATTTTTCTTTGCTCTTCATATAAAGTATTAACTCTTACACTGGTTTTTTGGCAGGTTGATAGAAAAGCTTCTAAATCCCTCATTCTTTTATTTACATTAGAATGATTATATGGTTCAATATCAACCCAATATCGCCCTTTTTCTTCGTATACCGGATCAAAATCAAATTTAAGTGCCAAATCTTTAAGAAAAGGCTGCCATACTTCTTGTTCATATTCCTCAGATAAAAGCTTTACACTTCCTGGGTATTCCCATGGCAATTCTATTATAAACATAGTTTTTTCTGAATGTATCCAAATATTTGTATATGATGCTCTTCCATATTTCTTAGAACATTCATCTAGTTTTTTTACAAAATATTTATCTAGTTCTGAGACTTTATCAACAGGAGGCTTGTAGGTAACTTTTTTTGAAAAATCACCTACTTTAATCTCCATTGTACAATATCCATGCAATAAATCTGTCAGAGATGCTACTTTGTTTAGGTGTTCTTTTATTTCCTCTTCTATCTTTTCCTCATCTTTTTCAGCCATTCTTACCACCACATTTCACCATTTTTTTCCTTTTTAACGATTCTGTATACGTCTAGATGGAGCCTGCGAAAGAATTCTTCGGAACAATCTTGATTCTATCTCCTTGTTTCAAATTCTTTACATTATGCTTTCCTTTAAAAAGTATTCTGATATTCTCTCTGCTTCTTCTGATATTCTCTCTGCTTCCTTAAGTTCCTTAAGTTCTTTTATCTTTGCTTTTCTAAGTTTTTTATATTTCTCTCCACTCATGCTGCCTTGAATGGGTCTGTCAATACCTAAGACATAGGTATCAAAGGTTTGTTCACCAAGTTTTACTTTTACAGGAACCATTTTGTATTCCATCCATTCATGTCCAAGACTTGATGATGGTCCCAAAGTTTCTAAGATGCCATCCATAAATGCTTCTCTTGTACAATCAACGATGTCTCTATCTCGCAAAGTTAACCAACCATTGGGAGCGATTCGCTTCACGCCTCTCATCACTTCTGCTGCTGTCTCCTTCATGAATTCTTGCAATTCGTTAACATCTTTTGACTTACAGGAAGCTATATAACCGATTACATGTTTTGTAAATACGCCGTTAAATGGTTCATAATTTGGTAAATTCAAATTCAATATGTCTCCCTCAACTGGAACAATCTTTTTCTTTTTTTTGTCATGCGTAAACTCATAGTTCTTTAAAACCGATTCAAGCAAAGAAATTTTTTCCTTATCTGCATCTAAAGCATAAATTTCAATATCTCCTTTAGCAAGCTCGCCCATAATCAACGCTTCCACTCCAAATCCGCAGCCCAAATCAATAACTCTATTCCCTTTGACATGCTGTAAAAATTCAGTGACTGTATCAACAGAATACTGAAATCCAAAAGAATCTTGTCTTTCGATTTGTCTTCTAATTTGTTGATCTGTAAATTTTAACTCTCTGGTATCTAATGGGAAGTAATTGCCACCCTTCTGCTTTAATGCCTTAGAAAATGTGTAAGGGAAAGCACTATATATCTTCTCTCTTAATTCATCAATTGCATATTGATAGATTTTCATTGTTATCCCTTCAAAGTGGTGTATTAGAATAGTAATATTTATAAGTTATTAATCACTAGCAATGATTAATGATAGAACAACTGAAAAAAACAGGACTAACTGAATATGAAGCAAAAGCGTATTTGGCTTTATTAGAAATGGGTCTGAGCGGAGGAGTGGAAATATCTAAAAAATCAGGTGTCCCAAAAACAAGGGTTTACGATGTTCTTAAGGTTCTAGTCGAGAAAGGACTGGTTAATATTATTCAAGAGAAGCCGATGATTTTCAAAGCAGTCAAGCCAGAAATTGGACTGAAATATTTATTTGAAAGAAAAATTGAGGATATGAAAAAAGCTGAAATAGAAACATTTGAAGCTTTAAGTACTATAAAAGCAAAACCAGAAGCAGTTCCAAAAGTGCATGAAAGATTAACTACAGTTTTGGGATATGAAAAGATGTACTTCTTATGTGTAGATTGGTTTAACGAAACACGAAAGGAGGTTTCAATATTCTCTGTCGGTGAAAAAATTCCATATTCTTTGAAAATAGCTATCAAACGAGCAGTTACTAGAGGTGTTGACTGCAGATTAATCGTTACAAAGAATGATAGCAAAAATAAGCATATTTTAAGAGAGCATGCTAGCTTAGGTACTAAGTTAAAGCATTATCCTTCAAGCGGTGAATGGACTTTTCTAGTTTCTGATAAAAAGAGGGTGATGATAAATATAAGAAATCCTGAAGTCAAAGAAGAAAGAATTTCAATATTTTTTGAAATTCCTGATTTGGCTAAAAGTTTAAGCGAATATTTTGAAATTTTATGGAAAAAGTCAAAGAGCATTAAATTTTGATAAAGCTGATTCTTTTTAAACAACAGAATTTCACCAATCTCTGATGAGGAGGCAAGTAGAATTTTGTGTGCTCAAAAACCGCCCTATAAAATTATTTAGCTCATACGGTGCCATAGGATAGCCAAATAATTATCTGGCTTTCCTTCCCAGGTTCAGGCTTCAGAATACCTGAGCATGAAAATATCTCCCAGCAGCGAGTTGAGAATCCTCATCAGATTAATCCAATGCAGATTAAACCTCTTTCTATTTCCATCGCCCCTTTTGAACAGTTCATATGTTCTATACTGATAATAGGCGTATTTCTTGTTTTCAAAATCATAGAATAGCTCATAGGCTGCGCGTAAGCATGCCCTAGTCTTTCTCTGAATTTCAATATCTTTTTTATTATCAGCGGCTCTCAGCGCCCATTTCAACTCGTCGCACATCTTTTCGAGCCGGTCAAGCATCAGGTAATAAATCGGAGTTCTCCTGAAGTCCGCATGTCCACTCTTCATAATCGCCCTTTGGCAGAAATTTATCAGCTTTTTTATGTTCTGGTCTAATGCAGCTATCTTTTGTCTATCCTCACTTTCTGAAAGCTCCATCAGCAACAGAAAAACTCTG
>Ga0210017_1002202_pt1 | contig 16746 bp, 13 predicted proteins | sample CryGeyCG2014_020_FD_183966 | JGI IMG/M metagenome (GOLD analysis project Ga0210017, IMG submission 183966) | Groundwater microbial communities from aquifer - Crystal Geyser CG08_land_8/20/14_0.20 (SPAdes) (version 2) | ecosystem: Environmental > Aquatic > Deep subsurface > Groundwater | place... | reverse complement strand
ATGCAAAACCATAAATCGCCCCAACCCGTCATCCAGCCTGCCTTCGAAAGGTCTTGGTTAGGTTTTCTTTGTGTCCCCGCGTCTCTGGGGTGCAAGGTTTTATGAAAACCATCACCCTCGCCTTCACCGGCGCCTCCGGCCTGCCCTACGGCATGCGTCTGCTTGAATCCCTGCTGCAATGCGGGCAGCGCGTGCATCTGGTCTATACCCAGGCCGCGCAGATCGTGGCCAAGCAGGAACTGGATTTCACCCTGCCCAGCCGTCCGCAGGATGCCGAGGCAATGTTTGCCGAGCGCCTGGGGAAATTCAGCGGCGAACTGAAAGTGTTCGGCATCCAGGATTGGTATGCGCCGATGGCCTCCGGCTCCAACCCCGGCGACGCGATGGTGGTCTGCCCCTGCACCATGGGCACGCTGGGCAAGATCGCGGGCGGCATCAGCGACGACCTCATCGCCCGCGCCGCCGACGTGATGCTGAAGGAAAAGCGCACGCTGATCCTCGCCCCGCGCGAGATGCCCTTCTCCGCCATCCACCTGGAGAACATGCTCAAACTCGCCCGCGCCGGCGCCGTCATCATGCCGCCCAATCCCGGTTTCTACCATCATCCGCAAACTGTGCAGGACATGGTGGACTTCGTTGCCGCGAGAATCCTCGACCACCTCGGCGTGCCGCAGACCCTGATGCAACCCTGGGGAAACTAATTGCGCTCGATGGCCAAAAAAAAAGACCTGCCGCGAAGCAGGTCTAGTTTTTTGGTGGGCCCTCACGGACTTGAACCGTGGACCAAAGGATTATGAGTCCTCTGCTCTAACCAGCTGAGCTAAGGGCCCGAAGAACTCAAAGCTTGTAATAAATCTACTGCGTGTCCAGATGGCTGCGTTGGGCGGTGCTCGCTCCTCGCCTGTCTCATTGGGATGTGGCGGCGACATAACCTAAAGGTTAGTCTTTGCCGAAACTCGCGTCGCTCGTTTTCTCGTCGCCGCGCTCCGTCCGCCTTGCTCTCGGGCTGCTCGCGACAATTTCTTCACAAGCTTTCAGCTTTCGCCGTCGAGGAAGCTCTTGAGTTTTTCCGAGCGCGACGGATGGCGCAACTTGCGCAGTGCTTTGGCTTCGATTTGGCGAATGCGCTCGCGCGTGACATCAAATTGTTTGCCGACTTCTTCCAGCGTGTGGTCCGTGTTCATCTCGATGCCGAAGCGCATGCGCAACACCTTCGCCTCGCGCGGGGTGAGGCTGTCGAGGATGTCCTTGGTCACGTTGCGCAGGCTGTCGAACACCGCCGCGTCGATCGGCGCCAGCGAATTGCCATCTTCGATAAAGTCGCCCAGGTGCGAGTCATCATCGTCGCCCACCGGAGTTTCCATGGAGATCGGCTCCTTGGCAATCTTCAGTATCTTGCGAATCTTGTCTTCTGGCATCTCCATCTTTTCCGCCAGGGTGGCGGCATCCGGCTCTTCCCCGGTTTCCTGCATGATCTGGCGCGAGATGCGGTTCATCTTGTTGATCGTCTCTATCATATGCACCGGGATGCGGATGGTGCGCGCCTGGTCGGCGATGGAGCGGGTGATGGCCTGGCGGATCCACCATGTGGCGTAGGTCGAAAACTTGTAGCCGCGCCGGTATTCGAACTTGTCCACCGCTTTCATCAGGCCGATGTTGCCTTCCTGGATCAGGTCGAGGAATTGCAGACCGCGGTTGGTATATTTTTTTGCAATCGAAATGACCAGCCGCAGATTGGCCTCGATCATGTCACGCTTGGCACGGCGCGCCTTGGCTTCGCCGTTGGTCATCTGGCGGTTGATTTCCTTCAGGTCAAGAATCGGAATCCCGACCCGCTGTTGCAAAGCGATCATGCGCTGCTGCTGGTCGAGAATCGCCGCCTCGTGCCGCGCCAGCGTTTCGCTATAGGCTTTTTTGCCGTCGATCTCGCGTTTGACCCACTCCGTGTTGATCTCGTTGGAAGGAAAACTCTTGATGAAATGCAGGCGCGGCATATGCGCCCTGTTCACACACAGATCCTGAATCGTACGTTCACTGGCGCGCACTTCCTCCACCAGATGACGCATGGTGTTGCACAGTGCATCAACCTGTTTGGCGGAAAAACGAAACTGCATCAGTTCATCCGAAATCTGCTGTTGCAATTTATCGTATTGCTTGCTGCGGTAGCCGTATTTTTCGTACGCCTTGCCCATTTTGCCGAACAGGTCGCTGATCAGCGAAAAGCGGGCGAGCGCGTCTTCCTTCAGTTGCGCCAGATTGGCGGCCGCGACCGCAGCCGCAGCCGCGGCCGCGGCTTCTTCGTCCTGCTCTTCTTCATCCTCATTTTCCGATTCTTCCGTATTCTCGTCGTCGGATTCGGTCTCTTCTTCGTCGTTGCCGCCGATTTGCGCCTCTTCTTTGCCATCGACAAACCCGTCAATCAGCTCATCAACGCGCATTTCATCCTTGGTGATCTTTTCCGCCAGCACGAGAATTTCGGCAATCGTTGCGGGGCAGGCGGAGATCGCCTGAATCATGTGCTTCAGGCCCTCTTCGATGCGCTTGGCGATCTCGATCTCATCCTGCCGCGTCAGCAGATTAACCACGCCCATCTCGCGCATGTACATGCGCACCGGGTCGGTGGTGCGGCCAAATTCGGAATCAACGGTTGAGATCGCCGCTTCCGCCTCGGCGGCGGCATCCTCGTCGGCGACCGGTGCCGGCGCATCGCTCATCACCATGGTTTCCGCATCGGGCGCGACATCACACACAGATATGCCCATGTCGTTGATCATGCTGACCACGCTTTCGACTTGTTCGACTTCGAGCACATCCGGCAAGTGGTCGTTAATCTCGGCAAAGGTCAGATAACCGCGCTCCTTGCCCAGCACGATCAGCGCTTTCAGGCGGGTGCGGCGCTCTTCCACATCCTGCGCGTTATCCACCGCCTTCGCTGCGGCTGCCTCGCCCGCCTTCTTCTGGGCAAGCATTTCCTTGGCTCCCGTGGCGGCCGGCTTGGTTTTGCTGGCGCGAGTGGTGGCCGGAGAGGAGGTTTTCTTTTGCTGAGTCGCCATGCTCGATTCCCAAAAAACAAGTTAATCGTTGGCGGTCATGCCGCCGAAAGGGCGCGCATTATACCCGAATTCCCAAAACATTTCCGGAGCTTAGGTCGTGCTGAACAGGGTGCGGGAATCGCTTTGGCGTAATGCAAACCGCGCAGCGAGAGTGTGCCGCACCCCCGGCCCTCCGGGAGAGGAGGAACGGGGCGAAGGGAATATGGATGGAGAGTTTCATCATCAAGGGCGGCCTCTCGCCATGCCCGTCAGGCGGACGCGGCACGCACCGCCTTGAGCATCCTGAACTGCGCACTCAAGACCTCGTAGCGCGCGCGTTCCGGCGCGCTCATTCCGTCCAGACCTTTTGCCTGCAGCTCGGACAATTCGCTCTCAATCGCTTCGCGCCGCAGATTTTGCAGAATATCGGCAAACTCGGTTCCCACATTGAAGTCCTCGCCCAGATGCAGGATTTCCGCCTGCCCCGCTTCAAGCAGAGGCGCATGCTGCGTGCCCCGAAAATGCTGGATCAATGCCGCGCTGCTGGTCTCGTCCGCCGACTCGTTCAACCAGTCCGCCAGTGCCATGATGGCCGCGCCCTCGGCACCATCGCCTTTCCAGTCGGGCGGCAGTTGTTGCGCCAGTTCCGGTTGCATGACCAGACAGCGCAATAACGCGCGCAACGCCGAAGGATTGGCACGGCGCGCTCTTTGCGGCGCAGACCGCCGCGCGACCACCGGCTTGATCGACCACAACGCCTCCAGCTCGGCCTGCTCCACCCCCGCCAGTGCCGCCACTTCCTTGCGCAGCAGAAGCGCGGTGGTCGGCGCGGCGATGGCGGTCAGCAAAGGCTGCGCGTGCTTCAATAAGGCGCTGCGCCCCTCTTGCGTCTTCAAATCCACTTGCGCCGTCAGTTCGCGCAGCAGGTAGCCGGAGAGCGGCAGGGAGTTCTCCACTTCGTGCTCGAATGCCTCGCTGCCGAATTCGCGGATGTAGGTGTCGGGATCGTGTTCTTCCGGCAGGAACAAAAAGCCGATGCGCTTGCCGTCCTGCAATTGCGGCAGCGCGTTTTCCAGCGCGCGCCAGGCGGCTTTTTGCCCCGCCTTGTCGCCGTCAAAGCAGAACACCACCTGTTCGCACAAACGCAGCAGCTTTTGCACGTGATATGGCGTGGTCGCCGTGCCCAGCGTGGCGACGGCATAGTCCACGCCGTGCTGCGCCAGCGCCACCACGTCCATGTAACCCTCGACCACGATCACGCGCTGCTGCGCGCGGATCGCCTTCTGCGCCTGGAACAGGCCATACAGTTCATGGCCTTTCTCGAACAGCGTGGTTTCCGGCGAATTCAGATACTTGGGTTCCCCCTTATCCAGCACGCGCCCGCCAAAGCCAATGACCTGGCCGCGCACGTTGATGATGGGGAACATGATGCGGTCGCGGAAACGGTCGTAGCGCTTGCCTTCGCCCTCGATCACCAGCCCGGTCTCGACCAGGCTGGCATCCTGATAATTCGGCACCGCGCTTTTCAGATTCTGCCAATCATCCGGCGCGTAGCCGATGCCGAAACGGGCGGCGACCTCGCCGCTCAAGCCGCGTCCTTTCAAATACTCGATGGCACGCGGGGTTTTTTTGAGTTGTTCGCGGTAGTAGCGGGTGGCGCTCTGCATCAGTTCGTACAGGTCGGGCGCAACCTTGTGTTGCGGGCTGGACGACTGCTCGTGCGGCACGGTCAGTCCGACGCCGCGCGCCAGCTCCTCCACCGCCTCGACGAAACCCATGCCGGCATGCTCCATGATGAAGCCGATGGCTGTGCCGTGCGCGCCGCAACCGAAGCAATGATAGAACTGTTTGGACTGGCTGACGGTGAAAGACGGGGATTTTTCGTTGTGGAACGGACAGCAGGCGACGTAGTTGGCGCCTGCCTTCTTGAGCGGGACGTAGCGCTCGATCACGTCCACGATGTCAAGGCGGTTGAGCAGATCCTGAATGAAACTTTTTGGAATCACGCCGGCCCTCGCTCTGCCAAAGCACTACTGAATTCCGGCATGCGCCGGAATGACGGGATCAATTCGATAACTGTGACTTGACCAGACCGGACACTTTGCCCAGATCGGCACGCCCGGCCAGTTGCGGCTTGAGGATAGCCATCACTTTGCCCATGTCCTTAACGCCTGCAGCGCCGGAAGCGGAGATGGCCTGATCCACGGCAGCGGCAATCTCGGCTTCGTTCATTTGCTGCGGCATGTAAGTCTGCAATACGGATACTTCAAACTCTTCAACGTCCACCAGATCCTGGCGATTCGCCGCCTTGTACTGGCTGATCGAGTCGCGGCGCTGCTTGAGCATTTTATCGATGATCGCCAGCACGTCGGCATCGGTCAGCTCGATGCGCTCATCGACTTCGCGCTGCTTCAGCGCGGCCAGCAACAGGCGGATCGCCCCGAGGCGCGCCGTTTCCCTGGCGCGCATCGCGGTTTTCATATCTTCGGTGATTTGGGTTTTTAAGCTCACACTGCCTCTTTTCACAAAAGCAAACGCCGCAATCACCAAGGATTGCGGCGTTGCCCAAGATACGGAATCAGTACAGCTTCGGCGGCAGCGTCTGGCTGCGCAGGCGCTTGTAATGGCGCTTCACGGCAGCGGCCAGCTTGCGCTTGCGCTCGGCGGTGGGCTTCTCGTAGAACTCGCGGGCACGCAACTCGGTCAGCAGACCGGTCTTTTCCACGGAACGCTTGAAGCGGCGCATCGCTACTTCGAACGGCTCATTCTCTTTTACACGTACGGTTGTCATGGACGAACTACCTTTAACCTAAAAAATCGAGGGCGCGATTCTACCGAACTCCCCCCCGGCACACAACCTGAATTTATTCGGCTGTTGCCCGCCCGAATTTGCGCTCGCCGATCGGCGCGCCGACGGGGCTTGCGCCGCAAGGTTACTGCAGCAGGGGAATCACCTGCTCCTCAAACAGTTCCCGGGTGATCACGCCGGTATGGGTGTAAACCACCTCGCCGGCGCGCGAGACCAGCACGGTATAGGGCACCACGCCGGTGTGATTGCCGAAACGCGACAGCAGTGGGTGGGCAGGCGAGTTGGTGAACAGTACCGGGTAGTTGATCCCGAGCGTGCGATGGACATTGCGCAGTTTCACCTCGTCGTCCATGCCGATGCCGACGACCTGCAATCCCTGCCCGCTATATTGATTCTGAAAAGCGACCAGATCAGGGATCTCGCTTTGGCAAGGCGAACACCAACTGGCCCAGAAATTGAGCAGAACGACTTTGTTGCGCCATTCTCCCAGCCCATGCGGCTTGCCATCCAGGCCGGGCAGCGTGAACGCCGGGGGCAGGATGGGTGCGCCAGGTTCGCCTGCGACGGCATCCGGTCCTGTCACCACGCACAGCGCCAATGCCAGCGCGAGGACAGCGCTCTTCCTCATTTGGCGGCGGCTGATGCGGCGGCAGGCGTGGCCATCACGTTCCAGCTCACCGTATAGCGTTTTTCCAGCTCGCCCATGTAGGCGGGAAGATGCCGGTTGACGATCATCTGCTGCACCCGCTCGCGCACTTCGGCGAAAGGCTTCTGCCGGCCAATCCGCCGTTCCAGCACCATCAGCAGGTGAAAGCCCGATCGGGTCGCGATCACGCCGCTGAGCTCGTCGTCCTGCAGCGTATCGAGCACCTTTAGCAACTCGGGCATACCACGACCTTCCACGATCCAGCCCATGTCGCCGTTCTGCTGGCGACCGGCGGGATCGATGCTGTATTCACCAGCCAGGGTAAACAGGCTTTCCCCCTTGACGATGCGCGCGCGGAGTGCTTCCGCTTCTGCCTTGTCGGCAACGACCAGTTGCCCGACGTGGTAGCTGGCGGGAATGCGCCCGATTTCCGGGTGTGCGGTGTACCAGTTGCGCATGGCTGCTTCATTCGGGATCCACTCTTTGGTCTTTTTCTCCAGCGTCAGGGCCGGCAGCCGCTCATCGCCATAGCGAGTGAGTTGCTCACCCACATTCGCGCCCTCGCGTTCGGCATACCGGGCGACCAGCAGCAACTCGCTGCGGTTCTGCAGTTGTTCCCCGACCCATTCCGGGTTGGGCAGGTTCTTCCATTTGGCGTTGTCCACTATGTCGCCATAGGTGACTTGAATCCCGTCGGCTTGCATGAGCACCGTGGATGGCTTGATGCCCGGGCGAATGCGCGCGTCAAAGAATTGGAGATGGCTGTTTATCTGCATCTGGCGCAGCGCCGCGAGTTTGATGTCACGAAACTGCGTGGAACGATAGGACGATTGGGCCGCATCCAGCGCATCCGCATCCCCCTTGAAGCGCTGTTTCATTGCGGCAAGGGTGTCGGCGGGAATGATGACGCTCGCGCGCAATTTATCCATATAGACGCGGTAGAGCAGGCCAAGCCTGAAGTCATCCATCTCGAGCAGGAATGCCGGCGTCTTGTCCAAGCCCAGCCGCTTTGCTTCCAGTGTCAGCAGTCGCGCCGATACAATACGTCGCAGCATATCCCCGCGCAGACTCGCCTGCTCGTCTTCGCTCATGGTATTGAATTGTGTGTAAAACGGCGAACTGGCCATGACTTTCTCCAATTCGTGCGAATAAATTGCCTCACCGCCGACTGTCGCCAGTACCTGATCGGCCGCGCTGGCGGGGATTGGCGCAAGGTTCAGGGCAATCGCCCAAAACAAGCAGGCCAACGACGCTTTTCTGTTCCACATATTTTACCTTCCCGTTGCTTGGGTACGGCAGCGCCAGATAGCGCTGCCACCCCGATTTTATCTCGCGACACATAACAAATCGGGGGGCAAAACCCCCCGATTTGTTTACCCTCAACTGCGGGACGTCCTAGTCTTTTGGCACCGCACCGCCCAGATCAGGAGCGCTACCGTGCATCCAGGTTACCGCCAGATCGAAGTTGTTCAGGATCGGCTTGCCGTTCCAGACATGCTCCTTCTTCTTGGCAATCAGCGGCACACCCGCCTTGTTCGTCACGTGGCAGGAAGCACACTTCAACGGGCCATGCGAACCATCCGGATTGTATTGTGCAGCCTGTTTGTACGAAGTTACATCGGTTGTAGGCGTGACCGGATACAGTCCATGGGTGGATTCATGGCAAGACTGGCAAGACAGGCCGGCGTGGCCTTTCGAGTAGCGCATCACGCTGTATTTGCCCGGCTGGTTGATCGGGTAGGCCATGCCGCCCTGACCTTCAACATACGGTGCAGCGTGGCAGTCAGCGCAGTGCGGCGCACCCGGAGACAGCCAGTAGTCACGCCCGTGCGTTGCCGCATCGTAAGGAACCGCAGTGGCACCCGTGGCACCTGCCGGCAGCTTTAGCTGTGCGACATTCACCGCCGGATTGGCCGACAGGATGGACACACTGATGTCGCCATCTTCATCCTTGCTGACCATCGGACCGCCATCCTTTAGCGCGATGACCGCGATGTCCGGCACCATGCGCTTGGCTGCCCAAGTCTCCAGAATGCCCGATGCGCCCGGGGTATCCTCGCCCTTGGCAGTCGGTACGACCTTGGGATCCATGTACTTGTTCTTCAGGTCGTCCATGGACACGCCGATCGCCTTGGCAATCTCTTCCAGCGGCTTGTTGCGGATCGTTGAACCGGTCTGCTTGAAGGCGTTGGTCAAGTTATCGCGCTGGTACAGTTCACGGCTCAACTGATTATGGCAGTTGGTGCACCACAATCCTTTTCCGCCCCCATTGTTGCCGATCTTGGAAACACTGGTCTGGATCCACTTGCCGATGGAGTTCAGGTGCTCCGGTGTTCCGGCACCGTCTTTATCCTTGTTGCGGTTGGCATGCACATCGCGTCCGACAAAGCAGCCGCCGGAAGCATCGCGGTTATCGCCATTCGCATAGGCATTCTTGCCATCCAGCGTGATCGGATACTGCTCCATCTTGCCATCCTGACGGTGCGCCGGGTGACACCCCTGGCACGAGGCAGTACGGCCATGCGAGTCAGGCAACGGCTGCTTGGTCTGGTGCACGGTATGGATCGCCTGAGTCAGCGGCGAGATGGTGACATCCGCGCCCGTCTTGGGATCCTTGAACGTCTTCGAATTCAACGCACCGATCACGTTATCCGCGTGGCACTTCTGGCACAACACCGGATCGCGTCCCAGACGGTTGTCCAGCGAACGGCTGTTGGGGTTGTAGTTCTTCATGAAAGTCGTGCCGGTGCGGTCATCGTGCATTTCCAGAATGGAAACCGACGTCGCTTTCAGGTTGGCGATCCAGTCGCTTGCGCCCAGGCCTTTCCAGAATTCACGTTCCTGTTTGTACAGGGTGAACTTGTCGCCGTTGGCTGTCTTGTTGCTGTGACAGTTCGCGCAGTTGGGGATATCGATCGGATTGGTACCGACGAAACGCACCGGCTTGCCGGAGTGGGAATCGATCACCGGCTTGCCGGTTTTTTCATCCACCATGCTCACCCATGCTTCCTGGAATGGCTGAATATCCGCCTCGGTCAAGGTCAGCGGATCCTGCACGGAACGGTCATTGAACGGGGTCAGCGGCAATCCGAGCGCGTCCCAGATGCCGGGGTTGGTCAACATGATTGGCACGTTGTCCAGCACCGGTGATTTGGTGTAAACCACCGTGCCTTTATCGCCGGTGTAGTGCAGATGCCCGCCTTTCAGCGGGCTCGGTGCAGCAGCACCTGCCGGGCCATTGTCGCGCGGAACCGGGATCTGGATCCCCACGAACAATTTTTCCTTGTCCGCGCTGGTTCCTTTTGGATTGGTGCCTTTCAGATCCTTGTACACATAGAGGTGGGTGAAATAGGCATTGGCGACATTTTCGTTTGCGCTATAGATGCCATCGCCGTTGACGTCGTAAGGGACATCCCAGTATTTCAGCTTTGCGCCTTCGGCGTAGGTGTTATCCACATGACCGTAGGCCAGGCGGAAGCGTTTTTTGCCATCCAGCAGCACGGTGGGATCCTTGCTGTCCGACTCCAAAAGCTCGGGAAACTTGCTCGGCCCTCTCGCCGTCTTGATGACCTGGCTTTGCACCGAGTTATACGGCGGCAACACGCAGCAGTAGCTGAAATCAAAGCCGGTGCAGTGCATGCCCAGTTCGTAGTTGATGGTGATGTTGTAATCGTTTTTCGGCTTGGTAGCCGATGGCACCGCTGACGCTGTGCCGATCGCAAAGGCGCACAACAGCGTCCCCGCGAACCAGACTTTTATATTTTTCACGAGAATCTCCCTGTAGTCATTGAATCAACAATTCCAGGCATGGCAGATACTTGCAATCTGAATATGCCCGGTTCGGTTCTTCGCGCGATGTCTATTCGCGAGCTGTTGCTACCATTCCACCCCCGATTCCCAGTGCCGGCCAATCGGGGAATACGAATTCCTTAATGCAATCGGGGCAGTTTGTGTGCGATCCCCTTGTGACAATCGATGCAGGTCTTGCCCTCACCTTCGGCCGTGGCATGCTTGTTCTGGGCAAGCCTCGCCTGCTCACCGATGTCCATCGCGGCAAAACTGTGGCAATTGCGGCAACCGATGGAATCGGATTCTTTCATGCGCGCCCATTCGCGCTTGGCCATTTCCAGACGGTGTGCTTCGAATTTTTCGGGTGTATCGATGGTGCCCACCATTTCCCCCCACACATCCTTGGCCGCAATCACCTTGCGATACATCTTGGCGAACCAGTCTTTCTTCGGCACGTGGCAATCCGAGCACTCTGCGCGGACGCCGGACACATTGGCGTAATGCGTCGACTCCTTGTACTCCTTGAAATTGGTCTGCATGCTGTGGCAGGAAGTGCAGAATTCCAAACTGTTGGTCGCCTCCAGCGCCGTGGAGAACCCCCCCACCAGCAACAGAAACACCAGCAATGAAATCCCGGCGCCGCAACCATACCGAACACAACTCGAGCATCCTATCCTTCTAAATATGCCCTTCTTGCCGGTTTCACTGTTCACTATGGCTCTCCACCGGAAGAATCAATGAAAACTGCCGTAATAGTGCACCAGCGCTTCCATATCCTCCGGCGCGAGCTGATCAAACTTCAATTTCATTTTTTTCGGAATCGGGCGCTTGCCTGTTGCAAACTCATCAAAGGCCTGGCGCAGATAAGGCATCCATTGCCCGGCCATCATGCCCGCATCATCCTTGGCTTCCGATGCCCCCTCGGAGTGGCATTTTTCACAGTAATACTCGTGAACCTCTTTGCCTTTCGCGACCAACGCCGCATCGGTCTGCTGCTTGGCGCGGACAAATTCCTTCTTGGAAAAATAGACCGCGATCTGGCGGATATCGCTATCGGTCAGGCTGTGAGCCACCTCACACATATTGGTGGTCTTGCCCTTGTTGGGTCCGCTGCGATACTTGGTATCCGGACAATCCCGCTCGTGGTCGCGGTAAGTCGTGATGTTGTTGACGAGGAATTCGGCCGAATAACCACCGATGATGGGCACTTCCGGATCGGTGCTCGCCCCCGCTTTGCCGTGGCAGTAAGCACAGGTCTTCACTGCATTATCCGGGCTGGCGGCCAGCGCGGTATGGATCGGCATCAGGCCAAGCAACACAAAAACAGAGAAAAAGGAAAGACGAAAACAGCCAGCAAGCATGTTCAATTTGAATCCCCCTAAATACTAAATTAATGGTGCGCTCTTGCCTTGTTCTTTGATAAAGCCCGAAAGTCGACCATCCCTACATCGCGTGGCAGATTAAATAGGACTCTTCGAGTGCTGTACACCCCCTACATGGCTTATGGTTAATAACCCCAAGGGGTTATCCATGGCTGCCGTTTCCGTCTGCGCTTAACAGATATTGACCCGGCCGAATTTGCGTTTGCCGACCTGCGCCACAACCACCGCGCCGACCTTGAGTTGCAGCGCCTTGTCGCTAACCTTGTCGCCGTCAAGCTTGACCGCCCCCTGCTCGATCATGCGCAGCGCTTCGGAAGTGCTGGCGACCAGATTGGCCTGCTTGAGCATTTGGGCGATACCGATGTGGCCTTCGGCACTGGTCACACTGATTTCCGGCATATCGTCCGGCAACACGCCTTTCCGGAAGCGCGCCTCAAACTCGGTCAGCGCGTCCTTGGCGGCTTTTTGCGAGTGGAAGCGGGCAACAATCTCCTGTGCCAATAGCACCTTGATGTCGCGCGGGTTACGCCCCTGTTCCGCCTCTTCACGGAAGTTGGCAACCTGCGCCAGACTGCGGAAGGACAGCAGGTCGAAGTAACGCCACATCAGATCGTCAGAAACCGACATCAGCTTGCCGAACATATCCTGCGGGGTGTCAGTCACGCCGATATAGTTGCCCAGGGATTTGGACATTTTATTGATGCCGTCGAGGCCCTCCAGCAAGGGCATGGTGAGCACACACTGTGCCGGCTGGCCGAAGTGACGCTGCAACTCGCGCCCCATCAGCAGGTTGAATTTCTGGTCGGTACCGCCCAGCTCGATGTCGGCCTTGAGCGCAACGGAGTCATAACCCTGCACCAGCGGATAGATGAATTCGTGGATGGCAATGGGTTGGTTTGACTTGTAACGCTTGCCGAAATCGTCGCGCTCCAACATCTGCGCCACGGTGTGAGTTGCCGCCAGCTTGATCAGGTCCACTGCACTGAATTTGTCCATCCAGGCAGAGTTGAACACGACTTCGGTCTTGTCCGGGTCGAGCACTTTGAATACCTGCTCGCGATAGCTCTCGGCATTGGCGAGCACCTGCTCGCGCGTCAACGGGGGCCGGGTCGCATTTTTGCCGGTCGGGTCGCCGATCATGCCGGTGAAGTCACCGATCAGGAACAGGGCGTGATGCCCCAGATCCTGCAACTGGCGCATCTTGTTGAGCAACACGGTATGGCCGAGGTGCAAGTCGGGCGCGGTAGGGTCGAAGCCCGCCTTGACGCGCAAGGACCGTCCCGATTCCAGTTTCTTGACCAGTTCGGATTCGATCAGCAGCTCATCGCTACCACGCTTGATTTGATTGAGGATTTCCTGTTGAGTCATGTCGCAAGACCGCTTGTCTGTTGCTCGCCCGCCGTCCGAATGGATTTTGAGGAGGGTTTGGTTTCTGTTAAAGTGCCGTCCCGATTCAGTAAGTCCTTGTGTTTGCCGATAAAGATGCATGGACGTGCACAAGCACCACCCGCCCCAGGAGGCGCGAATGTTACCGCAAAACTCTTTATTACACGCGCACAAGATGAAGCTGCGCTGGTTCGTTGCCCTGTCCACCCTGCCTTTGCTCGGGGTGGTGACCGCCTTCGGCATCATGCCGCAGCAGGATGTGGCACAGGCCATCCAGCGCACATTCACTGCAGACCTTGCTCTGCCGCCTGCGGCAGAAGTGGTCGAGACACATCCGACCTATTGGCATAGCAAACAGATTCAGCGCGGCGACACGGTCAGCGAATTGCTGCGCCGCATGGAAGTCCAGGACGATGCCGCCGACAATTTTTTGCGGCGCGCTACGGCTGCCGGCTCTTTGCGCCAGTTGCGCACGGGCAAAACCGTCCAGGCCAAAACATCGGCCGAATCGCGCTTGCTCGCCCTGTCCTATGTTGACAATGACGGCAATCAAATCACCATTACCCCCGACGGGGAACGGTTCAAGGTGGAGACACAGCCCGCGCTGGCGGAGCGCAGAGTGTTCGTGCAGACCGGCGAAATCAGCAGCAGCCTCTACACCGCCACGGATGAAGCGAATTTACCCGATGCTGTGGCCAATCAATTGGTGGAGATTTTTGGCGGCGACATCGATTTTCACCGTGACTTGCGGCGCGGCGACACATTTAGCATCATTTACGAGCAACCCTACCTGAACGGCGAGGCGACGCGCAATGCGCGCATTCTGGCCGCCGAATTCATCAACCACGGTCGATCCTTGCAGGCTTTCTACTTCCAGAACACCCGTCACGGCGGCGACTATTTTTCGCCGGACGGCAAGAGTATGCGCAAGGCGTTCTTGCGCTCACCCATCGAGTTCTCACGGGTCAGCTCGGGATTCAGCCGTGCGCGCTTTCATCCGGTATTGAACCGCTGGCGCGCGCACAAAGGTGTGGACTATGCCGCGCCAACCGGCACCAAGGTGCGCGCGACGGCCGACGGTGTGGTGGGATTCGCCGGCAAACAGGGCGGTTACGGCAACGTGGTGATGCTTGATCATCAGGGCCAATTCCAGACGGTGTATGGCCACTTGTCGCGTTTCGGCAATGTGCGGCGCGGGCAACGTGTGAGCCAGGGCGAGGTGATCGGTTACGTCGGCCAAACCGGGCTCGCCAGCGGGCCGCATTTGCATTACGAATTCAAGGTCAGCGGCGTGCAGCGCGATCCGCTGAAAGTGGCACTGCCCGACGGCAAACCGATCAGCGCGGTGCAGCAATCGGTGTTCACCGAGACAATCCAGTCGCTGCACGCGCGTTTGTCACTCTTGCGCAATACGCGTATCGCCCAGCTCGATTAAGTGAAAAAGGACGCTGCGCTTTACCTCGGCATCATGTCCGGCACCAGTCTGGACGGCATCGATGTCGCCCTGGTCGATCTGACCGCAGCACCTTCCTTGATCGCCAGCCATTTCCAGCCTTATCAGCCTGAACGGGTCAAGACCCTGCTCGATCTGCACACCGCCGGACAGGATGAGCTGCACCGTGCCCAACTCGCCGCCAACCAGCTTGCCCACGACTATGCAACAGCCGTCCGGAGCCTGCTGCAATCAGCGGCTATCCAGCCGCAACACGTGCGCGCCATCGGTTGCCACGGACAGACCATACGTCACCGACCGGAACAGGGCTACAGCCTGCAACTCAACAATGGCGCGCTACTGGCAGAGTTGAGCGAAATCACTGTCGTCTGCGACTTTCGCGCGCGCGACATCGCGGCGGGTGGTCAAGGCGCGCCGCTGGTGCCGGCTTTCCATGACCAGGTCTTGCGCCACCCAACCATTCATCGCGCAATCCTCAACATCGGCGGCATCGCCAACCTGACCAACCTCGATCCAAACCGGACGACGACAGGCTTCGATACCGGCCCCGGCAATCTGCTGATGGATACATGGATCAGCAAACACCGTGGGGCAGCCTACGATGCAGACGGTGCTTGGGCAGCCAGCGGGACGCCCATTCCTGCCCTCCTGCAAGCCTTGCTGGCGGAACCCTACTTTGCCGCGAAACCCCCAAAAAGCACCGGGCGCGACCGGTTCAACCTGGCCTGGCTTGAACGTCATTTGGGCGGAAAAGAATCACCTGCAGATGTGCAGGCGACTTTGCTGGCACTGACCGCAGACAGCATCGCCGCTGCCATTCGCCGTGATTGCGCCGGAACGGAAGATATCTATCTGTGCGGGGGCGGCGCGCACAACGTTGCGCTGGTCGCTCGTTTGCAAACTGCGCTGCCGGCGTGCCGCATCCAGAAAACAGAAGCGCTGGGCATCGCCGCCGACTGGATGGAAGCAGTCGCCTTCGCCTGGCTGGCGCAACAGGCGCTCTATCTCAACCCGGGCAACTTGCCCGCCGTCACCGGCGCCCGCCATCCCTGCATTCTGGGCGCGATCTATCCGGCATAAACCCAAGTGCACCTCTAATAATCCAAATTTCGTCGCAATACAGCGTTGCTCTCAAAAAATTACTCCTTACATATCATGCATATGCTGCGTCGCAATTTTTTGCTCGCGCCTTGTCTTGCTTAGAACTTTGAATTGTTAGAGGCACCCCCAAAAATAGCAGTTGATCACGCGAAGACGCGGAGAACGCGGTGGAAATTCAAAGAGATATGGCTGCAAGTCATGACCACCAATTGGCGAAGTGCATATTTTTGCAACCGCACCTCCGACACGTTACTGGCGAAGCCAGCCGATTGCGGGAGGAGGTGCGTTGCGCCCGTTCCCGCACCAGAGGGCTCCGCCCCACCGTGTCGCGGGCGCACCTCCGACACGTTACTGGCGAAGCCAGCCGATTGCGGGAGGAGGTGCGTTGCGCCCGTTCCCGCACCAGAGGGCTCCGCCCCACCGTGTCGCGGGCGCACCTCCGACACGTTACTGGCGAAGCCAGCCGATTGCGGGAGGAGGTGCGTTGCGCCCGTTCCCGCACCAGAGGGCTCCGCCCCACCGTGTCGCGGGCGCAGGTTGGTTTTACTCCGCGCTCTCCGCGTCTCCGCGTGAGAATACTTTTTCCAGAATAAAAAAACGGGGCACGCTGTGCCCCGTTTTTTTTAAACCGGCAAAATATCAGGCAGAGAACGACGAACCGCAACCGCAGGTTGTTGTGGCGTTCGGATTCTTGATGACGAATTGCGATCCTTCAAGTCCTTCGCTGTAATCGATCTCGGCGCCGACCAGATACTGAAAACTCATGGGATCGATCAGCAATTGCACGCCGTTCTTGCTCATCACGGTGTCGTCATCGTTGACGACCTCGTCAAACGTGAAACCGTATTGGAAACCGGAGCAGCCGCCGCCGCTGACGAACACGCGCAGTTTCAAGTCGGCGTTGCCCTCTTCCTCGATCAGCTGCTTCACTTTGTTTGCCGCGCTATCGGTGAACAACAGCGGGTCTTGCATCTCGGTCACTGCATTCATGGCATTTCTCCTTGGTGTTATTTGGATTCGACGCCGCTCACCTTGAGCGACACCACCTTTTCCGTTGCTTCACTGATATGCGCCAATTTGCCCTCGACAATGGCGCCCAATTGAATCTCCAGCGTTTTGTATTTTACGTCCCCTGTGACCTTGGCTTT
>Ga0210017_1002200_pt1 | contig 16750 bp, 16 predicted proteins | sample CryGeyCG2014_020_FD_183966 | JGI IMG/M metagenome (GOLD analysis project Ga0210017, IMG submission 183966) | Groundwater microbial communities from aquifer - Crystal Geyser CG08_land_8/20/14_0.20 (SPAdes) (version 2) | ecosystem: Environmental > Aquatic > Deep subsurface > Groundwater | place... | reverse complement strand
GGCGGCGGCGATTATTTCGATGATTTAAGCTTTCATCCATATGCGGCTAATCCGTATTTGCAAGAAGGCCAGGTCATGACGGCAATTGCCCATGAGCAAGCTCTGCTAGTCAAGTACGGCAACCGCTGGCCGCTGGTCATCAGTGAAATCGGCCAGCCAGCCAGTGAAGTGGGCGAAACGGAGCAGGCCAGATTAGCAGCGTTTTTTTACACCGAGGCGGATAAAAATAATATTCCCGTCACCTGGTTTTATTGGAGCGACACACATTTGCTAAAAGACGAAAAAACCGGTGACGGCTCTAATTGGGGTCTGATCCGGTTCGATGGCACCGAGAGACCGATACTCGAAACGATTAAACCATTTTTGAAAAGCGGAGGTTAAAAGTAACAAGCCATCCTTTCATACATTACCGAACTCCGACCCAAGTGCCTCAAAATGACAACTGGAAAAATAATCAGAAAAGCCTTATAATACCTATAGAATTCGGGTACTTAACCCGAGTGTCCTGCCAAAAGCTGGAGCGCAGTGGAAGCGAATTAAAAGTTAGTAAAGGGATTCGAACGGGTGCGAGCGAGACGAAGACGAGCGACAGACAATCCGAGCAGGCGCAGGATTGTCTGGCACCCAGGACAAGGAGTCTCGTGGATACGGGATCACGCTAGGCAAAGTCAAAATTTAAGCAATTAAAGTAATAATGCTTAATACCAGATATTTTGCTATAATATAGCTGATAAACACTAATTCTAATAAAATGGCTATAGATATTAAAAAACCAGAAAAAAAAGAAATGGATCTAATCGATGATACCGCTGATCCCGGAAAAACACTGATAGAATGGAAATTTTCAGAATACGAGGAACACCAGCGGGGAAAAGCATGGTATATTACGGCCGCGGTGGTTGCGTTTGGCTTTCTTATTTACGCCATATTAACCTATAATTTTCTTTTTGCCTTAATTATTATAATTGCCAGTCTGATAATTCTTATTCAAGTCAACCGCAAACCTGATAAGATTAATTTTAAAATAACAGAACGAGGCATAGTAATTGGCAATTCCTTCCATCTTTACCGAGAGATAAACAAATTCTGGATAATTTACAATCCGCCAAAATCAAAAACACTTTACTTAAACTATAAAGCAACCCTCCGGCCTGACATAACTATTCCTTTAGAAAATAAAAATCCTTTAAGAGTGAGAGACCTGTTGTTGGAAAACTTAGAAGAAGATCTGACTAAAGAGGACGAGTCCACCTCAGAACAAATCAGAAAATTCTTAAAATTGTAATTATCAGAAATATTTTAATATCCCCTCGGTAGGCTTAAGGTCTACCTTCTTTAAACTCACAGGTGCCCGCCCGACTCGCCTGATTGGCCCCGTAGCTCAGTTGGATAGAGCGTGAGCTTGCGGAGCTCAAGGCCGGAGGTTCGAATCCTCCCGGGGTCACCAGACGAGTCAGGCGGGCCCGTCCATCCCGCGAACGCGGGATGATCGGGCGGGCGGGCGTACCAAATAAGATTCTTATGACAATTGAATTATCAACCCCCCTCTCACAATTACCAACGGTAGGTCCTCGCACAGAAAGACTCTTAATTAAATTGGGACTTAGAACAGCACGGGACCTGCTTTTTTATTATCCTTTTCGCTATGACGACTTCAGTCAAGTTTCCAAAATAAGCAATCTCCAGATTGATGTTACGGCGACAATTAAGGCCCGAGTTGATTTAATAAAAAATTGGCGTTCTCCTAGAAAAAGAATGATTTTAACCGAAGCAATTCTAAGTGATGACAGCAGTTCAATAAAAGCAATTTGGTTCAGGCAGCCATTTTTGATTAAAGTAATTAAGCCAGGAGATGAATTGTTTTTATCCGGAAAGGTAGAAAAAGAGCTTTTGAATTTCCAGTTGATTAATCCAACTTACGAAAAAGTAAAATCAATCCCTTTGCATACCGCACGCTTAGTGCCCATTTATCCTACTACTGCCCGACTGACCCAAAAGCAGATTCGCTATTTAGTTAAGCTTTCCCAAGCCGCCCTTCCCAAAATCAATGATTGGCTACCGTTAACTATTATTGCGCGTCAGAAGCTTATAGATTTAAAAACCGCTTTAAGACAAATCCATTTCCCGGCCAAAGAATCAATTCTTCAAAGAGCGCGTTTTCGGTTAAAATTTGATGAACTGTTCTTAATTCAACTGGGGGCGCTAAGAATTAAGGAGGAATTGAAAAAGGAAAAAGCGCCTTTAATCGGCTTCAAAGAAAATGAAACTAAAAAGTTTGTAGAGAGTCTGCCTTTTCTACTGACTCAGGCGCAAAGAAAAGCGGCTTGGGAAATTCTGAAAGATTTGGAAAAAGCAAACCCCATGAACCGGCTGTTAGAGGGAGACGTCGGATCTGGAAAAACGGTGGTAGCGGCAATCGCCATATTTAATACCGCGCTCAATAAATTTCAATCGGCCATAATGGCGCCCACCGAGATACTGGCCCAGCAGCATTTTGTAACTTTAAAAAAACTCTTTTCCCAATCAAAAATAAAAATAGGACTATTGACCAGCTCGGCCGTCCGGCTAACCGGCAAAAAGGAGATTAAGAAAAAGGAACTATTAGAAAAAAACGAAGATGGAAAAATCGACATTCTAGTTGGAACCCATGCCCTAATTCAGAAAGATGTTAGATTTAAAAATCTAGGACTAGTGACTATTGATGAGCAGCATCGTTTTGGAGTAGAGCAAAGAAAAAAACTTAAAGAAATAAACCTCTCTTCTACTGATTGGATACCTCATCTGCTTTCCATGACGGCCACTCCTATTCCTCGGTCATTAGCGCTTACCGTTTATGGAGATTTGGATCTCTCCGTTCTGGATGAGATGCCGCCGGGCCGGAAAAGAGTGTTCACTAAAGTAGTACCACCTGAAAAAAGAATAAAGGCTTACCAATTTATCAGAATGGAAATAAAAAAAGGACGACAAGTCTTTGTTATTTGCCCTCTAATTGAGGAATCGGACAAGTTGGGAGTAAAAGCCGTCACTACAGAATATAAAAAACTCAGTAAAGAAATATTTCCCGATTTAAAAATTGGTATCCTGCATGGAAAAATTAAGGCAAAAGAAAAAGAACAGGTAATGCAGGATTTTCTTAAAGGAAAACTGGACATTCTGGTTTCAACGGCCGTTGTGGAAGTGGGAATAGACGTTCCTAATGCCACCATTATGATGATCGAAGGATCCGAGCGGTTCGGACTGGCTCAATTGCATCAGTTTAGAGGAAGGGTGGGAAGAGGAGAACACCAATCCTACTGCTTTTTATTTACTGAGCATAGTGGGGCAACAGTTAATCAAAGATTAAATGCCTTAGTGAAAAGTCACAACGGCTTTTATTTAGCAGAGCAGGATTTAAAATTCCGCGGGCCAGGAGAGGTCTACGGCAGCCGGCAGTCCGGCTTTTTGCCTAATTTAAGAATAGCCCGCCTTACCGATTACGGATTAATTAAAACGACCCGTCTGGAAGCGGAGAATTTGTTAAAAGATAGCCCAGAATTAGCTAAATACCCTATTTTAAAGAGAAAAATGGCTAATTTTACTGAATCGGTACATTTGGAATAGCTATGATAGCATTTTAGAATTTGACAATTTTGATCTTTTTTGTATACTTATAGGTTGTATTGCAACCTTGTCCTTTGACTATATGGGAGAGCCGGCGTTTGTCCCTTTGAGCCGGGATCAAACTCTCGGGAACGTTGCTCGCCTGAGAGAACGTTGGCTCTTCCCGTTCCGCAATCAACCTTCCTAAAAAGGAGGGAATTACAATAAAATCCTATAAACTCAAAACCTTGAGAGGAGGCTCGTGATGATGAGAGGAGGCCCGTGAAACCCTTCCTATATAAGACGAACTAAGACGAACCATGTAGGCTCAAAACTAAGACAAGTTTTATCAAGTTTTATAGGGAAGGAGCAACGCGTTATGTGTTTTGCAAACCAAGAGGAAGTTCTAACTGCGATCGGTCAGGTAGATGCGGAAATCGCCCGCTACACACCAGGACGTTGTGAACAATCAATTTCCGGCATGCATATGGCAGATCACTGCTTTGAGCAAGGAACTATGACTGTTACAACATCCTATCTACAACAGATGGATACTCAACGCCGGAAATTGCTCGGCGTTCTGGACCTGATGCAACAAGGAACGTACGGAATTTGCCAAGAGTGCGGAGATAAGATCCCACCAAAGCGTTTGGAGCGCGTTCCTGATGCATTGTTGTGCGTCAAATGTCAGACGAAAGTAGAACAGCCCAGCTAATCGCAATTTGGACCAATTCGTTCTTTCAGCGGTACAATATGGAAATATTTCCTAAAGTACCGCTTTTTTATCACAAAAAGCCCGTAGGCGAAAATGGCCATTTTCGCCTACGTTGATATTATATAAAACCTCCACAATTTATCTTTGTATTCACCAGCATAATCAACGCCAATTCTTTTTGCTCGGCCGATTTGGCTTTTTTTGACTATTATTCCCCTATCTTCAATCCATAAAACATTGCTGGTTAAATCAACCCCATTCAGTTTTTTGTCAATCTTTAAATAACGGCATAGTTTGCCGGGGCCATTGGTTACATCTTTATGCAGGTAAAAATGGCCATTTTCGCCTGCGGTGAATGGCTGTACTGCCCGAATCAAAACCGCGGCAGGATAATCTTTTTTACCAGTTACCACGTTAAAACAATAATACATTCCATAAATCAGATAGACGTAAGCATGGCCAGCCTCTCCAAACATCAACTCTGTTCTGGGGGTTCTTCCTCGAGAGGCATGGGAGGCTTTATCTTTCGGTCCAATGTATGTTTCGGTTTCAATAATTTTTCCTATCAATTTCTTTTTACCTATTTTATGTACTAAAAATTTACCCAACAATTCTTGAGCGACTTCCAAGGTGGGCTGAAGATAAAAACTACGATTCAATCTATTCATTATTGGATAATTTATAACTAATATCTAAATCATAAATTCTAAATCCGAAACAATATCGTTCGACTGAGCTCACGGCGAAGTCTAAATTACAAATTCCAATTTTTCAAACCACACTACAAACCGTGGTTTGAAATTTGAATCATTAGAATTTGTAAATTTGTTTAGGATTTAGATATTCGAATTTAGGATTTAGGCAAAGGCTTCTTTAACCGCCTCTTTAATATCCTTAACCGGATTCACTGCTATTTTTTTCCGGGTGATTATCCCGGAAGAAGTAATTATTCTTCCGAACCCCAGTTTCGAGGCTTCTTCCAGCCTTTTATCAATCTGATTAACACTTCTTACTTCTCCTCCCAGTCCGACTTCTCCTAATACAACCATCTTGCTGTCTAGGGGGATATTCTTTAGGGCGGAAATAATGGCTAAACATACCGCTAAATCAGCCGCCGGTTCTTTTACTTTTACTCCACCAACAATGTTGACATGAATGTCCTGATCGCCAATTCTGACCCCGGCTCTTTTGCTTAGAACCGCTAACAGCAACTGAAGCCGTTTATAGTCGAATCCGGATGATTTCCGCTGAGGATATCCGAAACCGGTTTTAGTAACCAGGGCCTGGACCTCAACTAGAAAAGGCCGGCTTCCTTCTATAATGCAGGTCACCACGGAACCGGCCACTTTGGCCCGATCCTTCAGAAAAGCTTCAGAAGGATTAACCACTTCTTTTAATCCGTTTTCTTTCATTTCAAACACTCCTATTTCATCGGTGTTGCCGTATCTGTTTTTAATCGCCCTAAGGATTCTAAACGACTGGTAACGATCCCCTTCTAAATACAGTACGGTATCAACCAGATGCTCCAGGGTTCTGGGTCCGGCCACCGCCCCCTGTTTTGTAACATGCCCGATAATAATAATGGTGATGTTGTTTTTTTTTGCTACCTCTACCAACCTGCTAGTGGCGGCTTTGATTTGTTGGACGCTGCCCGCCGAAGAAGAAACTTCTTGTGAAGAAAGAGTCTGAATGGAATCAATGACCGCTATTTGAGGTTTAGTGTTTCCCAGGGTGGCTGATACTACATCAATATCGGTTTCCGTGACAAACTCAAGAGTTCCTACCGCTAAACCTAGCCGTTCGATTCTCTGTTTAATTTGTTCGGGGGATTCTTCTCCTGAAACATAGATTACTTGTTTCCTCTTACTCAAGTCGGCCGCCGCCTGCAGAACCAGGGTGGATTTTCCAATTCCCGGATCACCGCCCAATAAAACCACCGAGGAAGAGGTGAGGCTTCCTCCCAGCACGCGGTCGAACTCTCCTATTCCTGTTTGATATCGGATTACTGTTTCACTTTTAACATCGTTAAAAGAGATTGTTTTTGCTACTGGGGCAGAAGAAGTTTTTTTAGCCGAAACAATTTGCTCGCTAATCGTCCCCCATTCGCCGCATTCCGTACACCGCCCCTGCCATTTAGGGAATTGAGCATCGCATTTGCTGCAAACAAAAATTTTTCTGATTTTTGCCATAGTTTTCATAAAGTAGGCGAAGATGCGCATCTTCGCCTACAATTTATTCAAATTTTTGAGCAATCATTTTCCTAGTTCTATTTCAATTAACTTTTTAAAATCGTCAACCGTGGCGGTTCCGCTAATTTCCTGATTATTAATATAAAAGTGGGGAGTCGCTTCAATAAAGAGATCCTCTCCCTGCTTTATTCCATCTTCTATTAAGGAAGCAGTACCTTCCGAATCAACACACTGATCAAACTCTTCGACATTAAGATTTAGCTCTTGCGCATAATCGGTGTAACGTTCGCGGCTAAGATCACCCCCTAACAATAAATCATGCATTTCCCAAAATTTTTCTTGGCGCCCTGCACAGCGAGCCGCAATAGCGGCCTGATAGGCATTGGGATGAGTATCGGTTAAAAGATAATCCTTCCAGATTAAACTTACTTTTTCCGGATAAGCTCTTAGCACATTCTTCAAAACGTCATTCATTGCGGCACAATACTGACATTCAAAATCGCCAAACTCCACTATGGTAACAGGTGCATTTTTTAAGCCCCGCACCGGATCAGAATCGTTAATAGTCGGCTTCACAGCGACCATTGTTATCAGAGGATCGCCTTTAATACCCTCATTTTTAGCAACTGATAGATTATTGTTTCCAGACAAATTTTGAGAACCTTCGTAAAAGATTGAAACAACAAAAGCAACTATTACCACAAAACCAATTAAACTAACTATACTTAAAACAATAAATATTTTGGAGGGAATTATTTTAGTTTTCTGTTTAACTTCGTTTTCCTTTACCATTTTGACCTTATTAAAAAAGATTCATTCTGACTTACCAGCGATCAGATTAGTTTGCTTATTTTAATTTTACGGATTGCAACTTTCCGGTGTTGGTATCAGTAAAATATAAAATACTTTCATCCGGCGAAAGATAAACTTGAGAAGCGTTATAAATGCCGGTGCCATCCTGATTGACGGGGTTGGCCAATTTGGTTTTTGTCCCGGTTCTAAGATCAATGCGATAGAAAACATCGGGAATATTATTAGCAATTTCCGGATAAATGCCGCTTCCTTTTTCTAAATAAGAAGGTACGCCACAGTAGGCGGAACTGGTGCCGATCGCGCACTTGCTGGGCCAAGTGTTTAATCCCGTATTCACTACATTGCGGCCGGTGTTGTCTCCGCCGTAATCAACAAACTTAAGCTCGGGATTGTAATTAGTAGCAGAGTCATAAGTGCTGTAAAGAAGCTTGTCACCTGACTGGTTCCAATTGGCTTCAAATCCCCGTCCCTCTACTTCCAACGACTTGAAATTTTCTCCCTGCAGGCCGACAAAAAATATCTCCTGATTTTCTCCACTACTCCCCTTGCGGAAAGTGGCTAGAACCTGATTAGAGGGCGACCAGTTAACCGCAACATTCGCACTTTGATCCCCCAACGCTTCTACTGCTTTTATTTCTGATCCGTTGGGTTTGGATACTCCCAAAAAATTGTTATCCGGATTATCGGTTACGTACTCGAATCCGATTTCGGATCCGGTGGGCGAGAACTCTATTTCCTTCATTTCTTTAGGCAGAGTGGCCTGTTTTTTGCTATTGAAATCATAAAGAATATTGGTCTCATCGGGAAAAGTCAGAATGACCTGGGAAGCATCTGGCGCCCAGGCAATCGTATCCACTTCAGGGAAAATTTCATCACTTAAAAGCGACTTTATCTTTCCGTCCGGAGAAATTTGATAAAACTGGCCGGTGGTTTTGTCATAATATCTAAGATTACTGCCCGCCACCGTTACGCCATCAACGCTGATATCGACGATATCATTTACTAAAGTGTCTCCTCCTCGGGCTACTCGAGAAATCGGCAATGCTGTTATCTCTTCATTTACATTAGCAATCGGGCGGTTAACATTTTCATTGGCCAGCGGCAATTCAGAAGCATTAATCAAAACCCCATTGACATTGACTAATTGCTGGCCTGGTTTTGCCTCGCCGCGAAAAAAAACGGAGTAAATTATATAACCTAAAAAAATGACTGTGATAATAAATCCGATTATCAGCAAAACGATTCTTAATACTGAAGAAAGTTTCATTAGCTTATAATTTCAATTTTTACAATACATATTGGCTATTCTTCCGCAACCTGTCTTTAATTCAGCGGCGGTCATACCGTTGTGACTTCCTGTAATCCAGCTACATTCAGATAAGCCTGGATCCGAGACGAAATTTCCTACAGCTCCGTCTAGATAACATCGCTGTATGTAGAAGTTACCGCTCACTGTTAAAGAGGGACAGGCTGTCCCAACATGGTAATGCCATTCTCTAGTAAATTCAACTGTTCCACATGGTAAATATAGTGGGCCAACATAAGCAATTAGTTCTCTTTCAGTAGGATGATTGGAAACTCCTAATTCATTTTTTATTGTCCCTCCTTTCATACCACTTACTGTCTCAACTTGACAATACTGTTCGGGGGTAGAGTAGAATACTCCTAAACATTGCTCCTCGTTTTCTGTAGGATTAACATAAATTGTTTTTCCGCACTCTACGGGCTTAGGATTATCAGGATCACTATTGTCTGTTTCGCTGTCAAAATCACAAAGCCTCTCAGCTATCCCTTCACCGCTCATGGGCTGAATAATTGGAATATCTAATTTTTTCAAAGCGGTTATATCAGGATTGATGGTGTGTAAAATAACATAGGAGGTAAGTGCTAAGATCAATCCCAGCACCGCGCTAATAATAGTCTCTTTGGCTTCACCGATTTTAGAGGAATTCCCCGCGGCAGTAATCCAGCGATAACCCCCGAAGATAATCATTACCGTGGCCAGAAGTCCCGAGGAAGTAACGAAAAAGTTATAGAATATCCTAATATATTCACTTAAATCAGAAACCTCCTTGGTTCCTGCAATTGGCACATTAAGAGTAACCGCTAAAAGCGGATTGGGGAATAAGAAAACCAGCAAGCAGATTGGAAATATTTTAATTAATTTGCTCATATCTTTATCTTAAGCTGATTTTTTAGTTTGTAAAGACTGCTTTCTTTTCTCAATATTCTCTAAAGATTTATTGCTTTCACTTATTTTTTTCCAAGACTTGTGCATTGCTCTGGTTACCCGAATGGTCCAAGCCGGCAGGATTCCCGCATAAGGAATAATCTCTATGACTACAAATCCCCAACCAATCATGCGATCCTTTGAATTTTTTTCTATTCCCAATAAATAGGCCGATATGCCCAGTGAAGTATCCAGGATCCAGTCCAGCCAAGACCAAGTTCCTACGCTTATTAATTCACCCATAATATCAAGAGTATCTTTCAATAAGGCGACGGTCAGTACGGCTACCAATAAAGGCATCCTGGCTTTGTGTTTTCTGATTGTCCATTGTAATCGATTGCCCTGCCGGTTTAAAGCTTTTTCTTGCTGGCCCTTTGTCGCGCTTGCTTTTTGTTCTCGGGCTGACTGTCTAACACTTTCCAGCTGCTGCTGGGTTGTGTCTTCTGCTTCAGGAGCAACTTCTTCCGCATCTTTTGACTTTTCGGCAACTTTTGAAGGGAAAGGCAATGTTTCCCCCAGCCTTTGAGGAATATTGACGCCGACAGAGGGAACCGTTCTGCTTTTTAGCCTCTCTTTTTTCCGCAATCTATTCTGATATTTTTTTATTAGTTGGGCCGCGCCGGGCTGCTCCCGAGGAGCTAAATTCTCAGAAGGCATGGCACCAACTGTTCCCTTCTTTGGCTGTTGCAAATGAGTTTGATTAAGAACTCTTTTTGCTTTTAAGACGTCACCTGGCGAAGTAATATTTTCATCATTGCTGACCATTATTCATTAATCATTATTATTAATTATTGAACTGTTTGCCAAAGTGCTTCATTTACCTTCCAGCTTCCGCTTTCTTTGATAAATTTAATGGTAACATCCTGATAGAATACTTTTGCTTCCTGACTGCCGGCAGTTTCTCTTCTTTGGGTACTGACCGTAAATTCGGCCGTTCCTTTATCTTCATCCAAAGAGATGGTCTTAGTACTTAGAGCTTTGGTAGTAATGCCATAATATTCCGCATCCGGCAGGCTGGCGGCTTGCTGTTCTTTGATGTAATGATCAGCCCATTTTTGCATGCTTTCACTCATATAAATCATAAGTTTAGAGATGTTTTCGTAATCGCTGTCGTTAGAATAACTGCCGAAACGCTCAGTAAAATTAGAGGCGGTTGTTTTTAAACTTGACTCTAAAGTAGTGGCCGGTTCAGTTCCGGCAGTATTAGTAGGGCTAGTATTGGTATTTTCATTTCCAGTATTCCCGGCATTAGTGTTGTTGGAAGTGGCGTTAGTAGCTTGACCTTCGTTAGTGATAGTGACGTTAGTATTCTGATTGCTTCCTTTTTTATCTGCTGTCAAAAAAGCAACGACCAAAGCGACAATTGTTAAAATAACTGTCAAGGCGGCTACTATTATGAAAACGATTTTTAAATTTTTGTTCATATGATTTAATTTCTTAGTTCCTTAGAATTAGCAGATTTTTAACTTACCTACTACCTAACTTCCTGCTTCCTATTTGGCCATTTCTTCCTCAAACTCTTTTTTGGATTCTTCAATCTCTAATAACTGCCGTGGATCTGAAGTAATTAGCTGATCCTCAGTATAAGAAGCTACTACCTTAATGGCAGCATGTTTGGCGCCGGCAAAAAAGATTCCCTCTCCTACTCCTGATTCCATTAAAAGATACTTTTCACCTTCGGTAAGCATAAAAGTCTTAACCAACAAATCAATCCCGGCCGGAGATTGTTTTAACAAAAGCTGCAGAGAAGAGTTGGTGACAATTGCCTGTCCGTAGGGAGAACGCAAGAAATCATTAACATCCTGAGTAATGGTCGTTACCCCCAAATAATATTTTCGGCAGCGTTTCACTAAAGCATAAATAAATTTGGCGGAGTCTTCGTTTTGCATTAACCACCAAGCTTCATCAATTACTAAGATTCTTTTTTTCATTTCGGAACGGACCGCATTCCAAATGTAATTGACAATAGTGTAAATACCAATCGGTCTTAACTCATCTTCTAAATCTCTAACACTGAACACCACCAGCTGATTCTTAGTGTCAATATTGGTGGGACTGTTAAAAAGGCCGGCAAAAGTGCCTTTGGTATATTTTTTCAACCGTTCGGCTAAATCCGCTCCACCTTCCATGCCGGATAGAATTTCCTCAAAATCTTCCATAACCGGCGCCTCTATTCTGGTTAAATCCGATTCCGCCGTAATATCTTTTTTGGCATAGGTCTCAATTAGGGCCCGATCTACTAGAGAATCCTCGGCGTGGGTTAATTCGCCCAGCATTAATCGAATTAATCCTTTAAGGGTTATTACTGCTGAGCGGAGAATATCAGCCGGTTTATCTCGGCCGGATACCGGACGGGGCAAATCAAAAGGATTGATTTTACTTTCCGAATTTAAAGAAATATCAATATAGGCGCCTCCCACTGCATCGCTTAAGTGTTTGTATTCCATTTCCGGATCAATAATGATTACTTCCGTACCAAGCATCATACTTCTCAATACTTCCAGTTTAACGGCATAACTCTTTCCGGCTCCGGAAGTAGCAAAAACCACGGTATTGGCATTTTGAAGACTGAAGCGGTCAAACAGAATTAAACTGTTATTATGACGGTTTATGCCGTAGAGAATCCCGTCATCGGAGGTGAGTTCTGAAGAAATAAAAGGGAAGGAGGAAGCACAGGGAGAAGTGTTCATATTAAAGTTGATATAGAGCTCATCGTTCCCTAGAGGAAGAGTAGAATTGAACCCCTGCTCCGCCTGAAAAAATACTCGCTTGGAGTAGACTAATTTGGAACCGAAGATAGATTCTATTTTTTCCGTAAGCTTATCCAGTTCTTTAGGATCATCCGCGTAAACTGTGGCATAAAGAGTATATTGAAAAAACTTTTCTGTTCCTTGGGTAATGTCATCCCGGAGCTGTTCAATATCTTTTAAGGCCGTTTCTCGAATTGGATCGCGGGGTGCTCCTTTTTCGGCGTCGGAAAGAATTTGCGCTTCCAGAGCCCCTACTTTGTTTTTTAACTGTTTTAAAATCGCCTCTGGTTTAACCGGGTAAAAATACATTGCGATATCCATGGGAACATTTAAATTGATAACGGGCGCGAACCATCCGACAGTGATGTAACGAGGATAAGTTACCACAAAAACGGTGCTCACAAACTTAGGGCCTAATTGAATAAAACGAGAATCCGTTTTTAAAGCCGAGGGAGCGATTAGATCCTTTACCGATACTACTCCGGCCCGAAAAGCCTTTTCGGCCTCTAACAGTTCCTTTTCTTCTAACGCTTTCTGCCTTTCGGTATCCGCTTTTGCTTTAGCGGTCAGATTCTGCTTCTTTTCATCCAATTGGGTAACTACTTCTTTTTTGAATAATTGAACCATTATGTGTTAGGGTTTAGGGATTAGGGATTAGGATTTAGGTTAATTTAGGGAATTTTATAACACCATTCTAATCTTTAACTTTTAACTCCTTTGCTTCGCTCTCCGTTTTTGACTCTTCCTCTTCTTCTACCTGAATTTTATCCAATTCTACCAGTTTTTCCTGACTGGATATTTCCGGATTATAAGTATTGTAGTAAAGCTCGATTAAACTCTGGGTATCTAATTGAACTGACTTTAAGCCCAGAGAGGCAAGGGAGTCGATTACGTAATCTATTCTTTTAGATAACTCATTTTTATACTTTTCAAATTTTTGGTGCCCTAAGTGGATAACTGATCCCGGAGAAAGAGTTTCTTTTAAACGGGTGAAAAAACCTTTTTGCTTATCAGAAATAGGAGAATAGGGGATAACAACATAGAAACGCTTGCTCATAATGTCTGCAATTTCTATCAACTCCTGGACGTATTGGCGATATTCCGCTGTTTGCATTCGTAAAAGTTCGTTGGTTTGTTCCTTTTCTACGGTTTTTAACCGCTCTAAATAATCCCCAATGTTAAGCTTTCGAGATTGAATAACGATTTGAAGCGGAAAGTCAAACGAGTTTAGGAACTGGGCATACCCCTGAATAACGGCCACCTGTTCCTCTTCTGACTTCAGAGCAAAATTAATTGACGAAACCAGAATTACCGACCTTAAAGTACCGTCTTTTAGAACAACACAGTTATCTTTTATCTCTTGAATATCAAGAAAATGTTGGGTTGAATTTTTCGGTTTTTGTCCGGCTAATTGTTTGGAATGCATCGCTTAGCTAAATTATAATAATTTCATTTTTACGTCCTCTTCCTCTTTATATGCTCCCCCCGTATCAACCACAAGTGATAGTTGGGCCAGTTTAGAGCTGGTAACCATTTTCTTGAGTGGTACGACCTTAGCAGTTTTTAGCTTTTCTTTATGATGAAGCCCCGCTCTGACTTGGATTATTTCCTTCTTCCAGACTTTCAGTCTCGGCTTCTTGATTGTATAGATGATATTGATTAGAAAAAAATGAAAGAGTTGTCCATTTACTTTAGCAAAAGCAACAATGCCCGTTAATCCAAAGACTATTAATCCTGCGAGCAAAAAAGAAATGAAGCTTAGGATTTTAAAAAGGATAAAAATTATTCCGAAGCCAACTAAAAAAATAACAAACTGCCGTACGGAAAGAGGACCGATAATCTTATCCTCCACGTCAATAAATTGGGGAACCACGAATCTCATCAGAATTAAAATCTTAATTTTTTATTTAAATCTCCCACTGCCCTGAATTCTTCTTCATTTAAAGTAGAACGTCCATCCATTGTTCTGCTTTCTATGATTTCCTTCACTGATTTTCCTTTTTCCATGCTTTCGTTACCAATATCAAGATATAACTGGTTTATTTCTGACTGTTTCCAAGCTTGAATCGCCTCGGCCTTTCTGGAGAATGATTCTTCTTCTAGTAGTTCTATTTTTTCCTTTATTTTTTTTATTGTTTCTTCCGGAGAGGATGCTAAGCGGCGAAAGTCGGTTAAGTTAAGACTCCTAATTTCCTCCACCGGCCCCAGCAGCCGCTGAGGAGTTTTAATATCAATAATCTTGGGTCTCCGGGTAATATCTTCCGAAGGTCTTCGGACTTGAGGAATGGTAGGAATGGGTCTTCTTCTGAGTATTTTTGGGGGTGGTGGAGGAGGAGTAACGATCTTTTCAATCTTTTTCTGCTGTAATGTTTGGACGGCTTTTTTTATCTGTTCTCGGGCAACCGCTTGCCTCATTTTTTGCTGCCCTTCCGTTTCTTTTTGTTCCTCTTCTACTTTTCTTTTCTGCCTTTCTTCTAATTCCTTGATAGTATCTTGATCATGAATTGTTTTGGCTTTTTCTTCCGTTATTTTGACCACTAGATTAATCTTTTCTTCTGGCAACTCTAGACCTCCTACTTTTTTAGAACGAGCGAGTAACTCTTTGAGTTGCAAAGAGTTTCTAATATCTCTTAATCGAGAAGTGATTAAACTGGAAAATCTTTTTTTTAAAAATTCTTCTGAAAAATTAACACCGCTTTCTTGAGCGATTTGCTTAATAATCGAATCATAGTCAATGACGGCAACTGCTTTTCCGATTTTTTCATCATGCAATTTTTGAATTTCTTCTTCGTCTTCGGCATCAAAATAAAAGTCGGCGGTCAGCTTTTCAGAAGGTTTCTTAAACTCTTTAAGAAAAGGGCTAACTCGAGAAGCGGTAACCTGCTTTATCTCTTTTTTTTCAACGGGCCGGAAAGAAGGAATAATCTCTTCTTTCTCCTCTAATAGATTACTTCCTTCAAGGTAGTCAAATTTTCCTTCTTGGTCTCGTACTAAAATTTTAGCCCCTTTTAGGAACTCTTTTTCCTCGTTGGCTTTGTTATTGACGGAACTGGATTGTTTTTTGTTTTGATCCTCCATTTTTATTTAGAGAGTAGTAATTGGTCTTGATTGGGTGATATAAAATTTATTTTTTTCTAAGGCCCATTCAATGTCCTGCGGATGGCGGTAATGCCTTTCAATATTTTCACAAAGCTTGGCCAGTTCTATAATTTGTTTTCCAGTAAGTTTCTGTTTGCTTTGCCTTGCCTTGGGAACAGCAACGTCTTTTGTTCCTTTTGCTCCGGCCCGGACAATCATTTTTTTCTGCTCTGAAATATTGATATCTAAAATCGCCTTTTCTTTTTTATCAACTACGTAAGTATCGGGGGTAATTTTTCCTGATACAATTGCTTCCCCTAAGCCGTAGCCGGCTTCAATTACCATCTGGTTCCGGTCATTGGTAACAGGATGAGCAGTAAAGGCCACTCCGGCAATTTCTGAATTAACCATTTTCTGAATAACTACTCCTACGCTTACCCTACTTTTATCTAATTTCTTTTCAAAGCGGTAAAAAATGGCCCGGGGTGTGAAAAGCGAGGACCAGCATTTGCGTACCATTTCGGTAAGATTGGAACGGGTAACATACAAATAGGTTTCTAATTCTCCCGCCAAGAAGCCACACTGGAATCTTCCGCTGTGGCCGAAGAGCGCACCGCCACGTATTGGCATTTCAGCCTGTCAAAAGAAGCTAGAATTTCTTTGGAAATATCGGCTGGAATCTCAAAATCATGAATTAGGTCCCGAATCACATTAGAATAGCGATCAACGGCATTGGTATCTTTAAAATTAACTTTTTTCAATTGCGCCTCAATATCTACACCCAGATCAGTTTCTTCTAAAAAACGCTCAAAAGCATCGGCCAGCACCACAAACCCTGGCGGAACCTTAATTTTAGCTTTAATTAATTCTCCTAGCTGTGCTCCTTTCCCGCCCGCTTCGGAAATACTATTGCTATCTAGATAAGCAAAAAATTTGGTGTATTTGGCCATGTAAAATCTTTCATATTATAGCATAACTTTTTGAAAAATACAACTTGTAAGGAAATTACAATTTTAAGAGATTTTAAGACCATATTGAAAATTAGATATAAAAGGTATTAAACCCTAGGGTAAGCCCTGGACACAAAATCCCAGGAGAAGCGGGATTGAATGGAAACGAGACAAGTCCCGAGGTATTATACCTTGTGTTTCTCCGCCACATTATTTATAAAATTTAAAGGAAGACGGATCCGCCTCGGGCGGAGACTGCGCCCTGCCTTCGCCGAAGCGAAGCTCCGGCTTCGCGCAGGCAGGTCGGACGATATGAAAATGGCGGGTACCCATTTCTTTGGACACCCTGTTTTCAGTTAATGGATAGTTATATTAGTTGTTAAGATTTGTTGTTTTTTGGCGAAAATTACAGGAGGCATTTTCAGGATGCTATGAATCCGCCGGTA
>Ga0210017_1002199_pt1 | contig 16753 bp, 12 predicted proteins | sample CryGeyCG2014_020_FD_183966 | JGI IMG/M metagenome (GOLD analysis project Ga0210017, IMG submission 183966) | Groundwater microbial communities from aquifer - Crystal Geyser CG08_land_8/20/14_0.20 (SPAdes) (version 2) | ecosystem: Environmental > Aquatic > Deep subsurface > Groundwater | place... | reverse complement strand
GACTTACCCACCCCGCTTTTGCCGATGATATACATATGACGGCGCCTATCGGCTCTTTTGATGCCAAAAATAAAGCGCTTTTCTTCTAAAGCGGCGACATAATTGGTGCGGCCGAAATAAGAAACATCCGCCGGGTCAACCTTGCCATAAATGGGCAACTCGGGCGGCGGGGGCGCGTATTTAATTACTTGTAATCGTGAACCTCGCGGCATATTTAACAATTATAACACAAAATCCTTAATTCTAAGTGTTGCAAGATATGAGCGATCGCTCAGATAATGCAACAGTCATAATTTTCAAACAACTTCCCTATACAACCTCTTTAAGATAGCATTGCTCGCAGTAAACAATCTCCGGGCGGTCGGGGGCGTAGCTGGCTTCAAAGGTGTTGGGGCAGGAACTATCGCCGTGCTCGTGCTGGCAAGTGTTCTGATAAGTTTTGGCTGGGGTCTGACCCCGGCCAAACTGGCCTTGGCACTGGCACTGGCGCTTCCAGAATCGCAGAGGGTTACGTTGTTTAAGCCGTTGGTAGTGGCGACAGTTGGGGCAGAGACGGGGCAAAAGGTAGGTTCATTCGTCGGTAGAAGGCCAGCCTCGGGCTCAATAATGCGGAGGGCCTCGGTGCATTGCTCGTTGCAAGCTCCTTTATGGCCGCACTCAATAACTTGACCAATAATGTCATCTTTTACATCTTTGATACTGTCTGGTAATTTGTCATTAGTCATTAGGATTTTGACATTTCTTTCCTCGGGGTCTTTCCAGCTGTAGCCCTGCTCTGTGGCCTGCTCTTTGGTTAAGGGGAAAATTTCCTGCGCCATTGTTTCATTATAGGCCCAAGGGGATAATAATGATGGCAACCCCAAGCCATATAAATCTTTCTGTTTCAACTCTTCAATAATATGATTTTTTATTTTTTGATATTCCTCTTGGGAATATTGTTTATTAAGAACGCAATTTTCAGCATTCTTCAAGCCATTGCAACCAATACATTCTTGACTTGAGTTAAGCGAAAAAGAATAACAAGTATCTTGAACATCTTTAAGCTCAGACGATCCAATAATACGCGAAGAATAACCAACTGCCACGCAAGAAAGAAGCAACTCTGAATTATAACCAAAACCAATATCATCCATAGAATCTTTTAACAGCCGCACAAAAAATCCATTTTGGCAATTTTCACAATGAACCGCCTCAAAACAATTTTTAACATTTTTAGATTCAGAAATATAATCTCCGATACAATCAACGGACTTATGGATATTATTAGCTCTTCTTGGAAATGATAAAGAAGATTGTTCAAACTTATTAAGCGCTTTTGAAACAGAGATAGAGCTTCCTAAAAATTCCTTAACCCTTTTGTCCCAATCTTCTTTTGATAATGGCTGATTGAAAAAATAATAATTCTTTCTTGTCAAATTACAGCAGCCAAAGCAATTTTGGCATCCCCTTAAATCCATAGAAAAATAAACATCCACGCAATCAAAAATATTTTTTGAATAAAAGCATCTTGAGCAATTGACTCCGTTTACTATTTCATAACATAGCTCTAAATTTTCTCCATAATGAATATCTGTAACATTGCGGCATTTTCTTATACCGCTTGAATAAGAGCAATCTTCGTTGTCGCCAGAATTAAAAATAAGATAACAGTTGCTATTGTTATGAGCATGATTTACATAATCGCTGTTAGAGTTTACCCCAGAATTATTCACGGCCTCCTTGGGAACTCTAAATAGCAATTCTTTAAATTGGTCAAAAAATAGCCGATTAAAATTATAATTTTTCCCATAAGAATAGGGATCCCATTTATCTGATCTATAGCAGTCAACACAATAAACTATGTAAGGCGAATCTGGATGATAAATAGTTATAATCGGCTTATTGCAAAAATCGCAATTTCTTTTATACAAGCTTCGGTCATTTCTCCAAACCAAAAGTTGCTTCATTCTACACTCGTAACACCAAGTGAGCGACGGCACTTTTATTTTTGCGTAAAAATCAAAATCCTCGGGCTCGATGGTGAAGCTCTGTTTACAATTCTGACAAATTTTTGTTTCTTGTGGCATAAAACTTTCTATCGCAAAGTGTTGCAAGATATGAACGATCGCTCACATAATGCAACAGTGGTAAAAAACTCTTCGCTATCGCTTTTCTTTTCGCGCGCTTTTCTCTAAAAGCTTTAAGATATCATCAAGACGATCAATGTCGCCAACAGTTAAAAGAAAAACGAATCGCGAGATATTATTATTTTCCAATTCGCAATAAAAATCTTCAGGCAACGGATATTTGCCAATATAAACGCTTTTTTGTAATTGATAAAATTGAGCGATAGCCAACTCCCGCCGAATTGCCCCTCTCCAGCCTTTTTTGGATTCAGGGATATCAAAAAAGAATAATCTTAGCTTGCCATCCCAGGGCCTCTCGGGAGTTGCGATATATCGGCTTTTTATTTTCAAGGCCATTTTTTTGCCTTCGTCGGTTAAACAATAGATTTTTTTATTAACATCTTTCACCAGCAAACCCTGCTTCCTTAAACGATAAAGGCTTGATCTGATGCTGGAATTATTAATCTCTTTAATTTGACTGCGCGGATAGCCCTGAACGCCAAACATATCCTTAATCATCTTAAATTCAGGATAGGAACTAGGCAAACTCCTTAAAAAGCCTTCACCCGACTCCTTAAACGACATTAAAATAGCCGAGGCAAGGTCTAACCCCTTGTTAATTATTTGTTTACTTTTCTGCCTGTTTTTTGTTTCCGCTAGATTAAGATAAATTCTTTGCGCCATAAATTTATGATATCATAAAATACCACTGTTGCAAGATATGAACGATCGCTCACAGAATGCAACAGTCAAGGTTAACCCATCTCTCCCTCAAATAACTAAACAACTTCTTTGAGGTAGCAGGTCTCGCAATATACCTTATATTTCTTGGCGGGGTCCCAGCCCGAGTGCATCTCTTTTTTACAATTAAAACAAACATCTTTCCACAGTTTGTAAGGATGGCGAAAAACAAAGCGGTTTTTAATCCGTTGCAAGGGGTGAACAGCGGGCAAGGGCAATTTATGCTGGCGATAAAAATCCAATTCATGTTTGGTTAAACGAAAGGGCTTGTTGGTTTGTTCGCAAATAAGGACTTTATCCAAAATATCATCAGCGACATCAGCAATGTCATCGGGTATGTCTTTCGCTTGGAGCGCGCTAAATTTTGATAAATCAAGCTCGCTTTCTACCTCATTTTGCCAATGCCAGCCCCTTTGCCTTGCCTCCTGCTCGGCCAAAGGAAAATCAACAAAGGCCGAAGAATTATTATAGGAAACCCAACTATCGGTTAAGGGGAAAAATTGGCCATATTCCCCTGTTTGCAACATCTGGCTTTTAATCTTGTCAATCAGCGCCCAATAATCGCTCTCTGAATATGGCTTGTTAAAAATATAATACTTTTTATTATTCAAACCAAAACAGCCGAAACAAAAATCGCATTGTTTGCATTCAACGCAATATTCCAAAGAAGAGCTATAGCGGCATTGCACGCAGAATTTCATATTGTTGCAATAACTGATGCCGCTTGACTCATAAATAAAGGAGTCAAACGAGCCGCCGAAAAAATCCATTGCATTGTTTGATTTTTCCGTGCTTTGGCAATAGCGCATATTTTCGCAACCGCCCCAAATCTCAAAGCACCAAAAACAATCTCTGCACTCCCGCAAATCATTGCCAATAGAGTTTATAACTTTCAAATTACTATTATCGCGGTGAATGGCTAAAGACAAAATTTCGCCAAACTTGTTTTGATATTCCCGCAAAACCGTTCTTTTGCCCAAATTGATGGCTTTCAATTTTGTCTCGTAATCCTCTTTGGACAAGGGCTGGTTGAAAAAATAGTATTTTTTGTTGCGCAAATTATCGCAGCCGAAACAATGTTGGCAGTTGCGGCAATTAAATAAAAAATAACTGTTTAAGCATTCCGAGCAATCATAACAAAAAAAACAACTATGGCATCTGTATAAATGAATACTGTCATAACATTGCTCGCAGTTGTCCAGTTGTAGGCAATCAACGCAATCTCGGCAATACAAAGTAAGCACGCTGTAATAAACATCTTCGGAACGATAAGGCACGGTGGAATAATAACAATTTTTCGGCTGAAGCCCGGAAAGCACATAATCACTGTTGACGCCTTTGGGGTCTTTATAAAGAGAGACATGGGGAATATACCAAGCAAAGTCCTTAAACTGGCTAAAAAAATTCTCGGTAAAATTATAATTCCGGCCAAAATCCATCGGCTCCCAAGCGTCGGAATGCCAAAAATTATAATCGTAAATTTTTATCGGGTCATCCTCGGCGTGAGAAGAAATAACTTTTTCGTGATGGCCCGGAGCGGAACAAGTTTTTTTGTAAAAAATCGGCCAAAGATTATTGCGATAACCCATTCTTCGTTGCAAGCGGCAAGCTGGGCATAAAGTTGGCGGTGGCACCTTGAACATTTTATAAAATTCAATGTCCTCTTGAAAAATATCAAAAACCGACCCGCATTGGGGGCAGGTTTTCTGATGGGGCTTTATTTCAGCCAAAATTTCGTTGATGGCTCGGTCAAAATTCGGAGTTTGAGACATAACAAAATTTTTTATCCAATCTCGCAAGTGTTGCAAGATATGAACGATCGCTCACATCTTGCAACACTTGGAAAATTCTGTTGGTTAAGTTTTCACTAGTCAAGCTTTTAATAATTGCGTTTTTCCAGGGCTTTTTCTTCGTCCACCCAATCTTCGTCAGCTTGGCTGTCTTTGTCGCCTGTGGCTGGCTCTTCCTTGGGCTTGGCCAATGAGTCCTCCAACAAATGGCGCAATTCTTCTAAATCAACTTTTTTCTTTTGGGTTTTCCTGACAAGTTGGGGCTCTCGCTTCATGGCTTCTTCCAAAGAAATGGCGGGCGGGATTTCTTTGCTTCTCAACGAGGTCTCTTGAAAGATAATTTTTTTCCCGGGCGTTGAGCCGGCTTTGGGCGAAAACTCTATACCCATTTCTTCTAAAGCGGAAAATTGCTCGGATTTTTTTTGCCCGCTTCGGTTGGTATTGCTATTGCTTGATGATGAAAACTCTTTTTCTTTGTCAGCTTTTTTGAAGCAGGATTTGCAATAAACCGGCCGAACCCCGTCTGGCGGGAAAGTGAGTTTGGTCCACTTGCCGCAAGTTGAACACTTAGCGTCATAAAGCCCGGCTGGACTGGCCGTGGGGCTGACTGTTGAGCCACTACCCCCAGCGGCCGCATTAAGCATACCCGACCAAGAGACAATTTGTTGCTCAACTTCTTCTCGCGGTTGAGCATATTGCGCCCGAGAACTTTGAATAATTTTTTCACGGTTTTTAATATTGACCGACAAGGCGATGGGCGGCAAAGTGCCCGCGGAAAATGGCCGACTAGTTACCCCATCAATCATCAATCGTAAATAAATATGGTAATTGGGCATATTGACAATATCCTGAATAGTGAACTCCGGGGTAAATTCTTTTTCTAAAAATTCCGCGTCCTCGGCCCCAACCCTAAACGAAACTATCGTGCCCACATTGCCAAAAACCGCGTCCCTTACCTTGGTGATGTGTTCAGACACCAACTGACCAATATATTGATGAGCCAAAATTAAATTCAAGCGGTATTTTCTGGCTTCCGATAAAATAGCGGCAAACGATTCAGTGGCAAAATTTTGAAATTCATCTACATATAAGAAGAAGTCCTGCCTCTGCTCTTCAGAAATTCTCACTCTTTCCATGGCGGCTAACTGAATTTTGGTAATGAGCATAGCGCCTAACAACGAAGAATTATCCTCGCCCACCCGACCCTTAGAAACATTAACCAGCAAAATCTTGCGGCTGTCCATTATTTTGGCCAAATCAATAGAGCTTTTTTCCTGGCCGACGATATTTCTCACCAAAGAAACATTTAAGAACTGCCCCACTTTGTTTTGGATAGGAGCAATGGCTTCGTTTCTGTATTGGTCGCGCCACTCTTCATATTCATTAACCCAAAAGGCCTTAACCACTGGGTCTTGCAGATTATTAACAATGGTTTGGCGATAGTCGCGGTCGGTTAAAATACGCAAAATGCCCAACAAAGTGGTGCCAGGAGTATCCAGTAAAGCCAAAATGCAGTTGGTCAAAATATACTCCATACGGGCTGACCAAACATTGGCCCAAATTTTAGTAAAAACGCCGATTAACCCGGAAGCAACCAAATGCTTATACCTGACATCAGGCACTTCTAAGATATTAAAGCTAATCGGAAAATCCAAGTCGGCCGGGTTAAAATAAACTACATCGTCAGCGCGCTCTATGGGAATATGGTCTAAAACTTCTTCGGCAAACTCGCCGTGCGGGTCAATAATGGCCAAGCCCTCGCCCCGAGCGATATCTTGCAGGGCCATATTTTTCAGCAAGGCGGTTTTGCCAACGCCGGTTTTGCCAATAATATACATATGCTGGCGGCGGTCTTTGCGTTTGATGCCAAACTTTTGCGCGCCTTGGCGAAAATCGGTTTGACCGAAAAATGTTATATCATTGGCTGGTTCCATATTATTTTAGTAAAGACAAACTTTTAATTTTAGCCAAAGTGGCCAAGCCAACTCGGCCAGTGGGGGCGGTTAAACCCAAGGGGGTTAAAATTTCGCTGGCGTATTTGGCTTGAAAGCGAACCACGGCCTGTTGGGTTAAGGAGCCGTAAAAACCAGAAACCAGGCCCGCGGGATAAATATCGCTGCCTTGGCCAGCCAAAAATGTTTGCAAGCATTTAACATTGCCGCCCTTATCTCCCAAGGCCATGGATCTGTCAAAGCTAGTTTGACAAGTTATTTTTAAGGCCTGCTGATTGCTTAAATTTTCTAAAAGCGCTTTCACTTGAGCGATTTTTTGCAACAACTCGTTTAATTGCTTTTGCAATTGCTCAACGCGCGCGACTTCATCTCCGCTGGAAAAATTTTGCAGGTTAATAGATAAATTATGAACAGGCGAAAAATCCTCTGGCGGGGTAAGCGGCCATAAAATTACTGGAATTAAAGTGAGCGAAGCATAGTCGCGGCTGAAATTATCAAAAATAATTTCGGCCTGATTATTAACATCAAGAGGCAAAGCATCTACCCGGCAAGCGCCAGTTTGCGAGCATAAAACGAAAGACACTTTTAAGGCGACTCCCGCTTCAATTGCTAATTTCAAATCAAGCTTGCCTTGCCCGCCCATAATGCGATACCAATAACCAGCCCAGGGCTTTTCCTGATAAACCAAGCCCAGTTTGGTGAGCGAAGCGCTGGGGGCTAAAATAAAAAACGGCGCTACTTTCAAAACAGCTAACTCGGGCCTGGTAAAACAATAATCCGCCCCCAGAGAACAATCATTAAGGTAAATAGCTACAGTCCAGTCGCTGAAAATTTGGCTAAATGTTTTGCTATAACCATACTTTCTTAAAAAACTATTCAAAGAGTCAACGCCAACCAAATTTGTTTTCAACGACTCAGCCAAAATAGCGACACCGTATTTTTCCACTAAATAATAGGTAAAAATATCCAAGGCCCCATAGTCGCCTTCAGTGTTGAGCCACTCCATCATAGGGTCGCGGGAGTTGTTAATAAAATTCCTCACTCTCTGCTCCAAATAACTTCCTTGGTAAATGTCGTTGTAGCCCAAAATAGTCGGAGTGTAATCAGCTCGGGCCTCGTTTAGCCAAACATCTTCTGTTACGCCCCGCAAACGGTCTTTTTGATTATAAGTGATTAAATGGCTGAACTCATGAGCTAAATAACTTTTAATTGAATTAGAAGCCAAGCCGTTAGTATTAAGAAAAACCATTTCTCGTTCATTGGAATCGGCCGCTTGAATCAACGGCGCCTCATCTTGGGTTCTAAAATAACCAGCCGCTCCTTTTTTAATGTCATGCAAAAGAATGGTTATTTTATTGTCATTGTCAATGCCTGGCTTCCATTCTGAACCATAGATAGCGGTGATTCGTGGATAAATATTATTATCAAACTCGTTGGCCAGCTTTTGCAAATCATAATCAACAGCTGTTTTTTGTTCAGTGGTTAAATTGTTATACCAACTATCTTCCACATAAAAATATCCATTGTTAGCCACAATTTTTAAGGACGCAGTTACTTGCCCGCGGCCTTGCTCGTCAAATGACTTGTCCACGAAAAAAATATGGCTTTGCCCCAAAGAATCAGCCATAACAAAACACAGCGGAGCCGTCAAGGCCGCCAACAAAACACCCGCCAATAAAAATTTTCTGCTCATTGAAAACATTTTTTTATTTTAACACGAGAAAAAAAACAAAGCAAAACCGAGCGCGCAACAAGTTACGCGCTCGGCTCCTATATAACTGCAACCATAATTAGATAGAACATCGTAAATTAAATTTTCAGCAAAATGTTAAAATTACACAAATTCTTCAGAAATAATAATCTTTGCGTATTTTTGCTTTACGGTCGGTTTAACAGCAAGCGGGCAAGCTGTTAATTTTTTATTAACAAAATTTTTCAATTCCGCTAAAATTTCTTTTTTGCTTAAACCGAATCTTTTCGGATAACTCCTGATTAAAGCTCTTGTTTCTTTTTCTGTTCCATAATTAAACTGCTTGGCTGAAACAAAATCGTTTAGTCCGTCAAATTCCGCTTTTATGGCTTTTGACTCCCCTATTTTCATCCTGCTTATAAATCCGTTAAATTCATTTTTAATCGGCTCGTGGTATTTTTTTTGTCTTGCTCTCTCTGGTTTGCCTCTTGCTCAAAAACGGTTTTAACTTTTTCAATAATTTTTAAATGGTCTTGGTTAAATTTTTCGCCATTCGCTTGTAATTCGCATTCTAAAATTTTCAAAATCCGCCAAATATCATTTTCTATTATATCTCCGTTAAAACACGCCATTTTCAAACCATAATAATCGTCCGCGCGACAAAAAACCGCCAAGCCCTCGTTGTTTTTTCGGCAAGCAATTTGCGCCATTGCCGGCAAAGCAAGAGCTTTTTTATATTCGTCGGCAAAATATTTTTTTAATTTTTTAAATTGCAACTCAAAATAACCAGCTCCCCGCGCTTTTTCTTTGTCGTCTTCTAACACGACTTTGTTTTCCGTATAAACCTCAAAAAGTTTCTTGCGAACCTCTATCTCTTCCAAGGAAATGGTTTTTTGATCATAACCAAAATTTTCAATAATGTCGTCTATTCTTTGTTTCACTCTTTGCTCTATGCCAATGGATTTTTCCGCTTCGGTTTCCGGGAAGAAATTATAAAGATAAATTTCTTTGTGTTCGCTATTAATGCGATCAATTCGGCCTATTCTTTGAATAATCCGCACCGGGTTCCAATGTAAATCGTAATTTATCACCACCTGACCATCTTGTAAATTCACGCCCTCAGACAACACTTCGGTTGAAAGCAAAATTTTGATTTCCTCATCGGGCTTAATAATGGCATTATTGGCTTTGGGCGCGAATCTCTTTGTTTTTTGAGACACATCGCCGCCTCCGCAAATAAAATCAACTTTTTCAAAATTATTTTTCAAATTCTCGTAAAGATATTTTATAGTTGAGGCATAAGAACTAAAAACAATAATTTTTTTACCAGCCAGGCCGTTGCCCCGCAAAATTTCTGTCAATTTTTGCAGTTTGTCGTCGTCTTGGGGATAGCGCCGGTGAACGACATGCCATCAATCTTTAAAAAGCCGGAGTTTGAAGCATAATCAGAACCATTGGTAAAATTGACCACCACCGTCTTTAAGGCCGCGGCCGCTACGGTAATATCCACATTTGTCTTATTGCTGTTATTCATTTTAGTGTTGGCCGGGCTATTAGCGACATCATCAGTACCGGTTCTTTCCACTTCGCCATAGCTTTGCGTCCAAATATCCACTCGATAATATTTATAAGCGCTGGCATCCGCTCCCCCGGGCACATTAATGGTGTAAGCTCCGCTGGAATCAGTATTGGAGCTGTATTCCCTGCCTAAGGGAACGCCCGCTGAACTAAATTCAACCGCTCTGATGGGCATATATTGCTGGGTTGCGTTGTTGATTGTCACGGTGCCTGAAATCGTCACCCAAGTAGTATCAGTAGCTGGTTTCAAATTGATATTGGACTGCGAGGCGCCATTAATAGTAATAGGCAAATCATATTGCACCGAGCCCATACCCGGAGCATCAGCCCTTACCTGCCAGACACCGTTATCAACATATAAAATATAATTGCCCGAAGCGTCGGTCATGGCTTGAGTGTTGCCCGAACCATTAGTTTGATAAGCCCAAACCGGAGCGTAAGCCATGGCCTTGGAGTCAGCGTTCAAAACACTGCCCGAAATAGTGTAAGAGGGCTTTTTCAGCTTCAGTTGAAATTGAGTACTGGTGGTTACTTTGCTGTCATTGTAGTAAACGCCATCAGCCCTCACATCAACCGTTAATTCACTGCCAGCAGGAAGCCCTGGCTTGTGAGCGCCCACCTTAAAATTGCCAGTGTTAGTAATTTTCAAAGTGAAAACGCCGTTAGTGTCGGTTTTAGTGTTGGCGCCGCCAAAACCGCCATTGGGATTAAAACCATAAACCTCGGTGTCGGCAATCCCAGCGCCAGTGCCATCAACCACCTTGCCATAAAGGTTTTGTTTTTGTTGAGTAGCGATATTAAAGACAATAATGCCATCATTGGCTGTGCCACTATTTTCTTTAACAGTGGCGCCGGAAATCTCCACACCAACCGGCATTGGCGGCATCCAATCAGGCATTGACGGAGGTCCTGCCATCGGGCCTTTGGGCATAGCCGGACCCATACCCACATTCCATCGGCCATCAGGCAAATACAAAGTAGCCACCATGGAATTAGTCACACTGCTCACATCCCCAGCAGTTTTCATTCTATAGCCGCTCGGCGAGTTGGCAAAAATATCCACATCGTCCGCCGCGCTATTAGTGGAGAAATCACCGGTAAGCTTGATAGTTACGGCTGTGCCAATGCCCGCGTCTTGTCTTTTAATGGTTAAATTTTTAACAGTGTTGGCGGACAACCGGATGGGCTCGGGCATCATTAAGCCCTCAAAGTCAGCCGCTCCTCCCACCGCTTGAGTTAAAGTAATCGTCGGGTCGGTGAACATAAAATACTCGCCGGCTGTCAAGCCAGTAAATGAATAAGCGGCCGTATTACTGCCGGTAAAGGTTAATGTCTTCTCGGTGGGGCCGGTCATAGGCGAGCCCAAAAATATATTCATTGTTTGGCCATTGGCGATATTAGCGCCAGTTACCCCGTCGCCCTGCGTAATAGTAGCGGTGCCCGACAAAGTAAAATCGCCGCCTTTCTGCAAAAAGAAAGGCATAGCGGAAATCGTTTCTAATAAAACGCCCGAGGCATTCATTGTTTTAATGTCAATAGTGTAACCGTCAGTGCCAAATTCTTTGGGCACCGAGGAATTGACAATGCCTTTCAAATCAAAGTGTAAAAAGTCAGTTGGCGAAGTGATGGCCATTGGCCGTTGTTTTGAAGAGGCCCTGCAAAAGGCCTTACGAATGCTCAATATCGGCGTGGACGGCTTGGTGGCTAATACTAACAATGGCGACAATCATAATAATTTAGAGCAAGACATCAAGCAACCCACGCCCGAAAGAGTCTTTACTATGGCTCGAGCTTTAGAGCAAGGCGTAAAAATTGCCACTATTCATCAATGGTCTAAAATTGACCCTTGGTTTTTGCATAAAATTGAAAACATCGCGGCCATTAGCCGAGAAATTAAAAAGGCCAAAAAACCCCGCTATGATTTAGTCCTAAAAGCCAAACAACAGGGCTTTGCTGACAAGCAAATCGGCAACCTGTTAAATTGTTCGGCCTTAAAAATCAAAAAATTCCGCCAGAAACAAAACATTCTGCCTTTGACCAAACAAATTGACACCTTGGCGGCCGAATACCCGGCCAAAACCAATTATTTATACCTCACTTACAATGGTATTGAAGACGACATTAAATATAATTCGGCTAAAAATAACAGGGCAAAAAAAATAATGGTGCTGGGGTCAGGCCCCTACTGCATTGGTTCGTCAGTGGAGTTTGATTGGTGCTGTGTCAATACAGCGCGAATTTTAAGAAAAATGGGCTATAAAACCATTCTCATCAACTGTAACCCGGAGACCGTTTCCACGGACTATGATGAAAGCGACAAGCTTTATTTTGAAGAGCTCACGGTAGAGCGCGTGATTGATATTTACCAAAAAGAAAAGCCCTTGGGCGTGATTGTTTCTATGGGCGGGCAAATTCCTAATAATTTGTCGCTCAAATTAGCTAAAGCCGGCGTAAAAATCTTAGGCACCAAGGCCAAAGACATTGACCGAGCTGAAAATCGGCATAAATTTTCCCAGCTTTTGGACGAGCTGAACATTGAGCAACCCCTTTGGCAAGAATGTTCGGACTTAACCAAAGCCCGTGATTTTGCTAATAAAGTTGGCTATCCTATTTTAGTGCGGCCAAGTTATGTTTTATCGGGCGCGGCCATGAGTGTGGTCTTCCAAGAAACCGATTTAGAAAATTACCTTAAAAAAGCCGCCCAAATTAACACTGAACACCCAGTAGTTATCACCAAATTCATTACTGGCGCTAAAGAAATTGAGCTTGACGCGGTGGCGCGAAAAGGCGTTTTGTTGAATTATGTCATTACCGAGCATATAGAAAACGCCGGGGTGCACTCGGGCGACGCCACCATAGTTATGCCCGCTCACAAGCTTTATGTGGCCACCCTGCGGCAAATTAAAAATGTCGCCCGCCAGCTGGCTAATAAACTTAATATCACCGGGCCGTTTAATATCCAATTTTTAGCCAAAAACAATAAAATAAAAGTAATTGAATGCAATTTGCGAGCCGCCAGAACCATGCCTTTTATCTCCAAGGTAAGCAAAGTTAATTTGATTGCCTTGGCCACCAAAGCGATTGTTGGGCAAAAGGTTAAGCCAGTGAACTTTAATTTTGTTTTGGACTATGTGGCAGTCAAGGCGCCGCAATTTTCTTTTGCCCGCTTGGCCGGAGCCGACCCCATTCTTAATGTAGAAATGTCTTCAACCGGCGAGGTAGCTTGCTTTGGCGACACCTTGGAGGAGGCCTACTTAAAATCGCTTTTAGCCACTGGCTTTAGAATTCCCCAGAAAAACATCCTCTTGAGCTTGGGCGGCATCAAAAACCAAAGTAAATTTCTTGATTCAGCCAAAAAACTCTGCCAAATGGGTTATCAATTATACGCTACGCCCGGAACCTCGCGATTTTTGAATGAAAATAACGCCCCGAACAAAACCCTGCAAAAAATATCCGCCAGCGCGCCTCCTAACATCAAAGAATTTCTTGAACAAGGCAAAATTGACTTGGTTATTAACATCTCTGATGAGGAGTTTAGCGAAAAAATTCCCGACGACTATTATCTGCGCAGAAAAGCCGTGGACTTTGAGGTGCCGCTTTTCACCAACCTGCAAGCAGCGGAGCTTTTTGTGGCGGCCATCTCTACCCTCAAAATGAACGACCTAACAATCAAAAGCTGGAAAGAATACAAGTAGTTTTCCGTTAAATTTTTATTTTTTTTACTTCCTCTTGAAAAAACTTTTGCAACCCCGCTTTGTCAATTTTTTCCCGTAAAAATTCTATATCAACCGCTTCAATATCTTCCATATAAGTAAGCTGTTCTAAAAACAAACGAAAGTTAAATTCAGCGCCATACTTTCGTTCTGCCAAATCACCAATTGATTGTAAATCAGTTATTTTATTTTTCAAAATAAAATACAAGTCAACATAGTCCTTTAATTTACCCCTAAATCCTAAAGTATGGGCTTTCATGGCCGCTATTTCCGCAACACTGGCAATTTTCAAATTTTGAAAAACAACAGGGTCTAAAAGCAAAGGTTGTTCTTTAACGAAATCAATTTTAATACCATCTACTGTTACGCTAAACTGTTCCAGGTGTTTTAAGATAATTGCGATTTTTGCTTTTGGAAAAATCTTTTTAACCCGGCTAAGAAGGTTGGGGGGCAAACACTTTTCTGTAAATAAATCAAAATCAATAGAGACGCGATGCCCTATTTGTAAAGCTAAAGCAGTGCCCCCAACTAAATAAAAATCCTTAAAAAGATATAATTCTTTAAGAATTCTTTGCTGCTCTGATTTTATCGCTTCTATTTGCATATTTCATTTTTTTAATACCAAAAATCAAGCTTGCCAAAGCCAAAACACTCGGCCGAAACTCGCTGGCCGATAAATTTTCAATAATTTTTCTTATTTTATCCTTGCCATAAAAACCCGATATCCACTGCCAATGCCGCCAATTACCATAATTAATGGTTTGAACAACAGTGATTTCTTCCATTGTTTCCGGATTAATTGAATCAAATCTATACGACCACATCAACGGCTTAAAAAATAGAGGCAGTCGCGTTGTTGAATTTTTTACTTCCATACTTATTATGTTTTTATACATCTATTTTAACACAAAAAATCTCCAATATAAAGCAAAAATCTCCCGACGAGTCGGGAAATTTTTGGTTAAAAACAAAGTTAATCGTTGTTATTGGCTGCCGTACAAACTGTTCAACTTCGCGCGAGTGCCAGCGCCCACCAAGCCATTGCCGTTAATTAAACCAGCCGGGGTTAAAATTTCATCTTTGTATTTTTCTTGGAACTTAATGACCGCCGCCTTGGTAGCTGGACCGAAAGTGCCATTAATCACGCCCAAGGGATAGATATCCTTGTCTTGAGACAACCAAGTTTGCAACAATTTCACGGCGTCGCCCATACTGCCGTATTTTAAGTTAATGTCCAATGTTTTCAAAACAGCCGGCACTGACTGGCCATGCACCATGGCTTGCAATTGAGTTTGCCATTGGCCAATCATTTGAGAAAGCAAGTTAATCATTAAGCTTAACACCTCTTTAATTTTAGCGCGTAATTCCGTGACGGTCATTTGATTGATGGCCTTAGTGATAGTGCTAGTGGCCGTAGTAATTGTCGTACTAGTGGCTGACTTTTGACCCATAATAGAGAAGTAGCTGAAGTGATTGACCGTGATGGTGATTTTGTTATTAACCTTGTCAATCACACCAGTTAAGGCCGCCCAAGCGCCGTTTTGCCAAGTGTAGACCTGCAAGCTGTCCTCGCTCAAGCCGGCAATTTGAGCGTCAGTGTAGGTAAAGGAAAGGGTAATGTCCTTAGAGAACTGGCTGACCGCCTGATTAGTAGAGGCGTCTTGGGCTGAAAACTCAAACACCAAATTGCCCACTCGGTAAACTCCTGTTGGAGCGACACCTACTGTGCCGGCCGCCTCCGCTGACGCGGCTGATTTGCTTTGCACGGAAACTGTTAAGTTAGCGGTGCTGGCGCCAGCTGGCATAACTACCTCGGCTTTACTGCCCTCGCTGGTGGTTAAAACAACGCTGCCCCCGCTGGCTGATGAAATCGCGCCGGCCATTGTTTGGCTAACTATAGTGTCGCTAGTGCTGGGAGCTACGCTACCACCGCCGCCACCACTTCCACCACAAGCGCCAGTATCAGCGTTGGCCACGCTGGTATACCAGGTATTACCGCCCGCGTCCTCGCTGGCCACGCAATAATAATAAGTGGTGCCGCAAGTTAAGTCCGAAATTGTAGCTGAATTAGCGCCGGTTTGAAAAGCGGTTTGGCTTACACTGCTAGTCAAGCTGGAACAAGCGGCGCTCGTGGCGCTATAGTAAACCTTGTTTTTAGCGTAATAATCCGTGGTATAGCCCACCACCAACCGCGAACTGCCCGACTGCGCCGCGAACAACGCGGTGGCTTTGCCGTCAGCGCCATAAAAACCATAATCATTATAACCAGAAACATCAGCTCCGTAGCCGTAACCATAGCCATAACCGTAGCTACCTCCATAGCCATAGCCATAGTCGTAATTACTATCTGAAGCCGTTCTTTGAAAATAAGCAAAAGCCCCATTGCCCGCGACTAAAACCGCCAACCCAACCATTAAAACACCAAAAATCAATTTACTGACCTTTTGTTCGCTGTTCAAAAAAAGTTTAATTTTTTTAGGCATATTTTTATGAAAAATCAGACCAATTTTATTTTTATATTATAAATTATTTTTAATAATAGCTTATCCAAAAAAGCAATGCAAGCAATCAACTGTGGATAACTTTTTTAGGTCTTTCTTTCCGACAATATTCCCTCAATTGGGTTGCTACCGTAATGATTAAAAAGTAATAGGCGTAAACCGCCATCGCTTCAGCAAATGGCGCTTTTTTTAATATCAACAAAACAGGACAAGAAATTAAAAATAATAAAGCAATGACAGCCGCAATCCGACTTTCCAAAATGAATGCAATAGAAACCAGAGCATAGCTAAAAACTAAAAAATCTATTAAATTCAATCCTTTATACAATGAATAAGCTAAAATAATCATCACGAAGCCAATTTTTATATAGCCAATTTTTGATAACTTTCTTATCCTCGCTAAAATAGAAATAACTAAACTTCGCGGCTTAATTTCAGATAATTTAAATAATTTAAACTTTGTAACAAAATTAATAAATTTTTCCCAAGTTAACCTCCGCTGAACCAAAAAAAATCGTCTTCCTTTTTTGCTTGATAAGGCCAAAACACCCAAAACAGCAACACTGCTATGAAAAACAGACCAGTTAAAAAACAGCTTCCAGCGCTCAAAAAAATAAGAGATAATCAAACAAACAATATAAACTCCCAAAACATAAGGAAAAACCTCGACGATTTGGCTTAGA
>Ga0210017_1002190_pt1 | contig 16795 bp, 18 predicted proteins | sample CryGeyCG2014_020_FD_183966 | JGI IMG/M metagenome (GOLD analysis project Ga0210017, IMG submission 183966) | Groundwater microbial communities from aquifer - Crystal Geyser CG08_land_8/20/14_0.20 (SPAdes) (version 2) | ecosystem: Environmental > Aquatic > Deep subsurface > Groundwater | place... | reverse complement strand
TCAAAATAATCCCATTCGCTGTGGGTAATTATTAAATTGTTTTCCCTGTTTTCAAATTCTACGGGGTAATTGAAAGAATTTTCATCACAGACTGTTTTTTTCCTATCAACCATTTTTCCATCTATTCTCAATTTATTCTTATCTTCCATATAGTCAGTCAACTTGCAATAATCTATGCAGTTTACCACTTCGCCATTTTCAACCCACTTTATTTTTTCAACTTCATTGGATTCACATCCATACTTGCATCTATAATGTGAGCAAAGGACAGCCATTTTAAGATTATGAGAAATATCTTTATTAATAGAGCCAAGGCCTAAAAGGTTCTTTAAATATTCTAAAACTCCCATAAAATAGACTCTACCAGGACCCATGATAAAATATCCACCAGCAGTTATTACAAGAACTGCCAAAACAATCTGAACAAGTGTCTGCACCGCCACTCCCTTCTTCATATTAACAACCACCACACATTCCTTTTGCAATTCCTTCGGTTAAAAAACCGCCTTTTTCCAATATTCCTTCACAAATAACACTACACCTGAACCCAATTATAATTTTTTGTGCTGCAGCATTAATTATTTTGGTAGACCCAGCCAAAAATACCCAAAGCAAAGCTAAAGCTGCTAAACCCAAGATTAATGATATTATTAATGTCAAAGCTTTGCCCATTACTCCTTTTCTCTTCACCCTACAATACCTCTCAAAATAGTTATCGCAGAAGAATAAAATAAAGCTAACAGTAGTATAACAATTATCAGTAAAATAATAAACCAGATCATATATCTTGAAACGTCCCCTTTGTTATTCATACTTGACGACCTCACTAGTTTCAACTTTCCCCATCTCTTAGTTCATTCCTAATATACATCTAATATTTTGGGTAAAACTACTTATCTATTAGGTAGGTATTAAGAAAGATGATCTTTATATTACTGAATTTCATGTCATTAGCTCTGCATAGCAAAACTTCATCTATGCTCGGGCATGTAGTTCAGACACACCCTATACAAATCCGTAAATTTGTATAACTCATGTAACCGCCGGTCAAGGCGTAATAAAAATTTCAGAAAGAGATATTTAAGCTTTATTCTCGATTGATTTCTAATCTTCTTCCCAATTCTGCATATAATCTTTCAGTTGGAACTTCTGTCAAATTGCCTTCTCCAGACATCGCAAGATGCTTCGCATCTTGCTCTAACCTACTGGCGGAACGAACACCGATGAACGAATCCCGGTCGACGGGCCCGTCACCCGCATAGACATAGAACGGCCCGTCGTCGAGGAGGCTGAAGTACCGAAGCACGGCTCTCAAACCGTTATCATTATACCAAAAATATGATGTGTCATTTCCAAAAACTTTTTCGGCGTCTTTTCTCTTTTGAGAAGTTTTGCTTGGAAAGCCCGTTGGCATGTCGTATTCCAACACCCATCCTTCAGGAGGAAGTTCTACTTTAGCAACATTTCCACCCTCTGCTCTCCATACACCATTTTCGCATTCAATCCTTTGAGGTCTTTCTACAGCTTCTTTTCCGTCTCTTAAGAATGTTGATGTCCATTCGCCGTAACCTCTTTTAGAAAGAACGCTTTCTCTGTATTCAGGGGAAACGAAAGAGCCGTCTGGATTTTTACCAAAATAAGCATGTCTTAATTCAGCAAGTGTTGGAGCGCCTTTATATACTCTCGGATCATTTGGTTGAATTTGGTAATTTCCGATTTCTTCTCCAAGAACTACCTCAGGAACTATGACTGTTTGTGATAATGAAGGCACTACGATTCCGGCTGGTTTAACCATATGATTTCACTGTTCGTTATATTGAAAGTAAAGTATTTAAATATTATTGTAACTTATTGGTGGTTACTATTTATGACAGGTAGGCACTTTATGCAGGTGCAAAAATACCCCTACGTTGCACTTTTTGAATGCAACCTAATAGAAAAAAGTTAAGCCGGCAGATGCCGAAGGCTTATTCATCATATCCACATCATCGTTATAACTGAAGTTAAAATAAGGTAAAGAACTATAGTAGTTACTGAATAAATCAGAAAAGTGTATAGAAGCATTTTGCCTAAATCATAATTTCTCTGGATTTTTTCATTTCCATATTCTATTTTGCTTAAAAACAGAGAAAGCATGGTAACAATTTCTATCATGTATATTCCAACTATTATCTGGAAATAATGAATGGGTATAATTTTATCAATGGTAAGAATTGATGAAAATATTCCCCCACCAACAGAGCCTATAGGCCCATATCCACCCAACTGTGATTGGAATGATTTTACCCAGCCGCTTAAATTGACAAGCATGTGCATCATCATTGCAGTCAATGAAACAACAACCCCAGAAGTTATAGGCGACAAAACAAGGCCTTGTATTCTCATTGTAGAAATCACTTCAGACAGCATTTCCTTCAAATGCTCTTCAACTTCTTCCATATTTTTCAAATAATTTGAAATGGATATCATCGAATCCGACAAAAAGCTTGAGCCAGATTGGGATATTTCATATATTGCTTTGAAAATCGCTTTTATAAGTTTGGATGGATATTTATAGACAGCGCCATTTTCTGTATTGAATAAAGCCTGCCAAAAGGTCATTCCAAACATCTGAATATTGCTTATTATATGCCCAAAAAACTCGGAGATTTTCAATCCCTGTATTTTGCTTTTGATTTTCACAACATTGCTTTCAATAGAGCTTTTATTCCTTAACTGATAACCCAACTGAAAAAGAACAAGGTGAAGCTCATTTTCCATCTCAACAATATTATTTTTTAGTTCAAGCTTGGGCATGCTCGACATAAAAGAGTAGCTTATTATGCCAGCAGAAATACCAAATAAAATCAACAAGGAATATAATATTAATCCAAAGCTGAATATTTCTGTTGATTTTAAAATTCCAAAAAATCCTATTGCCACAAAAAAGAGTGCTATAAGAACGGAAATAAAAATGTTTGAATTAATTTTCTTTGCCTCGAAATTCAATTCTGGCTGATGAAAAGTAGTAGGCCTCTTTTCAAGCGAAGAGCTCATTAGGAAAAAAACTATTATCGGAAGGATCATATCATAGCCTATTGCTATGAACAATGGCTTTACAGATTCTGCCATGAAAACTGTAACCATTGGAAAGAATATCAAGCCTATTATTGGAAGCAGTATGCCAACCGCATTGAGAAGTGTTATCGATGTTCTCAAATCCTGGGAATAATGTTTCATCCTATTTTTAGTCCCGTCAAGAACTATCCTAACAGACTCGTTCAAAACTTTTTCCCTTTCTTCAGAAACTCCATAAAAAGATGTTTTTATCAAATTAAGGGCTTGGGTAAACTCCTCATTTTCCATTTTCCATTTGCCTATAAATTTGTCCAAAGCTTCTTCCGCGGAATTATATTTGCCGTTATAAATATCCCAAATAAGCTCTGTCAAATCTGTAGACAAAGTTCCCTCAAGATTGGAAGCAGCAAAAATAATCGCATTTTCCAGATTTTTTCTAACTTTCATTGAAACAGTCATATAAACAATTGCAAGAACCATTTCAGAGCTTGCGTCAATCTTGTACTTTTTTGCATACCTAAATGGATAATTATAGACATAGCAGCCTATCCCAAAAGACCCGAAAACAAAAATTAATGTTAAATAAATTGGAAGGGATCCAATTATTCCAAATAAAACATTAAACAAAAAAAATGTCACTGTTAAAATAATTGAAAGAGTAAAAACTGAATTTGGTGTTACATTTAAATGGGAAAAATTTATAGCGTCTTGCATTTTTTTTCCAGATTTTTTGTTGATGGGAATTGGAAGTATTCTTTCTGAAAAATTGCATAATTTCTCATATTTATTTAATTTTCTTGATTTCAATCCTATTTCAGTCAATTTTTTTTCTTTTATTTCTGAGATACTAAGCACCTTTTAATTCATTTTTAAGCCAAACATTCCATCTTTTAAATATTTCTTTGGAATCCAGTGAACCGACTTCTTTTTTAACATCATCTGATATCATGTGAAACATATCATTCGATTTGGCAACCCATTCAGCTTCAAGTATATCTTTTCTGTTCAATTTAATCGCATAGTCAAGTATTTTCTGTTTAATATCACCCCTCAATACAATATTGCTCCAGACTGCATCCCAATTGCTATGCCATTCTTTGACACGTTTTGCAATCTCATTAATAATATATGATTCCCCATTGATTAGGGTGTCTGTTGGTTTTAGTTTATCCTCTTTTGCAGAATATTCCATCAGATTAACAAACCCATTTTCTTCCATCGGATCATTCTTCCAATGCTTCCTTATTTCTGTCACTTCAACAACTCTTCTATTCCTATGAAGGCCATCCGCTGATCTAATCATGCCAGATATGGCAATAACATCAGTTGCTTTGAAGCTCGTTGTTGGAACTCCAAGGTCATTTACTACCCTATCAAATACACCATATGCAGATTCACCATGAATTGTTCCCGCAACTACATTTGCCAATGCCCCAATACGCATAGCTTCCCATAATGCCTGAGCTTCTTTGCTTCTAACTTCACCTATTATCAGGCAAGAATCACCCAAACGCAAAGCAGTTCTTAAAGCCTCATCGGCAGGTAATTCTGATTCTATTCTTGTAATTACAGAGCGTGACTTCATTCTTTCAATATTGTAGCCTAGATTTCTTAGTTGGGTGATTGGAAGTTCAAGTGTATTGTGTGCCAAGATATTTTCACAAACAAAATTCTCATTACCTGGAACGGATATATCATAAACATACAATTCCTTTTTTTTATGAGTTACTTTTTCAATTTCATCCCAATAAATATCACTACTTTCAAGAATTTCCAATTTTTCTTTTATGTCTGGATGATCCTGATCAATTTTTTTGATTATTTCCCCTAGTCTATTTCTCCCTATATTATTTTCTCTTTTTATATAATCATGAGAATTAAACTTTTCAACCACCTTGTTCAACTTTTTCTTGAATTCTAAAGAAAAGGGAATTATGTCAGTTGTATCATGCGTTGATTTTCTGGCAGAAATTTTCTTCAATTTTTCCATCCTATCTTTTTGGAGAAACCCTATATTTTTGGAAAAAGATCTGATATTATTTAAGCTGCTTACTTGGCAGGAATATGTGCTATCTTTCCGTATTTTATGGGTTCTTGTTATTACTCCAAACATTAAAAGCAATGTTTCTATATCTTTTATCATCTTTTTTGAACTTAAATTGATTGCAACTTCATACTTTGACAGATAGCCATCCCCGCTAAATAAGCCTTTTAGGAAATATGATATCTGTTCTTTTGACAGTGAAAATATCCAATTTGGTACTTTTTTAGTGAATGAACTTCCCTTAAGGTTGAAAATATTCTTAAGAACAGTTTTTAGTATTGAGGAGTTTAAAAGAAGAGTAAAGTTATCAGAATGACGAGTAACATTTAGTCCAAACCTTTTAGCTATATTTTTTACAACAGACCTGGAATCTTCGTCTACGACAGAAAGTAAAACACTTCTTTTAGCATAGCAACCGTCAGCCAGCCATAAACCAATAAAACTTAAAAAATCTTCATCCAGAGCTATTTTCGACGGTATTTTTTTTGAATGACCATGCTTAAGATAAAATTCACTTAAATTTTTGATTTCAGGATATTTCTTCGATAATTCAAGAAATATGCCAGAAGGCATTATCTTTTCCCTTCTCCACCATTTAATAGTCGATTTATGATATCTAAAAGAGATTTCTTCTATATATTTTTTGTATTTTTCAAATAGATTTCGGATATATTCTCCACAGACGTATGTTTTTGGTAATTTATCTAAATGCTGCAAAAGATTGATTTCATTAATATTCTCATTTTCTAAAGGGAGTACTTTAGGGGTTACAATATAATTCCCCTTTTTTAATTTTCTCGCCTCAAAGGGGACAACATCCCCATTATCATTCATAGAGAATAGCGAGTGATCTCCTGTTACTTCAATGGTCTTTCCAGTCCTAGTTGTTATTTTAAATATATCTTTTTTGACTTTATGCCGAATAAACTTGCTAACATTCGACAATTCAATTTTCCCTTTGTTATTCAAAGAAAATACCCTTATATCAGTTGGATTTATTCCCAGAATTTCCCTATTATTTTTGACTTCAAAACCATATTCACTGAAAAGGTTGTCAATTTTTTTACCTATTTTTTCTTTTTGGAATCTTTTATTTTCATAAAAAGCAATCTCACAATCTCCAAGGACACTATCTTCAACCGTTACAATTCTAAACTTTCTCATTATTTCAAGCATAGTTGCCCCCAACAAACTGCTCTTACCGCTTGACCTACCGCCGGCAAACAATAATGACCTAGAGCCCTGAACAAGAAAACTCATTAACCCTGCAAACAATGGGTCAAAAAATTTAGCATCCAAAAATAAAGGATAAGTCCATGGCCTATCCCTATGCCTTCTTAAACTATAGCCAATTCCCCCGGGGCTAAGAGTTTTTGTAATAGCAGCAACTCTTGCTCTCCCTCCTGGGACTAAGAGTTCTGTATCCAATACAGGATTTGCCTCATCTAAAGGCCTTCCTGACAGCATTCTAAAACGTGTTGCCCAACTTTCAGCATCTTCTTTGGTTGGAATAAGATTGGTTTCACATTCTTCAAAATCGCTGTGCCCGACAAAAACAGGTGTTAAACCAATCGGGGAATTTATATAAATATCCTGCAGTTTAGGGTCTGACAGCAAGACTTCAAGTATGCCAAAACCAGCAGTATATCTTGCAAGTATATTTGCCATTTCTTTTAATTCTATGGAAGATAGGTATAGCCCCTTTTCATTTGCCAATTTTGAAATAGTGTCTTCCCCCATATTCATGAAAATTTCTCTTGCTTTTTCTGGCTGTATGAATTCTGTTTCAGCTGGCTTGTGTTCAGCAAGATACTTTCTTGCAGAATCAATAATTGAATATTTATCCTCAGGTAAATTAAATTCTGGCGGAGTTATAAAATAGAAAGGCCTCGCCTTTTCAGGAACTTTAAAAATTTCAACAAGGGTATCTCCCGGAAGCTTATATCTGTCAATCATTTTCGACCCTTTGGGGGGGATAGATACATACCTTGTTAGCATAAAAATTGGCCTTATCAGCGGCTTAAATATCTTCCTATAAAAAGAACGGTCGCCTAATTTATAGCCGTAAATTTTGTCTTTGACCAATTGTATAAGTTTGGTTTTTTCAAGCCTATTATTGATTTCAGTTAAAAGCCTGATATAATCATTATATGATTTTTTTAAATTTCCACTGCTTTTTGCTGCCCTTGTGTTATATTTCCTAATAAATCTTTTAATCTGAACATATGCAGCAATTGGATCCCTTCTTAACATTTCCTTCAAAATAATTTCCAATTCTCTTGATATATCAGGAATAAATTTACTAAGCTCTCTGACAAAAGAACTTTCCAAAAGCCTATCCTCGTTCAAAAGTTTATCATAAAGATTCGCTATTTCTATCAAAAGTTTGGTCTGGTCATAATCATATTCATATTCTCTTGTTTTTGTTAAAATGAGTCTCTCAACATCTTTAACTTTCATAATTTTATCAATAGCTGTAGCCATACAAACATCAGAGTCCTCTATAGAGGAACAGAAAACACAGTCTAAGCAATTAACCTTTATTATTCCGTCAATAAATTCATACTCACAAACCAAGTTATCACCAACAACTAAATATATTTGTAAGATTACCCAATAATTATTATTGATATTTATGGTATTTGAAAGAAAGCCACCTCAACAATCTTTTGGAATTAACACTGAAATCTCAAGAATTACAAATGACAATACCAGAAGGATCCGTATTCTCGAGCAAAGTTTAGAATCAGCCAGAATTAGGATAGGTTCGTTGGAAGAACAGATGATAGATGAAATTGGTGATATTAAAAAATGGCTAGACCAATTATCTTTAGATGTCAAGGAAATTTCAAAAGATTTGAATGAAATAAGGACGAACACTTCTAGAATAAACAAAGATTTGACAAAGACGGCTCAAAAATCAGAAATTAAAGAGCTAGAAAGCTTATTGGATTTATATAATCCGATAAAATCACATTTTGTAACAAAAGAAGAAGTTATGAGGTTATTAGAAGAAGAATTGAATAAAGTTTAATAAACAGAAAAATAATTAATAACAAGGTGTAAAATTTGATAAAATTTATGGGGGCAAATAAAAAACAGCCTGAAAATATGCCAAAAATAGGAAAGGGAATAATACCAATAGAAAAGATAAAATCTCTTAGCAATAAAGGCTTTTCAGAACCAGAAATGATTGACGTCTTAAGGAAAGAAGGCTATAGTTCTGAGGAGATAGATTCTGCGTTAACACAGGCATTAAAACTGGGTGTGACAGGCAGAGAAGAAGATTCTATAACAAAACCCCCAACACTTCAAGATTTGCAATTTCAACAGCCACAATTTCAAGACCCTCAGATGGATATGCAAAACACTCAAATGCCGAAAATTCCAGAACCTTCTATGCAATTTCAACAGCCATATTATCCAGAAGGGGATTATAACCCAGAAGAATTGGTTGAGTCAATAGTTCAAGAAAGAATGGGTGAACTTGACAATAAATTGACAGAATTTCGCTCTAGATATAATAACCTTGAAAGAAAGATGGTTGATCTTCATAACCAATTGTCAGTTGCATCAAAAAACAAAAGTGAAACTGAGCATGTAATCGTAAGTAAATTGGATTCTTATGGGGATACTTTAACAGACATGAATGGAAGACTTTCTGGCCTTGAAAAGGCTTTCAAGGAAGCATTGCCAGCATTAATAGAAAGTGTTCGGGCATTAACAGACCTTGTCGCAAGATTAAAAAGAGAAGGTTAATCAATGTATTTATTATCATTTTCTTAATTATTTCTTATGAGCAGTCCCTTTCAAATAGTTGCAGAGAAGCTTGGAGAAATTGGTGTATATGATTTCCTTTTGCCATGGCTAATAACTTCTGCTATTATTTGGGCTTTATTAAAAAAATCCCAGCTTTTTGGTGAGAATGCAGTAGTAATCAATTCTGTGCTGTCAATATCAATATCATTCTTCATCTGGGGCTTTATAATATTTACAGGGAATACTGAAGTTGGGTCATCTTTATCAAAATTTTTTACACAGATGACATTCGTTGCCATAGGCTTTTCTGTAATGCTTATTATTGGAAGCATGTTCTTTCCAGATTTCACCGGAGCTTTAAAAGAAAAAATCCCTCCAACAATGTTCTGGATAGTGATTGTAATAGGAATTATACTGCTTATTGGAAGTGGCCTTTTCAAAATGGGAGATATACTTTATAATGTGTTTCACAGCTTTGCAAAAGTTCCTGGTGGAGATGTCGGTTTATTGGTTATAGCGATTGTTTTTTTGGTAATATTGCTGATGTTAATAAGCGCAGTAGGAGGAGGTTAATTGCCAGATATATTTACAATAGTAATAAAGAAACTCCAAGAAATGGGAGCTTTTAATTTCTTGTTTCCATTCATGCTGACAACTGCTATTTTTTATGGCCTTCTTCGAAAATCTAAGCTGTTTAGCATTACAAGAAAGGAACACAGAAAGGATAAAAGTGGGAAAGATTTTGAAATGGAAGTTGAAGTTGGGGGTTCTGTTAATGCTATTATTGCTTTAGTTGCTGGGTTTATGGTCTGGGCATATCCTATTCTTGCTGGAATTAATATAGAACAGCAATTATCTGCGTTTTTCATACAAGGAATGATAGTCACTTTAGTTTTTGTTGTAGTATTGATGTTGACAGGGCTTTTTCTCCCTCCAGATTTGCCCAAACAATTACAAGAGCAATTTCTGAAAGGGAATAAAGTAGGAATAATTCTAGTTGGGGCTGCTATAGTGGGAATAATAATACTTCTCACAAGCGGCTTGTTGAATCTTATAATAGGGCCTATATTCATGAAAATAGATCTAGCAAATGATACTATACTATCAGTTGTGGTGTTAGGTTTATTAATTCTTCCGCTAATATTTATATTTAGGGAAGGTAAAAAAGAAGATCCTAGCAATAAAGGGAATCAAAGTAAGTAAAAGGGTTGATAATAAATGGCTGCACTTGATACATTGGTTAATTTTATGAAACAGCAAGGTGTTTATGAAATATATTTACCATTTCTTTTGACGTTTGCTATATTTTTTGCTTTGTTAAGGAAGACTAAGATTTTTTATGCTAAAAAGGATGCAGCGGGAAACTACACTGACGATAAAATTGGAAATAATATAAGCATTGTTGTTTCTGTGGTTGCTGCGTTGTTCGTTACTATTTTCACTCCATTAGGTGGATCAATAAGCTATTATTTTAGCATGTTCTTTACTCAAGCTTCAATTGCAATGGTTGCATTGATTGTTTTAATAATGGTTACATCAATATTGATAGAATTTCCATTCTTTGGTGATGCAACAAAGGTTGGAGAACAATTCAAAGCATGGATCAAATATGTTATAGGATTTGGCGTTCTATTAGTTTTATTCATGTTCGCAAATAGTGGTGGGATAAGTTTATTGACTAATTTTGGAATTAGAATACCAGGGATAGACCAAGGTGATTTGGGGGTAATTCTATTGGTTATTGGGACTGGGGTAGTTATATTGTTAGCTACTAGAACTGAGAGAGGAGGAAGTTAAATCCTAAAAGTGAGTAAAATTGAGAATAGTTTTTTTTACTGATTATTATTATCCTGATCTTTCTGGTTTAACAATAATGGTTGATAAATTTAAAAAAGAACTTGAAAAGCGTGGAAATAAAGTTTTATTAGTTGCCCCAGCTTATACAAACTATAAAGAAAATGATGATAGTATATTAAGATATTTTTTTATTATAAATTCAATTTTTGAAATTAAGTTACCCAGAACTTTTTGCTTACCATTAAAATTAGAAAAGGAGCTTAGAGATTTTAAACCAGAAATAATACATGTCCATACTCATCAAGATGCTTCAAAATTAGCCCTTTTTTATTCAAAAAAATTAAATATTCCAATAATTTATACGTATCATGGAAAAAAATTTGTAATTAGAAAAAAAAGTATATCGCTGATTGAAGAAAAATTTGTAAAGAATTTTTATAATAAATTTGATTCCTTAACCTCCCCAACAAGTATCTTAAAGGAATACCTTGAATCGATCGGAGTTAAGAAAAAAATATTTATAGTACCAAATGGTATTAAATTTAATAAAATTAACTTCAAAAGAAGAACTTCTTTAAGGAAAAAGAATAATATTAAAGAAAATGAGAAGACAATTCTTTACCTTGGTAGGCTGGTAAAAGAAAAAAATATAGACTTTTTGTTGGATGTTTTTAAGGAGATAACTAAAGTTAGAGACGACTTAAAATTTTTTGTTATTGGTGATGGATCTTACAAATATCAACTTGAAAGAAAAACCAAAAAATATGGTTTAGAAGATAAGATTATTTTTACAGGTGAAGTTTCTCATGAAAAAGTCTATGATTACTATACAATGAGCGATGTGTTTTTATTTTCATCTTTATTCGAGTCTGTTGATGCAATGCCTTTAGTCTTATTGGAATCTATGTTCTCTGGCCTTCCAATCGTAGCAATAAAAGCTCCTGGAGCTCAAGATGTAATTAAAAATGAATATAATGGTTTTCTGGCCAATGATATCAATGATTTTTCAGAAAAATTGCTAAAACTTATGGATGATAAAAAATTGAGAATAAAAATGTCTCAAAACGCGAAAAAAGAATCTAAAAAATATTCAATAGAAAAATCAACTGATAAATTAATCAAAGTTTACAAAGAAGTTATCAAAGATTATCATAGTAAAAATATTTCTACTTGAGAAATAAGTTCCTTTTAAATTTCTAATTGTTCTTTTTCTTTTTAGGAGCATCTATGCAATACGAAAGATCTGGTGAATATTCTGCTCCTTTTACATTAGTAAATAATAATGTTAGTCGAATCCTAAATCAAGATATAACTCAACTTAAAATTGTAAATATTTATAGAACTTTTGATGGAGATTATGTTGTAAATTGTAATGGGTGGCGTACTGCTGAAAATGGGTGGTATCTAGGTTATAAACCTGAGGTAGTTTCTACAGTTGGGGATTGGTACTATAAACACAACGGTTTGTATAGAATAATAGCAAGAGTTTATGATCCATCAAGAGATAGATCTTTTTTTAGACCTTTAGTAAAAATTAGTACTAGGATGTTTGAGGAAGTTGCAGATAAGATTTTTGAAGAGTTAGATAGATTAGAAAGACAATTATATCTTACTCGAGGTATCTAGATTTCTTAAAATATTTAACTCTTCCCCACCCTCAAACAAACCCCAAGCAAAAGAAACCAATTCCCAGGCCTTGACATAATCTCCTTCTTTAAGGAAATGTTCCGTATCAAGAATATAAGCATTAATATTTTTCAGAAATTCTTCACCTTTTTTTTCAACAGGTTTAGTTTTCTCCAATTTTTTCTTGAGTTTAGTTAACCATTCTTCAATTAGCTCTTTTGGTATCTTGTCTTTGATCATTCAATCAGCTCGATGATAATCTAGATATTCCTTTTCTGTAAAATGCAATTTTCCTGGAATTATAAGAACGAAAGGTGGCTCTCCAAAATCTTTCTCAAGCAAATCTTTTATTTTTCCAAAAAATATTAAAGGTTCTTCGCTCCCAGCTCTACCAAACACAATAATTTCATTCCTTTCTGAAAAATTGCCTGATTTTAACAAAATCTTCATTCCCTCATTGGGAGTCATATAATTGTCTTTTTCTGAAATTAAATCCAACAGACACAACGTATGTAACCCGTTCTTCATATTATTTTGAATGATTTTATACACACTTTCTGGCTCTTGATTATTTGTTTTTTCAGGAAAGGGTAAAGTCACAGTAGCACCGAATTTGTATAAATGCAATCCTGTCTCACCCACTGACGAGTAGATTGAAGCATTATGAATGACTCGTGTTTGTATTCCTTTTCTCTTGGCTTCAAGAAGCAATGTTATATGGGTAGTAGCAACTAATGGGTCTCCTGAAACTAGAATGGATATTTTCTTGGTTTTTGCTTCTTCAAGAATCTTTTCTGAATTTTCTTCAAGGTCTGACCTTTTTAGAATGTGAATCTTTTTCCCAACGATTTTTTCTAGATTATCTATATTTCCAGAACATTTTGACGTATAGGTTTCTAGATAAATTTTATCTGATTTTTTCAAGATATCTAACCCTTCTAAAGTCAGAGATTTTTCGTTGTTTAAGCCAAGACCTATGAGGTTTAACATAATTATACCAATGAGTATGTAAAAAGTAAGATATTTATTAATTTATAACTGTTATTATTCAAATGATAATATGGTAGCATTAATTACCTTTATTATAATTGTGTTGATTTCCGGGATAATTGCACTATTTGCAGGAAAAAGATTCGCGTTATTATTTCTTGGTTTATTTATAGGTTATAATCTTATAAATGAAAAAGTTGGTGGGGGATTTCTTGGTATTGGGGCAGTAACACCAAAATTAGCGGATTGTCTGACTAATTTTAGTACGTGCTCAAACTCACAAATAATAGGTCTTATAATAATTGTAGGATCTATTATTCTCGCTTTCATCCCATCCAGTAAATTAAAGTAAAATTTATATCCTTTAGTTGAATTTAAGTATTATGAAATCATCATACGACATCCTCGGCTCAAAAGAGAAATCAGTAGCAATAATAGAAGAAACCGAAAGCCCGAAAGAATTAGCCAAAGAAATAATGGATGAACACAAAAACGTCAAATCAGTCCTTATGAAATTGTCAGAAAGAATGGGAATAGAGAGAAAGAGGGATTACAAATTCATCATGGGTGATCCAGACACAGAAGTCATCCACAAAGAAAACTATTGCAGGTTCAAGCTAGACCCGCAGAAAGTCTACTTCTCAGGAAGGGAAGGAACAGAAAGGCTAAGAATAGCAGAAATGATAAAGTCAGGGGAAAGGATTTTAGTGATGTTTAGTGGTATTGCACCTTATGCAATTGTTATCTCAAAAAATCAACCAAATTGTGAAATATTGTGTGTAGATGTTAATAAAGATGCAATAAGGTATGCTGAAGAAAATATTAAGTTAAACAAAATGAAAAACATCAAAAACTATTGCAGTGATATTAGAGAGTTCTCTGAAAAAGGTACTTTTGATAGAATTTTAATGCCTTTGCCTCATGATGCAAGAGAATATTTGGAATTAGCTTGCAAATGCCTCAAGCCCGAAGGGGGAATGATTCATCTTTATATTATAGAGCCAGAAAATGAAGCTGAAAAAAATGTTAAAGAACTAATGAAAAATTTTCAAGAAAAAATAAAGGGTAAAATCAGCTACAAAATAAAAAAGGTTCTCCCATATTCCCCAAGAACCTACAAATATTGTGTAGATATTCAGATCAATGAAGGCAATTGAAATACATTCAGAAACCAATTAATCCCATAATATCCAGCATAAGCAAGAATAAGATTAAAGGAAATTTTTGAAATAAGTGAAGCCAAAATATATTTTCTAATATCATACTTTATTATCCCACAAAATAAAGAAAGAAAATTGCTCACAAATGGGGTCATTCCAAGAATCACTACCCATAAAAACCCTTTATGCTTATCAAAAGTTTCTCTTGTTTTTTTTAATTCTTTCCCATATTTCCTTTCAACAATATCCTTAAAACCCCTTCCAAAAACATAGCCAGTTATGGTTCCAATAGCCATACCTAACCCAGAAACAATCCCGACCAAACATGGATTCAAAATTCCGCCAAAAGTGAAAACGAAGAATATTGTTGGCAAAGGAAAAAATGAAAAGCTGGCTGTTTCAATTAAGCTAATAAAAAATAGCCCAACATATCCATACCTATAAACAACTTCATAACTCCTAGTAAAGACAGCTGATAAAAATTCGGTTAATACCATATAATCTAGATAAATTTAGTTAAATTACTACTTAAGCAATTAAAGACCTTTAACGACAAATAATATTCCGGCATTAAAGCAAAATAAAATTACCCAGAACCATAATGACCAAGTAAAAATATGCCCGCCTTCAAGTTGCGGTATTGGGAGCAAATTAAACAAAGCGAGTAAACCATTTGTAAGGCTAATAATTTGAAAGATTTCTATGCTATTATTGATGCTGTATAACACACCAAAAATAAGCATAAAAAACATGTTTACAGCAATCCCAGCTAAGGCTATATGGGCATAATCCCTGGGTGTCATTTTTATCAGCTTAATCCCCCATCTTCCAAAATTATAGGGTATAATCTCAACATATCCTAATGCTGTAAAAATGAAGCCATATACCGTCTTCAGCAATAAAGACATCACCCCCAAAGCTGCACCTATAGGCCATAATTTGAATGTGACCATACATCCCAATCTATCCCCCAATAATTTCTGGGCAATGTATCTCAAAAATATTGAAAAAGAAACTATAACCAAGTAAAGAAACAAGTTTTCCTTTAAATTTGGATATGCAAATATCAAAGTCACCGCAAGAATAACTATTATTAAGTTCCTTATTTCCTCGTTCTTGATTTTTTTCCTTATTTTTTCCATAATATCAATTTACTTTTTCTAAAATATATTTACATCTTATCAGAAACTAAACCTTTCTTTATAATTTTTATTCCAATGTACCTATAAGAATAAAAAATGGATTTATTTTTATTTATTAAATTGTTATTGCATGAAAGTAAAAATTGGATTAGCATTAAGCTCAGGCGGAGCAAAAGGTTTCGCCCATATAGGTGTAATCAAATCTCTGGAAAAAAATGATATACCGATTCATGTAATATCTGGCGTGAGTGCTGGCTCTTTGTTTGGAGGAATATATGCAAGCGGGTCAAGTATAGAAGAAATTGAAGAAGTGTCTTATTCTACGGGCTATAAAGAAGTTGCACAAATGTTCTGGGATTTTTCAAGGAAAATTCCTGGCGGGCTAATAGTTGGGGCAAAAATTGATAATTTTCTCAATTCTTTGTTGAAAAATAAGAGGATTGAAAATTTTCCGATAAAATTTAGTTGCATGGCAACTGATCTTTTGTCTGGCAGATCTGTACATTTCATTAAAGGCCCTGCATCTTTAGCTATAAGGTCAAGTTGTGCTATACCCGGAATTTTTAAACCGATAGAATATAATAGAAAATTTTTAGTGGATGGCGGTGTCAATGAGCCAATATCATTCAATCAGGTCAAAAAGCTTGGTGGAAATGTTAATATTGCAGTAGATTTAACCCCTTCACTAAGTATTAACCAGAAAATTAAAGAAAATAAAAAATTTGGTATCAAAGATTCTCTTTATTCATCATATCTTTTAATGCAAAAAAGATTTATCGACATTAAATTCAAAGAAAATAAGGATTTTCTCAGAATTAAGCCCCAAGTCAATGAAATTAAATTCCTTGATTTTGGTTCCCCAAAAGCGGCTAAAAGAGGTATAACAGAAGGGGAAAAAGTAATGGATAAAAACATTCCTAAACTCAAGAAAATGATTGAAATTATGGAGAAAAAATAGATTTTTAATGATGGTCATTATTTAAAATATTGTCAGGAGCGATAATTTTAAAACTACATTTGCCTAATTTTATTCTGTGATTTGATTAACCAGATACAGTAAAATAGATGAGAATGAAGAGGTCATGGACGTCTTGTTTTCCATTGTTTTGGGTCATAATAGCATAAAACAGATTCAAAAACTCCTCGAACAACCGCAACCAACCATTTCTACAAAACTCATGTTCCTGAGAGATAATAAAGTTGTGATTAAAGACAAATGG
>Ga0210017_1002188_pt1 | contig 16810 bp, 16 predicted proteins | sample CryGeyCG2014_020_FD_183966 | JGI IMG/M metagenome (GOLD analysis project Ga0210017, IMG submission 183966) | Groundwater microbial communities from aquifer - Crystal Geyser CG08_land_8/20/14_0.20 (SPAdes) (version 2) | ecosystem: Environmental > Aquatic > Deep subsurface > Groundwater | place... | reverse complement strand
TTGTAGTAACACTTCCTGGAGATGCCGAAAGTCGAGCAAATTTCCTTAACTGGCTTATGATACTTGTCTACCTGCAAATACCATTGAAATCTTAAAGAACGGTCGTATTTAGCTGTTTGCATTAGATGGGTTTGGTTAATAGTTAACAGGTGTTACCCCTAACTATACCAAGTGTCACCCCTAGGTGTTAACTGTACATATGCTTGATGTATGATAACGATAGATTTAGAATAATAAAGAGTTATGATACTGTCTTTTTAACTCAATTAATGTAAATGAAAAAATTTTCACACAATCAAGAGTTTATTATTTTACCTAAATTACGTCATTTCCTTAATTCTCAATCAGACTATACTGTTAAAATAAATATTGACGATCAATCAATCTGTTTAGGACGTGAACTGTTAGATAAGCATAGTAATCAAAATACTACTATGCTAAGTGCGGTTTGCCCTACTACTGTTAATAAGGATTTATATTACATTTATATTTCCGAACAAAAAAATAAGAATAATAAAATAATAAAATTTAGTATTAAATTAACAAACAAAAATAAATCTTGTCTAAGATATTATGATAAAGATACAAAAACTGGGATACATATTCATAATTGTAAAAATAATATAAAAATACGAAAACATTTTCCGTTTAAAGGGTATCTTAAAGAAATAGCAAAAGATATAATAAAAACAATTGAAACAAATTTCATACAATAAAAGTAAAAACCACAAACTCAACAACTTATAAATTAGATAAGCAATAACTACAATAAACTCGTAATCTTATTTTATAATCAAAGGAGACAAAACTATGAAAAAAATTACAATAATTTGTCTAACGGTAGTTTTTACTACCTTATTTTGTTTCGGAATAGTAAAAGCTTTTTCTGTGGGTAGCGGAACATTAGAAGTAGATTCATTAAAAGTCGGAAAACAAGATGAGGGCGGTGTTACTTTTTTTAATGGAACAATTGTTAATAACACAACATTTGGTAGTACAGGTAATAATCCCGTTACTTTTGGAGATGACGTTAGAATTGATGGTGGAATTTATCGAGGGCTATTAGGTTATTTTTTTGATGATGATACACCAGTTAAAATTTACGATAATCTGAATGTTAGAGGTACATTAATACTTGATAGGTATGATGATGGAGGTACAATTATAAGTAACTGGGAAGATAATATAATTATTGATGAATCACTGTGGGTAGAAGGAGACGCACAAATTGATAATAATATCGTTGTCGGTGGTAATGCACAATTTCTTGATTATATTCAACTTCCAAAAACTTATGCAGTACCCCCTGATGCTATTTGCCATTGTAACTCATATACCGAAGACGATTGTGGTCTTATGATTTATGAACCAATATCTGACAATCCGAAGCTTTGGATATGTGGTTGGGGTGGTTGGAAATCTTACTCACCGGATTAAAAGATATCTAGAAATACTATGGAAACTATTTCACCCTATTTGATTTCAAAACTTTATACTTGGACAATCAGAGATCTAAATTTAATTTACGATCGTTGTTTTGATTTTAATCACGAAAAAGGATTCTATGATGGACCATCAAGTACATACAGCTTGGCTTTAGCTGCACTTATTGATATATGGGGTTCTATTAAGAGAGATAAATTCGGTGTATCCAACCAAACTAAAGAAAATGTTAAGACGATCCTTAATCTACTCTACGAGAGGGAGTCTCAAAGTTATGAAATTTTTGACAATTCAAAAAATGAGATTTTAGATGAAATTGTAGAGTTATTTCGCCATAATCTTATACATAACCTAGGAAAAAAACCAGGAGGCAAAGAATTTGATTTAAATATTGACACGACCGGAAAAGCAATTAATCAGCAGAGCAACGGCAGATGGCATATAAATTGTAGAAAATTAAAAGAGGATTTCTTAAATTTACTTAGAGTAGAATTACCAATAATATTGAGAAATTAATATTACATCTCACCCAAAAAAAATTTAACAGTGAATAGAGATTTAAAACTTATAATCTGCGGAGATAAATAAATTTTAATGAATGACGCTACATTTGATAAATGGATTTGTACGGATAATTCTTTAGAGGCTAGCGCTTGAACATATTGTAAAAATACATATCTTTAGAATCATTACAAATCAAATGAAGGCGCGACGTCGACGTCGCGCCTTCATTGTTTCTACTACCAGCCACGCGCTATTCTTCTACCACCAGCTTAAACAATTTATTAATCCGATTATAATAATATTTCTCTTATCTCACTATACCTAAGCCCATATAATATCCTTGGGGTTTTTTACACAAAGGGCATTTTGTCGGGGCGCTTTTGCCCTTATGGATATAACCACAATTCAGGCATTTCCATTCCATCTCTTCATCGTTTTTAAACAGCTTGCCTTGCACCAGTCGGTCAGCCAAGATTTTATATCTTTCGGCGTGCTTTTCTTCTACTTCACTAATTTCTTTAAATAAATTGGCAATTTCTACCTCCTTTTCTTCGCGCGCTACTTTTTCAAAATTTGGATACATGGTACCAAACTCATATTCTTCACCAGTTTGAGCGTTGCGTAAATTTTCTAAAGTGCCAGCTAACGGTTTAATATCGTAAGTATTGGTCATTTCTACTTTTTCAGTTAGTTTTTCCAATTCTTCTTGCGCATGAGCGCGTTCATTATCCGCAGTTTCTTCAAAAATCTTAGCAATCCAAACCAGGCCTTCTTTCAGGGCAATTTCGGCATAATAAGTATATCTGTTTCTAGCCAAAGATTCGCCGGCAATGGATACGTGGGCACCAATTTGCATAAGTCAATTATATCACAAGAAGGCGCGACGTCGATCCGCTTCGACTCGAATCGAGGCGAGCGTCGCGCCTTCTGTTTTTATCTAAAGCTATTCTTTACTTCTCCACCGCCAGCTCAAACAATTTATCAATCACTTTTTGGTTGGTAATGACGTTTTTGACGAAACTGCGGTAGTCGGGTGAGTCAATTTGTTTCAGCATTTCTTCATTTCCTTTTTGCGCTTCCCGGGTTTTGTTCAGCTCGGCATCAATTTCTTGATCGGATGCCGCTATTTTTTCTGCTTGGGCGATTTGGCGGATGATTAAAGCGGTTTCCACTCTTTTGTTGGCCCGGGGCAGAAAGCTTTTTCTTAGATCCTCTTCCGATTTTTTGACGCTGGTTAAATAATCTTCAAACTTCAATCCCTGGTGTTCAAAATCGTGCTTGAGCTCGTGAATCATTTTATCCAGCTCGGATTCAATTAATACTTCGGGGAACTCTCCGAATTCGCATTTTTTGGCAATGGCTTCCAGAATTTCCAGCTCTAAGCGCTGCTTTTCCTTGTTTTCCGCCTCTAGTTCCAAATTTTTTCTAATCTGATCTTCTAAATCCTTTACGGATTGGAAATTGCCCAGCGCTTTGGCGAATTCATCGTTCAGGACCGGGAGCTCTAATTCAAACACGGAATTTATTTTTACTTTGAATTCAGCTGGTTTGCCCGCCAGGTTTTTTTGAAAATATTCTTTGGGAAATTTCAGTCCAAATTCCTTTTCTTCTCCTTTTTTCATCCCTACGAGTTTATCCTCGAATCCAGGAATAAAATGGCCCACGCCGATTTCAATCGGCTGGTTCTTAGCCATTCCTCCTTCAATAGGAATTTTGTTCTGGTAAATATCAACGTTAACTTCCACCTTGTCGCCTTTTCTAACTTCCCGGTTGACCAGAACCTCTTTTCTTCGGAACTTCCGCAGATCTTCCACGGCCTTCTTTACCCGCTCATCCTCCACTTTAACCGGTTTTTTCTTCAATTTAATGTTTTGATAGTCCCCTAATTTCACTTTGGGAAGCAAAGAAATGGTGGCTTTGTAAATAAAAGGGTTGTTAAGGGCTTGTTTAATAACGCTTATTTTGGGAGAGGCAACCATTATTAGATCTTCCTGCTCCAATGCCTGGTATAAAGTATCCTGAATCATCAATTCCGCCGCCTGGGCCATGATGCCGTCTTCCCCCAGTTTTTTGCGAATAACCTCTTCGGACACTTTTCCTGGCCGAAAACCGTCTACTCTGGTCTCTTGCGAGATTTTCTGGATAGTTTTTTTAAAATAATCTCCCACTTCTTCGGAAGATAACTCGATTTGGAGTTCGGCCTGTCCTTTGGGGAGTTTGTTTTTGGTTACTTGCATAACTTAAGATTAATTCTAAATAAGAATTCAATTGTATATTATTGAAGATTTTATGTCTAGTTTGAAACAATTTACAATAAGGTGACCCCCTCTTATTCTCCCCCTTGATAAGGGGGAGATAGTAGGGGTAGAAAATTGTAAATTGAAAATTTATACCTTTGGTCGATTGTCAACAATTCTCTTCTCTTTCAATTCCGTTTCCATGCCCAATTTTTCCAGTAAAGCGTTCAGTTCCATTTGATTGGTTTGGACGTTTACAAAAATATCGTCTTTGATCTGCTTTTGAACTACTTGAGCAAGCTTTTCGTAAGGAACATCTTTTTTGGGGCAGAGATGGACTATAATTTCGTCAATCTCATAAGGATCGTCGTTTTTCTTTCGAATCTCCACCTGCCACTCTTCTATCTCTTTCATTCCGGAAAGCAAGGGATAGAAATTGTTTAGATTTACCAATTCTCCTTTCAATTTCGTCAGTTGAAATTCTTTTACATCGGAGCTTCTCTGAATGTCGGGCCTAATGCGGGGCACTGTTTTGCCGCAAAAATGGCATTGGCCGTAGTCGATTCCTTTGGTCATATCGCCGGTGCGGTAGCGCAGGACCAACGAACCGCGCCAATCCAGGGCGGTGTAAACCAGCTCACCTGGCTCTCCTTCTTTGACCCGCTGGCCTTCCTTGTCAATCACTTCAAAAAACTCCAGATCAGGATAAATGTGATAACCTGATTCTTCAGCACACTGGATCCAGGCTGTTTTACTTTCGGTTAAAGCATAAGTGGCAAAAATCTGGACATCTTCTGATCCCAGTTCTTTCAAAAATTCTTTTACCTTTTGCCTTAAGCCGCCGCTGACCCGTTCTCCTCCGAAAATTACGTATTTGACGCTAGAAAAATCCCTTTTCTGCTTCACTGCTTCTCTTAAAAGATGATAACAATAGCCAGGAATAAAAACGAGAATGCCCGCTTTCATTTTCTCAATAGCATCCATGATTTTTTGAGTACCCATTACTTTTCCGCCGCCAGTTGCCAGGCTGGTGATCCCAACTGTGGTTAATCCGTAGTAAGCAAGCCAAAAGGCCAGATGGGGCGAATAGGGAAAAGCGTTGATCGCCACCTGATTGCGGTCAATGTTAATTACGTCCAAAAGCCGGTTGGCGGATTCTTTAAGATATTCCAGATCGCGGGCGGTATAGCCAAAGGGGGTAGGTAGGGCAGTACGGCCAGTGGTAAAGTGGAGATGAATTGGTTTGTATTCCCATTCTAGTTTTCGTTTTACATCTTTCTTTAGTATTTTCTGAATCACAATCTTAAGCAATTTTCCTTTGGATGCATATTTCTTAATCAGTCCCTCATCCGGCTGCAGCATAAACTTTTTCGGTCTTCCCGGATCTTCTTCAGTAGGCGCAATATCCTCCTTAGAAACAAAAGGCAATTTTACTAGATCGTCAGTGGTCTGAATATCGTTGAAGTTGAGATTGTGTTTTTTGAACCACTCCCGATAAAAAGGATGGTAAGGAATTTCGTGTTTAATTAAATAACTAAGCCGTTTGTTTTGGACTGTTTTTATTTCTTCCTCCGAGGTATGGGATAGTTTTTGCCAATTAAGATAGTGCATGGGGTTGGGGTTTAGGGTTTAGAATTTAGCTTCTTAGCTTTTTAGGTTTATAGTCCAATGATCCTATGGAAACGAGCAAAGATAACAATAGAATAATAGAACAATCGAACAATAGAACCCTAATAATTATACGGGAGATCGACCAATTTTCCAATTTCTTTCATGATTCGGCGAGTAATTTCTTTAAGCAGTTCTTTATCAGCCGGTTTTTGGTAATATTCATAAAAGGTGATCGGCTCTCCAATAGAAAAACTGATTCTTCCTTTTAAAAGAAAAAAAGTTTGGAAGAAAGCCTTCTCAAAGACGGTCGGCATATTAGTAGAAATACCCACCGGTATTACCGATACTTTGTTTCTAATAACTATCCGAGCCAGGCCGGTTTTTCCTTCTTGTAAACAGTTATCATGATGCGATACTCCTTCGGGAAAAATCGCCACCACTCTCTTTTTTTTCAAAAAGTTTGTTGCTTCTTCAACTGTTTTCGCTTTGCTGTTCGGATCAACTAAAATGCAGCCGGCCCAGTGTCTAGCAATCCAATTGCCTAAAAAGGAGCCATACTTTGCTTGGCGGGCAAAAAAATGAACCTTGCCTTTAATCCTAGGGATAACCAGGGAAGCCAAAAAATAGCCGTCCAGCGAACCACCATGATTAGCCGCAATAATGTATGGTCCCTTTTCCGGCAGATTCTCTAATCCTTTCACTTGCTTAATAAATAGCTTAAGGATCGGAAAAAAAATCCTTCTGAAAATCGGGTAGGGATAGAGCGAATACATAGCGAAGCTAAAAATTGAAAACGAAAAGCGAAAAACTACAGTCAATAGTTAAAAACGATTTAAATCCTAAATTGTAGTTTTTCATTTCGAGTTTTAAACTTTAATAGTGATAACTTTTATTAGCCAATTTGCCGATCGCCTCCATAATTTCTTTGGTACAATCAGTTAACAGCTCATAATCAACTGGTTTATTATAATAACTTTCTAAAGCGACCGGTGTACCGATATTGATGACCACCTCGCGGGGCTTACTAAACAACCACCCCAAAGATTTTCTGAAGCGGGAAGCTGACGGTCCGATAATGCCAATGGGAATCACCGGGCATTTGGACCACAAAGCCAGACGGGCGGCGCCGGTTTTCCCCCGCAGGAGTTCCCTTTTAGAATTTCGCTGTCCTTCGGGGAAAAGAACAATGATTTTATTATTTTTCAAAAATTCCCATGTTTTGGTTAAAGCTTCTTTTTTTCCGTGTTGCTCTAAAGGAATAGTTACTTCATCGGCCCAAAAATAATTTTTGCTTTGAGCAAGAAAATGGATCTTCCTTTTGATTTCAGGGACCAGTAATAAAACTAAAAGCCAGCCGTCTAGATAATCAATGTGATTGGCCACTAGCAACACCGGCCCTTCGGTGGGAATATTTTCCAGCCCGGTAACTTCTTTTGCTCGGCGCCGGGCAAAAACTCTTAAAAAAGGAAAAAATAGTCGGTAGATCATTTTAATAATAATATTTTTTGCCGCAAAGCTGAGAAATTGCTTCTAATATTTTCTTGGTTACTTGTTCCAACAACTCGTAAGTTATTTCCTGATTAATGTACTGGTTCAGATCAAGCGGCTGGCCAATATTTATTTTAATTTCTTGCCGCCTGCTGAAGATGAACTTAAGATGATTTTTCACGTCTTTATCCATTGGACCAATGTAGCCCAGCGGAATCACCGGGCATTTAGACCACAGGGCTAGTCGGGCCGCGCCGGTTTTTCCTTTCTTCAGGGTTCTAGTCTGATACCAGCGCGTGCCTTCGGGAAAAATGCCCACTATTTCTCCTTGCTGAATAAAATCCACGGCAGTTTTCAGGCATTTCTGTTTGTCGCTGGGATCAATGTAAATCATGCCCAGCCATTTTTCGCCGATTCTTCGGCCAAAATAGCGAAAAAGCTCATGCTTGCTGATAAAATGGATTTTCTGACCGGTCCGCTTGGCCACCAGCGCGCCAATCAAAGGAGGATCCAAATAACTAATGTGATTAGCCACAATGAGATAAGGTCCCTTAGATGGCAGATTCTCTAAGCCATCAATCTTGTTTATTCGACAGATAGCGATTGGTGCTAGAAAATAACGTAAAATCAATCTAAGCATAGATTTTTTTAATTAATAGAGCCAGAGGAGTCAAATCATCTAATATTAATTCCACTGCATGTTTTCTTACAACTCTTTTTGAAGATTCTTTTTTAAACCACTTCGTCCATTTACTGGATAATCCGTCAATTCTTGCTAACATCAACCCACCGATATGTTTTTTAATTCTATTCTCCAGCATTCTTCTATTTTCGGGAATTTTTATCTCCTTTAAATAAATCCTAATTATTTCTTGAACTGATTTAATAGCAGAATAGTAAATATTTTTATGATATTCAGCCCTTAAGAGATAAGAACCAAGTAAAATACTAATGTCAAAGGCGGGATCACCAAGATGGGCTTCTTCTAAGTCTACTATGCCCACCTTTGTTCCTTTCACTAGAATATTTCTTGGATGATAATCGCCATGGACTAATACATTGTTAATCTTCATGCTTCTCTGAACCATTTTTGTTTGCGTCTTTTTCACTAATTCTCTGGTTTTAGGATCAAGCTTTTTATAGACATTCAGACACTGAAAACGCAATTTAGCTAATTTCACTTTTTTATCTCCATGAGTAGAACGTAAGGGTTTAACTCTTCCGTAAGTGTTATTAACCAACTTTACCGCGATTTTTGCTAAATTTCTAGAAGCTTCCAAATTTATTTTTTTACTGATAACATCCTCAAACAATTTAGCTCCTGGACTACAAACTTCAGAAATTATTAATACTTTATTTGGAATATCATGGTAATAAACATGAGGAGCGACTCCGTAACCAACTGCTTTTTCAAAGATTCTTAGTGCCGCTACTTCATAGAATTGCCTTTCATCATTAAAAATATAGTTAAAATCTTTAGGTGCTCTCAATATCTCTAAATATTTTCGGGCGCCAGGGATAACTTGCTTTAAATAAAAGGGGATACCGTCAACTACCAAACGATAAACCTGTGAAACTAATCCGCCACCGACTTCTTTAAAAAATTGCAATTTCCCGCCTGTTATAAATCTGAGGTGCGGGAAGGCAAATTTTTCTAAATAGGGTAATATGTTTTTTCTATTGAGTTTTTCCATCTTTACTAATACTAGAACTCGCCTCTATTTACTTTTGATTCCTTTTCTAAATGAGGAGTTTCTGCTATTGACTGAACAAACCATTTTTTCTCACCTTCTTTTTCTTGTAATCTAATTTCGCTTATTGAAGTATAAGCCATCTTACCCGTCAATTTTATTATTTCTGGTAAATCCTCTCTAGTAATTGCTAAATCCTTTCTTCCTAATTTTTTTTGTTCAATCAACCATAAAGTCAAAGCCAAAGTAATCCTATGACTAAAAAGAATATTGAGTGGGGTTTTTGAATCTTCTAGGGAACGTAAACCCTCTTCCACATCAGGTAGTTTTTCATTTAATTTTGTAATTACTTCATCTTGATTTTTCTCAAACCAAAACTTTACAGGGTGAACTCCTTTTTGTTCCGCTTCTTTAACTAAATCCAAGGCTTCTTGTTTTTTACTAATAAAAGAAACCTCACTAAAACTATCCAATTCAATTGGTTCGTTATTGGCTGGAATTGGAATTTCTGGGTCTTCAGTATGAGAAAGCTTAATATTTTTAGAGAGAATGTCAGCCATATGCTTTGCTCTCTTAATCGGACTGGTATAAATACTATAATTTCTATTAAGATCTGTATCACCTAGAGTTTGTGGTAATTCGTTTTGCAAATATTCAGATAAAAGACCAGTTATTTTCAAACCTTCTTTATCAATTGGTGCATACGTCTCAATATCCTTACCTTCTAATTCTGCTTTTTCTAATAACTGTTCAAACCATTTTACGCTGGGATGACGTACTAATAAGACAATCTTACTCGGTTTTGATTCTCTTTCAATACCTTGCTCATTTTCTCTTTTAGATTCAAATTTTGGAAATTCGCTCATATTTAATACATAACTAATAAATTACCACTTCTTCTTATTAATTTTAAGATAATAACCAAGATGTCTGATGATAATATGGAGAAAAAAACTCAATAAAATTAAAGTTACTATTACTGACCAGGGGGGAATCCATAAAAAAGAAATAAAAACCAGTCCCCCTAGAACAGCATCAGTCTGATCCCAAGGAATAAATTTATCCCCCGGCTTGATTTTTACCCGCCGCTTAAAAAAACTTTTAACCATATCTCCAAAAAGGACCCCAAAACCAATCACAAATCCGGTCAACCAAACCGAGTGTTCCTGATAAGGAAACAAGGTGATATTATCAAATGCTTCAAACTGCAATAACTGTTTTTGAATTGCTACTACTCCTACTGCCGCCAATATTCCAAGAATCAAACCGCGCCATGTTTTGTGAGAACCTAAGATTGGCTCGCCGTCTATCCATTTTTTATTCAGGTCAACCGGATAATTAAAGAGGTTAATTTTTCGAACCAAAACCGGCGTCATATTAGCAAAAATTCCGGGCAACATAAGGTAAATACATTTTAAAATAAAAACCATGGGGGATAGAAAATGCTCAAAACTTCCCTAATTTTACCACTTTTTAGGTTCCGGGAAAAGAAAAGGAGAATCTCACATTAAATTCTCCTTTTTTATTTTCTAAGTTAGAAAATTACAGCAAGGGCGCAATAATTAAAGCCACAATACTCATTAGTTTAATCAGGATGTTTAACGACGGACCAGAAGTATCTTTAAAGGGATCGCCTACTGTGTCCCCTACTACCGCTGCTTTATGAGAATCGGATCCCTTACCGCCTAAATTTCCTTTTTCAATATATTTTTTGGCATTATCCCAAGCTCCGCCAGAGTTAGCCATAAAAACGGCCATCAAGAATCCGGTTACGATGGCGCCGGCTAAAAGACCGCCCAAAGCTTCTGCTCCTAACCCAAACCCAATAATCACCGGAACAACCACCGCTAAAATACCCGGAATAATCATCTGTCTTAAGGCTTCACCTGTTACTATCTCTACTGTTTTGGCATAATCAGGCTTGGCCGTCCCTTCCATAATGCCAGCAATTTCTTTAAATTGTCTTCTTACTTCGTGTACCACTTTGTGAGCGGCCCGACCAACGGCGCGCATGGTAATAGCACAGAAGACGAACGGTAATAATCCGCCAATAAACATACCAATCATCACCTTTGGTTCCACTAGGTTAATGCTTTTTAATCCCACCACGGCGGCATAACTAACCGAAAGCACCACTGCGGTAAGACCGGCCGAACCAATAGCGAACCCCTTGCCAACGGCGGCGGTGGTATTGCCCACCGCATCCAGCTCCTCTGCTCTTTTTCTGGTTTCGTCTCCCATGTCAGCCATTTCGGCAATACCCGCCGCGTTATCCGCTACTGGACCATAGGTATCAGTAGCCAGAGTAATTCCTAAGGTAGACAACATTCCCACCGCGGCAATCGCTATTCCGTAAATACCCGCAAATTCATAAGATAGAAATATGGCGGCGCAAATAACCAGTATGGGAATAATGGTACTGATCATTCCTAGGGCCAAACCGGCAATAATATTGGTTGCGGCGCCGGTTTCTGCCGCATTGGCCACTTCTTGAGCCGGCTTTTTAGAATCAGAAGTATAGTATTCTGTCACCATTCCAATGATTATCCCCGCGGCCAAGCCAGTTAATACCGACCAAAAAATATTCAAGCCGTCTAGGGCGGTATTTTGGATTACAAAGTAAACTGCCACGGTCATAATTACGGCCGCTCCGAAAATTCCAAAATTTAATACCTTTTGGGGTTTTCCGCCCTTCCTCAGTTTAATTAATAAATTGCCGAGCAGACTGGCCACAATTCCAGTAGCGGCGATTAATAAAGGTAAGGTTACCGCTCCGTCGCCAAAAGCCACTACCGAAGACACTCCTAAAACCATGGCGGCGATTATTGAATCAACGTAGCTTTCAAATAAGTCGGCACCCATTCCCGCTACGTCACCGACATTGTCTCCTACATTATCAGCAATAGTCGCTGGATTTCTGGGATCGTCTTCCGGAATCCCGGCTTCTACCTTGCCGACCAAATCAGCGCCCACGTCGGCCGCTTTGGTATAAATGCCACCTCCTACTCTGGCAAACAGCGCGATGCTGGATGCTCCTAAGCCAAAACCGTAAATAATCTGGGGATCTTTAAATATCCAATAAAGAACCCCTACGCCCAAAAGCCCTAACGAAACAACGGTTAACCCCATCACGCTTCCGGAAGAAAAAGCAATAAATAAACCTTTATGCAAGTTCTCCTTCACGGCGCTGGCCGTTCTGGCGTTGGCTAAAGTAGCAATCCGCATTCCAATATTACCGGAAACTGCCGAGAAAATAGCACCGCTCAAGAAAGAAACTGCCACCCTCCATCCTAATTGGGGCACTAAAAATAAAATGGCAAAAACTACAATGATAAAAATAATTAAAATCTTGTATTCTTTGTGCAAAAAGGCCATTGCTCCTTCCCGAATATGGGAAGCGATTTCAGCCGCTTTTTCTTCGGTGACTTTTTTCTTCTTAATAAAATACGCTATCCCGATAGCAGAGATTAAACCCAAAATCGCGATAATGATTGAGATTAACTCGTGGGACATAGTTTTTTCTCCTTCTTTAATATTATTAAAGATACCTCTATTTTAAGAGGGAATTAAAATTATTAATCATTTTAAGTCGGCCTTTTTGGTATCGTCTTTGGGGGCGGACTTTTTTTGATTATTATCCTCCTTCTTTTCTTTCTTCTTTTTAGATTCCTTCTCTTTTTCTTCGGGAGCAACTTCTGTTTCTTTTTTAGATTCTTTTTTAGCTGATTCTTTTTCTTTAGATTCTGATTTTTCTTTGGTATCGGTTTCTCCTTCTTTAACCACGTCTATTCTCCAGCCGGTCAATTTTGCCGAGAGTCTGACGTTTTGACCGTTTCTCCCAATCGCTAAGGAAAGCTGATCTTCTTTTACCGTGGTAATGGCCCGGCGTTCTTCTTCCTTTATTTCTACGCTTACCACCTTAGCCGGCGATAAGGCATTGACGATAAATTTTGCTGGATCTTCATCATACTCAATGATATCAATTTTTTCTCCGCCTAATTCCGCTATAACGGTCTGTACTCTAGTCCCCCTCTGACCAACGCAAGAACCAACCGGATCAATATTACTTTCTTTAGATTGAACCGCGATTTTAGATCGAGAGCCCGCCTCTCTGGCAACAGCTTTAATTTCAATGGCCCCGCTGGCAATTTCTGGCACCTCCGTAGTAAACAGTTTCTTAACCATCTCAGGATGAGACCGAGAAACAATAATCTCCGGCCCCTTAGTTGTTTTAGTAACTGACACTAAATAGAATTTTTCTCTTTCACCCGGCCGATATCCTTCTACCTCAATCTGTTCTTTAGGAGTCATAATCGCCGTGGTCTGGCCAATATCTATTAACACCACCCTTCCTTCTACTCTTTGGACCACACCATTAATTATCTCCCCTTCCTTTTCTTTGTAATCTTTATACACTACGTCCCGTTCCGCCTCTCGAAGCTTTTGGATAATCACCTGTTTAGCGGTCTGGGCGGCCATTCGTCCGTAAGCGGCGGGAGGGAATAGTTCGGTTCTGATTTCATCGCCAAGCGAAACATCCTTTTTTATCTTTCTCGCTTCTGAAAGCATGATGTCGGTTTTGGGATTAAACAGCTTCTTTTTCTCTTCTTCTTCCTCTGGCTCCTGATTCAGTTCCTTTTCCTCTTCTTTTCCATCCGTTTTTTCTTTTTCTTCCTTATGTTCTTTTTTGCACTTCTTCTCTTCCTCGGCGTGCTGCTCTTCTTTTTCCCAGGCCTTTTCCAATTCTTCCTCAGAAACATCTTCTACTACAGTTTTAAGATCAAAAACGCGGGCTTGACCGTTATCCAAATTAAATTCTACCTTAATATTCTGGTTCTTTTCACCAAAATCCTTGCGGTAAGCCACGGCTAAAGCAGACTCAATAGTCCCAATTACTGAATCCTCGGAGATGTTTTTCTCGTCACAAATCTGTCTGATCGCTTTTTGAATTTCCGATGCCATTATTCTAAATTTAATAATGAAGGGTATTAACCCTAGTTTCGACGTCGCCCTGCCTTCGCCGAAGCGGCTACGCACAGGCAGGTCGGCCGAAATGTCCCACCAAGGCGGGATCATTTCGCTCCTCGCTAGTCGAAATAAAAAACTAGTATTCATTATTAGAACACTAGTCAATTAAAGTATAGGGAATGTTGATTAAAAAAGCAAGGGATAAGAAAAAGCTATCTCTATACAATGAGATAGCTTTTGAAAGATGGGTCAGCGCTCTTCAAAGCAAACTTCTGAAACCGAAGTCTCTTCAGCAATTGCCCTGATTGCATCCCCAATAAGAGAACCAAAGGAATGAATTTTTATTTTGGAGCCGGGAGCAAGTTCGGATCGGATCGGAATGGTGTCTCCAACGTGTACTGATTTGATTGGAGACGCTTCAAGTTTCTGCACAGCTTCGCCGGAAAAGACAGGATGAGTTGCAATCGCGTGGGTTTCGATAGCGCCTTTGTCGCGAAGCGCCTGCTCAGTATTAACCATTGACCCTCCACCGTCAATCATGTCGTCCACCATAATGCAAACGCATCCTGCCGGATCGCCATTAACTTCAGCGACATTGGATACCCCGTGTGCTGCTCGATCTTTGTCAACAATAACCGTTCTGACCTGGGGAAAATATTTTCGTTCCAGAGCCCGGACGATTTTGCCACCATTGATATCTGTTGAGCAGAGGGCAATCTCTTTTCCCGATTCACTGATAATGTCTTTTATCACCGGAACCATAACTGGTGACATATACAGGTGGTCACAAGGAAAATGAAAGAATCCTTGAATTGCGGCACTGTGCAGTTCTACTGTCACTACCCGGTCAGCACCGGCGGTTGCCAATAGGTCAGCTATCAAACTTGCGGTTATTGGGACCCGTCCTTCTTTTTTTCGTTCCTGTCTGGCACACCCAAAGTAAGGAATTACCGCCGTTATCTCTTTGGCTGAAGCCCGTTTGGCTGCATCAATCATAACCAGCAACTGCATCAGGTTATCTGCCGGTGGTTGAGTAGACTGAATAAAGAAAACGTGCATCCCCCTGACATTTTCTTCCAGTTTTACGAACCGTTCGCCGTCTTTAAACGGCTTTATATCCACCCCGCTAAGTGGGATGCCCAAATGTCTGCTAATTTGTTCAGCAAGATTTGAACAAGCTCCCCCTTCGAACAATCTGATCTTTTCTAAGTCCATTTGTTCCTCCAGTATTTCGTTGATTTATTTTTAGAGAACAAGGTATATTAACTTAGCAAATTTTTGGATTTTGGTCAAAAAAAGAAAGCATCCCGCGACTGCGGGACGCTTTCTTTTACTCACCCCGCCTTATTTAGAAGGAGGGGGCGGCGGCATATCCTTATCGCCGCCGTATGAGTCCTTTGATTCCTCTTTATTAAGCAAGGTTTGCTGTTCGCTTTTTGATTCCGAGCTGGATTGCCCAGAATGATCGCCTTCTTTTTTCCCTAATTCCGCTAATCCCTTTAATCCTCCTAATTTGTCTTTTCCGCCTCGTCCACGAAGATTGATTATTACGATCACCACCACAATAATGATAATTATCCACCAAATAAGAGTGGAGTGACCATTCTCAGAATCTTCCTGATCAGCTTGTGATTCTTCACCGTTAGTTGCCTCATTTTCAGACGTAATTTCTGACCCTTCGGCATTTTCTTCTTGAACGGATTCTGCTTGCTGATTCTCGTTCAGAGATTCCGTAGCGGCGGTTTGAGTATCATTGACTCCCAGCACTTGCGGATTCTCACCAGTAATTTTAACTTCAGAAGCTTTGACTTTAAAACCGACCACATTGGAATAAGCACTTTCTTTTCCATTATCATCGGTAGCCGTAGTATAGACCAGATGATCCTGATTAGGATCAAGATCTAGAAAAGGTTGATAAGCAAAGCTCATTACTTCTGTTTTATTTCCGGAAATCCGGAATTGGCCGTTCAGTTTTCCGTCAATAAAAACTTTTATTAACGAACCATCCAATGCCAAGCCAACGATGAACGGTTTGGTCGAAATAGTTTTGTCATTTACCACCGGTTGGAAAAGAGTAGGAGCGGGATACGGTTCTTCGATAATGAGTGTTCGAGCAGCCGAAAGTTTACTTTTCAGGTTGGAATTCTCATCTATCGCCTGCACGGATACAGTGTGTTTTCCTGGCTCTAAGGACAAAAAGGGAGTATAGGCAAAACTAGCGGTTGTTTGTTTCCCATTTTTTACGGTAGCCTTACCGTTTAATTGCCCGTCAATAAACACTTCCACTTCGGTATTATTGGAGGTTACCCCCTTAATGATCGGATCGCCTGAAAAGGAATGTTCCTGATTCTGGGACCAGATCAAAGTTGGGATTGACGGAGCGGGTGGTGTAGCAGCAAATAACCCGCGCGGTAGGGCTAAAAGGCTCACGACAAAAAGCGTTATGATTAGACCTAACACCTTGCGAAAAGAGGATAATTTTTTATCATAAGACAAAAACATAAATTAAATCCTCTTATCCTTATTTTCTCTGTTTAGGACCTTAAGAAGGCTTAAAGTCTTTCGCAAAGATTGTCAAAGGACGTTAATAATTAAATAAACCCCATTACTTGACCACGAGGCATACCCCCACGGCAAGAAACTTATTGCGCCCCGCCACGCGACCCTGAGATAGAGACCCCAGGGCATTTCAAGTGACGGGGTAAAGGATTAGTTCTGTATCTTACAATAGTACTTACTCCAGTGTCAAATGTGTGTACAGTTAACACCTAGGGGTGACACTTGGTATAGTTAGGGGTAACACCTGTTAACTATTAACCAAACCTATCTAATGCAAACAGCTAAATACGACCGTTCTTTAAGATTTCA
>Ga0210017_1002186_pt1 | contig 16815 bp, 14 predicted proteins | sample CryGeyCG2014_020_FD_183966 | JGI IMG/M metagenome (GOLD analysis project Ga0210017, IMG submission 183966) | Groundwater microbial communities from aquifer - Crystal Geyser CG08_land_8/20/14_0.20 (SPAdes) (version 2) | ecosystem: Environmental > Aquatic > Deep subsurface > Groundwater | place... | reverse complement strand
CTTAGTGATGCATTTGAAATTATATTTTCTGAAACGAATCCTCTGGTTGGTGATACAGATGGTAATGGAGTAAGCGATGGATTTGACTTCTTTCAGAGGCAGGGCTATGGCGGAACTATGCAGATACTGCCGAACGGCTGGATTGGAATGACGATTGCCTGCGCTAACTATACGATGTATGCTGAGACCAATTCCTCAGTGCTGGAGGGCAGGTATGACAAAGATAAAAAAACACTGAGAATAAAAATTCACGGTCCTCCTGAAACTATAGGCGTAGCCAATATCACAATACCAAAGGATATGGTAGAATCTGAGAAAGACATCAAAATACAGCTGGATGGGCATCTGATTAATTATACGCTCACAGAAAATGCAACTCATTATTTCATTCATATTGAGTACACGCACAGCACACATGAGCTGGCAGCGCGGTTTACACCAGTACCAAGGATTGCTCTTAACAGCCCCATTAATCTAACAAAAGAATCGTTAACGCTTTCTTGGGATGCCTGCCTTAGTCCTGAGTTTGATAGATATGAAGTATATCAGTCAACAGTTTCTGGGGCGCTTGGGAGTTTGATAGCTACAATAACAGGCCCTAATAATGTGTCCTATACCGTTACGGGCTTATCCCCGGATACTATCTATTATTTCACTGTCAGGGTTGTGTATATTGATGGTTTTTATGCAGACTCAGACCAAATGTTTGAAAAAACATCTGCTGCTATACAGCAAATAGTCGTAATAGTTGAGGGAAAGAATGTTAATGTTACTTATAATGGCACAGGCAGCCTGAGTGTAGGGAATGCAAGTATTAGTGAAATTGAATTCTTGAAGGAGAAGATACCTTCTGGGAAAAAAGACATCGGGGTATTTGTTAACGTTACTAAAATAGGAGAAGTTGGCTATACAAATATCACAATAAAATACAATGACAGCGATATTGTTGGTATAGACCTAGGTACTCTTATAATGTATTACTGGAACGAAATTTCTGGTAAATGGGAATCTTGCGCTAAAATAGGTACAACGGGTGTAGATACTATTAACAACATTGTATGGGCGAACGTAACGCATCTCACAATCTTTGCTCCTATGGCTGAAAAGATTGCCGAACAAAAAGCAGCGCCTGTAACATTATTGTCATATATCATTATTTTTGCTGTTGCCATTGTTCTTATCAGCGCAGGCATTGGTGTTAAAAGAATGAAAAAACAAAAACCTGCAACTGTCAGATGCCAGAAATGCGGTGAAAACATAAATGTTGCATCAGCAGAAAGACCTGTTGATGTCGTGTGTCCAAAATGCGGAGCAAAAGGTACACTCAAATAATTTAAAACCATAGAAAAAGATATTCTATTGTGAAATCAAAACTTTATATAGCAAACAAAAGGGAGATTATAAAACAACTGCAGCAGTGTGTCAAACCCTGAAATGGGTTGATGATTTAGTTGATGATTAAACAGGCATCGGTAGGCATCGGAAAAAAAAACGTGTAACAACACCAAACAAAATTTTGATACGTATCAGTTTTTTGATACGTGTCACAATCTTACGTGAGCGAAAGGTTTATAAGCGTATAACACCTTATTAGATACATAACATTACATAAGTGGGTATAATATGCATAGGGTAAAGGAATATGCACAAAAATATGACAAAAGACTTGAACGATTAGGAATAAAATATAACCCGTTTCCTTTAAGATGCCCTGAAGAACCTGTTCTACAAAAACTGTTTACAAACAGAGAAAAAGAAATAGAAAACACCATAAGTGTGATAGAAGGCAGAAGAAACACCCTGATATATGGATACTATGGCATAGGAAAAACCGCTTTTCTTAAATATTTTCTCTACGACTTAGCAGGACTCAAAAAACCCAGGGTAGCAAGCATCTACACCACTTTTACTGGATCAAACGAAAACGATTTTCTTAACACTATAGCGTTCGCACTCGCAAAACAATTTAAAACAGAATACAAGCGTGCTGAAGAAGTTTACAGTAAAATGAGTGGAATAGAGAAAGGAAAAGAGCGGGAAACAGCAGTAGAAACTGGTTTCAACATGATATTCAAAGGCGCAGGGAAATACGCAAGCACAGAAGGCGAAACTTTTAAAACAGTTCTCCTCCCGGCGTACACAAAAGATTTTGTTATGGAAACACTCAAAACAATGTCGGAAAAATACAGGATACTCATAGGAGTCGACGAAATAGATAAAATAGCCCCACGAGATTTTAATAAACTCATAGCAGGTATAAGAGACATCCTAGGTTTCAACGCCTCATTTATGCTGACAGGCTCATACACATTCCTCAGCCTTGCTGGAACAATCATTTCTACACAGTACGGCGCATTCGACATCAAAACAGAGCTCACTGAAATGTCAACAAAAGACCTGAAAAACGCTGCTATTAAATACTGCAATGCTGCTGGAGGGCAACCATTTACAGAGGAAGCACTTGAAACACTAGCATTACAGAGTTTCGGCATACCAAGAGCCATGATGGTGCTGTGCAGAGGCGCAGTAGAAAACGCTACCATAATTGGACTAACAAAAATTGATAAAAAAAATATCAGCAGCACCCTTTTCAGTACAGGAAAAACAATTTATGATGCTCTCCTAGAAACACAAAAAAAGATGGTGAAACACATTCTATCTATCGGAGGAGAACTCCGTGTGGTAACAAAAGAAGTAGCAGCAGCACTTAATGTTACACAACCCCGTATTTATGCTTATTTAGATGCTTTGATGAGCAAGGATGCAGTTATCGAAACCGGAAAAAATGGGGAAAGAGTCTGGAGGCTAAGCCCTGCTTTAGTAGCGTATTTAAAAAAGGAGGGAAAAATTTGACGCAACTGATAAGAGAATCAGAAATTGGGATGTATACTTTTGTTGGAAATTATTTATAATCTGAATTGGATATCCTATTGTGAAATCAAATCTCCTAAAAGGTGTAGGATTCTCTGTCATTCTTCTCGGTGTTGCAAGTTTTCTAACAGACATAAGCTCTGAGATGATTCTATCCATATTACCGTTGTTCATTGTTTCCTTAGGCGGCACAGGGCTGATTGTAGGATTAATTGGCGGGCTTGGTGATTCTGTTGCAAACCTCTTGAAAGTTTTTTCAGGATATTGGTCTGACAGGACTGGTAAAAGAAAAATTTTTGTTTTCTCAGGTTACACTTTTTCTGCTTTTTCCAAGATTCTTTTAGCATTCTCAGGCATATGGCAGCATGTTTTGATGTTAAGAACACTGGAAAGAACAGGGAAAGGGATAAGAGACGCGCCAAGGGATGCAATAATATCTGAAAGTAAAAAAAGGGGCAAAGCATTCGGCATTCACAGGGCAATGGACACATCTGGTGCTGTAATCGGTTCAGGGATTGCATTCCTCTTTTTATTTGTATTCATTACCCCATCCCCTTTGTATCAATACAAAATAATCATCCTGCTTGCATCCATACCCGCTTTTTGCGCACTTGTACCACTCATATTTATTCATGAAAAGAAAAAAATGAAAACAAAAACAAAAATAAGTTTCAGAAACCTGCCAAAAAAATTTTACTTAATCCTCATAGCAATGTTTGTTTTCAGTGTTGGAAACTTCACATACATGTTCTTTTTACTAAAAGCAAACCTTGTTTTATCTGTTTATGATTTTACAAATACTACAGCTTTAACCGTTTTATTTTATGTTTTCTTCAACATTGTTTACGCTATTTTTGCTCTTCCATCAGGCATGCTTTCAGATAAAATAGGAAGGAAAAAGGTGCTGATTATGGGATACCTTGTTTTTGCTGTAATGTGCATAGGTTTTGCTTTTTCATCCTCATTAATTTCATTAATCATTCTTTTTGGATCATACGGTGTTTTCTATGCAATGATAGAAGGGAATCAAAGGGCTTTCGCATCAGATTTTGCGCCTGAACATCTGAGAGCTTCAGGATTAGGTGCATTTCATACATGCATTGGAATAGGAGCATTAACAGGAAGTGTTGTTGCAGGCATACTCTGGACATACATGAATCCATCCGCAGCTTTTGTTTTCGGTGCAGGGATGGCGTTTGTGGCCGTTGGGATGCTGGTGTTGCTGAAATGATTACCTTGTGATTCAGCAAAAGATTTTTGTTCTCTCTTGCTCCTATGCCGGATTGGTGATATGATGAAAGTGTACAAGCATCTCCCTCACTGGTTATTATTTCTTAGTGGCTTCTTTGCTTTTCTCTTGTATATTTTTGTTTTTTCTTCTTTATTAGAAAAACTGTTAATTGTAGTTTTGTGTATTCTCGGTAGCGCTACTTTTATTATACTTAAACGGTATACTAAATCGTAAAGGTAGTGATTACTATGGAGGCATAGACAGCATGGAAATTACAGATTCAATGCTGTTTCTTATTTCTTGCATAGGTGCATTTGCTGGTATAGTGTTTGGTGTGTATTTACTGTTATGGTGGTTGTTTCTACCTTCTTACAAAAAGAAATTCTCAAAGGAAAAACTAAGGAAAAAATTTTGGCATGGTTTAATTATAAGTATATGGATTATCTTCTTTGGGTTGCTATGTGAGACAGGCTTTACAACATCGTTCTCTTTTTCATACGAAGTTTGGCTTTGCGTAATTTCTGTTTTAGTCTTTTGTGCTTTCTTCAGTTTTTTTGGCGTCTATCATATCTATTTTCACTCTGCTTCTCCTGGTAAGTGATAACAATGATTTTACACCCTTCCTTCAATCTCCAAATGATTTTTTCCTCTGAGATAAACAACAGGTATGTTTTTTTCCCTGAGTCTTTTTTTCAATATTCTGTCGTTTGTTACAACAACACCTTTTTCTTTTTCCGCTAGTTCAATGATTGAATCATCAGGGTTGCCATTTGCGCTTATTGTTCTGTATCTTTCTGAAAAACTTAATGCAATTTTCGCATGTTTATCTTTCAAAGTTTTCAACTCTTTTTTTATTGTTGAAGGCACAACTATCTCATAACTCCCAAGAATCCTGTTCAGTTCTGATTCAAGATTTATCCTGAACTGAAAAACCATAATCAAAGCATTTGAGTCAAGTATGACAATCATGTTTTCCTCATCAAGTAGCTAGGGATTAGTAGCTTCGGAATTGTTTGACAATTCCTCGCTCCTCTCACGGAAAAACGCAAAGCGTTTTTCCTGAGATATTAGGAATTTGCAAAGCAAATTCCGTAATATGCAAATTGTGAATAATCTGCAGAAGCTAGGGACTAGGAAATCCCTAACCCCTGTTTTACGGAAAAGCCTTTGGCTTTTCCTAAAATGCTAGGAAAAATGCTTTGCATTTTTCCGTCGCATCTACTTGCCCCTAACTACTATTTTATTATTCCGTAGCCTATGAGCCTCCATCTTCCGCCAATCCTTCTGCTGATAGCTATCCTCTGACCCTTGTCAGCACATATTGGAAGTTTCAAGGTTACTTCTGCATCCTTTTCCCTTGCAGATGTAACAACGCCGGCGGTGGTGGTTACTCCAGCATTCAGCATCAGAACTTCTCTTGTTTTAATTTTCTCAACCTTTAAATCCTCAGCACTTCCGACAACCCTCTCAAGGAGATTCGCCTCTATCACAATTTTGTCAAGCACGGGAGGCAATGTGTCTGGTGCGCCTGCTATTTTCCCGGCAAGCGCATCTGATTTTGTCATTGCAGGGTCCAATGTTGTGCCAGCACCTATTAACCCCCCAGGTCCTATACTTTTCATTTTCTTCCCATCAGATATTAATGTGGTAACCTCTGTGATTACAGGCCCCCACAGCTCTCTGCCTTTTTCGTCAGTCTTCTTGCATGGGCTGATTCCGATTTTGTCTCCTATACTCAGTCTGCCTTGACTCAGTGTCCCCCCGATCACGCCTCCGACAAGTGCGTTCACCCTGTTGCCAGGCATGTTAACATCAAAAGAACGTGCTACATGCATCCTTACATTGCTCTCTTTATCCCTTTTCGGTGTAGGTATTGTTTCCTCAATCATCTTAATGAGCACGTCTATGTTTGCGAAATGCTGTGCGGATACTGGTATAATCGGTGCATTTTCAGCAACCGTTCCTTTCACAAAATTTTTTATCTGCCCATAGTTTTCCATAAGATGTTTTTCATCAACAAGGTCTATCTTGTTCTGCACGATCACAATCTTTTTTATCCCGAGAATGTTTAGGGCCATTAAATGCTCCTTTGTCTGCGGCTGCGGGCATGTTTCATTTGCTGCTATGAGCAGTAGTGCCCCATCCATTATGGATGCGCCTGAAAGCATTGTTGCCATGAGGGTTTCATGTCCTGGTGAGTCCACAAATGATACTGCTCTTAACCGTTCTGTTTTTTCACCGCATAATTTACATTTATCGTGGATTGTATAACGTTCTGGCTCGTTGCATTTAGGGCATTTGTAAAAATTAGCATCGGCATAACCAAGTTTTATTGATATGCCTCTTTTTATTTCCTCAGAATGTCTGTCAGCCCATTTACCAGTAAGTGCTTTTGTCAGCGTGGTTTTTCCGTGATCGACATGTCCTACCATCCCTATGTTTATTTCAGGTTGTCTCTGGTTACTCATTTATTTTTTTCCTCCGTTGCCTTGAGGCTTTCCTCAACTGGTTTAGGGCCATGTATTTTTATCTTCATATTTATCTGAGCAATATCCTGGGAAATTGTGTTGCCCCTGATAGATTTTTTTTTCCTGATCCCCTCATGTGTTGGTTTAAATCCTACCCCGCCTGCAAGTAATAACCTCTTCCTCCTGGGGCCGCTGAGGTCGTTTCTCATAGGGAAACCATCCTTGTCGGAGCCACCTGTTAAAACAAGTTTGTATCCTGGGAGGTTGATAAATATTCCATCTATCTCTTCATTGATTTTTTTCCCAATCAATGACTTCGCATAATGTCCTGTGACATTTACCTGATACGACTTCCCGGTTTTAGGGTCGGAAACTACTGCCTTGAACTCAACCATTCTATCACCAAACCTCAAATAGCATTCTGGAATATATTATTATCGGCTGATTGGCAAACTTCTCAGTCTAGCAGACGCTCAAATTATTGCGACTAGTAAACTGGGAAGTTTGGATAAAGATTTAAGGAATTAAATGTATTACGTCAGCATGGGAAAGAAGGCGGTAATTGCCATAGGTGGAAACTCTATTCTAAGGGCAGAGCAGAAGGGTACAATACAAGAGCAGTTTGCAAACACGATTGAGACAGCCGAGCATGTTGCAGACATGATTATGATGGGTTATGAGCTGGTAATCACCCATGGAAACGGTCCTCAGGTTGGAAATATGCTGCTGATGTCTGAAAAAACTGAGGAGATTTTGTATCCTTTATTACTGGATATCTGTGATTCAAACACACAGGGCAGTATGGGTTACATGATCCAGCAGACGCTTGGTAATGTGTTAAAAAAGAGAAAAATAAAAAAGTCTGTAGTAACAGTGGTTACGCAGGTGGTGGTTGACAGAAATGATTCTGCATTCAAAAAACCCACAAAACCGATTGGTTCATTCTATTCTAAGGAAAATGCTGAAAAATACAGGAAAGAGAAAAAATGGGACATTATCGAGGATGCCGGAAGGGGCTACAGAAGGGTTGTTCCCTCCCCTGAGCCTTTGGAGATTGTTGAGAATGAGGTTATACAAAAACTTGTTGATGATGATGTTATTGTGATTGCTGTGGGTGGCGGAGGGATACCTGTTGTAAAGGAAAAAAATTTTTTGAAAGGCGTTGAGGCTGTGATTGACAAGGATTTAGCATCATCACTTCTTGCATCAAACATAAACGCTGAGCTTCTTCTGATTTCAACAAACGTCGAAAAGGTGTTTTTGAACTACAACAAACCAAATCAGAAAGGGATTGACAGAATGACTGTTAAAGATGCGAAAAAATATTTATCAGAAGGGCATTTCCCACCCGGAAGCATGGGACCAAAAATAGAGGCAGGGATAAGATTCCTTGAAAAAGGTGGTAAAGAAGTAATCATAACCTCACCGGAATGCATTGGTGATGCGCTGAAAAACAAAACAGGAACACATATAATTAGATAATTTAGATTTTTTTATCCTCCAGCGCCTTCAGCTTATTGTACTCGCATACCTCGTATGGGAATATAATCCATTTGTCCGTCACTTTTGCATAGTAGTCGGGTTTGAATATTGACCTTGGTTTGTGTACAAGAACCGCTGTTTTCACATTTCTCACATCATCCATGTCTTTAACTTTTTCTGCAACAGCCTTCATTGTTATTCCCTCATCTGTTATGTCATCTGTAATCAAAACATTCCCCCCCAAAAGACTTGTTCCTGTTATGCCTGTCAGCATTATGGATTTATATGTTTCCTTTGTTCCTTTCTTGTACCTCTGCGTGTACATGACATGCAAAGGCAGACCAAGAATGTCTGACATTATCCTACCAATGACAAGACCCCCACGCGCAATGCAGAGAATGTTATCAAGTTTAGTATTATCGTTTGTTATTTTTTCAGCGAGGGAATAGCATAGTTTGTCAAATTCAAACCAGTCCATAGGGTATTCATCAGCCATGATTACCATTAAAGACATGGGGATCCAAAATAATTAATGTTTTGCGGTAAATAATAATTTACCCTTGATCTTTTCATGAAAGAAAAATGCGATTTACCGAAGGTAAATCGCTATGCCGACTGAAAGTCGGTAGTTCTTTCTCTTTTCCGCCAGTCGCTCTACAAATTTGCTTATGCAAATTATTACGGAAAAGTGTTTTACACTTTTCCTAATATCTTAGGAATTTTCTCTGAAAATTCCGTAAGATTGTAGAGAATAGGAGTTTTACTCCTATGAATTTTCTCTTTCTTTTCAAGAAAGAGAAAAGGGCTGTTATCCAAACAGCACATCATCTGCTGTTTTTGATGCCCTCTTGACATAATCAGGATGGGCAGAAACCATAACACCCCACTCAACAATCCTCCTGTTTCTGAGACCTTTCGCGAGTGATGAATGCTTCGAAAAAGGACTGATTTTGCCGTTATCAACAATTTTAACCTCGATGCTGTTTAGCCTCGGCTCTGAAAGAAGAATCTCCCTGCCAGGCGTGTCAATAATCACATACCCTTCAGATGCACCAACCCTGCTGCAGATTTCCTTCTCTTTTTTTCTTCTTTCCTCAGTTTTCTCCATTTTCAGAAGTTTTTTTATCTCATCCATTTCCAGCTTATCAGTGTTTTTTGTGTACGCCTTCTTGAACAATCTCCTGTATTTAAGCATGAGAACAATTTCTTTAGGAAAACCCCCTAATTTAACTAGAGCGGAGATGAGTTCAGAATCAGTCATTTTCGTAATATCACCAATTCCTTTTTCCATCGCTTTTTCAACAGCCCTTGCCATCATCACCTCAGCTATCCTCACGGTTTTATGAAAATAAACAGATGAATACATTAATCCCCTGGCAACAAGCATGCCCTCAACAGCACTCACACCCTTCTTCTGCAATACAAGACTGTTATTATGTATTTCCATTGTCTGCAGTAGTCTCCCCATATCTATGACACCGTATGCAACGCCTGTGTAATGCGCATCCCTGAGCAGAAAATCTATCTGGTCAGCATCAACAGCAGAATGTATTATCTGGTTAAGATATTTTTTTTCAGGTTTTTTACTGTTGAAGAATTCCAAGTTTGCTGTGTAGTCTGTGAGTTTATGGGACACAAGACCCGCAACCTCTTTTGTTTTTAACCCATGTTTTTCAAGGATTTCAGGTATTGTTTTTTTCACACCAATCATTTCCTTTTCTTTTTTATCTATGATGTCGTATTCCCCTGTGATAACCGCTTTGGTAATATCCATATGGTCTTTTTTTAGTTTGCTGCTGATAAGATACTCGAGCGTGTGCGAGTAAGGGCCGTGTCCAACATCATGCAGCAGACCTGCGGACATAACAAGTTTTTTCTCATCTTCATTCAACCCTAAACTATCTGCCATCAATCCTGCAACATGGCTTACACCCAGGGAATGCTCTATCCTGGAATGATGCGCGCCAGGATAAACAAGATACGCAAAGCCAAGCTGATGTATGGAATTCAGCCTCTGTATTTCAGGTGTTTCCATGAGTTCAAGAAGCACGCCGCTGAGTTTGATGTTGCCGTGCACAGTGTCCCTCACGATTTTGTACTCCATAACTTAAAATAGGATTTGCGATATTTAAATATATCATTAATCCCATATAACATCAATGACTGGCAAGCTCATCACATTTGAGGGTATAGACGGCTCTGGGAAGACAACAGGGTGCAAAAAAGTTTATGTGCGTCTGAAGAAAAAAACAAAGATTGTTCTTGTTTCTGAGCCAACAAAAACATGGCTTGGGGATGGTGTGAGAAGGGCTATGGATGAAAAAGTTTCTCCTTTCACAGGTGCTTTGCTTTTCATGGCTGACCATGCAAATCTTTTGGAAAAAATAAAAAAATATTTAGAGGAGGGAACAAATGTGATATGTGACAGGTACAATGATTCAAGTTATGCCTATCAGGGTGTGGAATTGAAAAACATTCTTGCAAAATATAATATTGATTCCCTTGAATATCTTATGGAAATTCAGAAACCATTTACAATTATACCAGACTTAACACTGCTTTTTGTAGTCAAACCTGAAACTGCCATGAAAAGAATCTCACATAGAAAAAAAACAAGGTTTGAAAAAATTCGTTTTCTAAAGGATGTTCAAAACATTTATCTGCGCCTTGCTGAAAAAGAAAAAAGATACAAAAAAATTGATGCAAACAGAAATGTTGATGAGGTTGTTGAGGAATGCGTTAGGGAGATTGAGAAGATTATAGAAAAATAACATCTTCTTTGAAAAGTATAATTTCCTCTTTTGCAGGTCTTGTTTTTGAATTGTCAAAAGGGTGCATCAAATAGTTTAAATAATAGTCAAAAAACTACTCAAATAACTATATATATCGTCAGTTCCATGGGAATATTTGCCTTCTAAGGCTTTTTTAACAAAGCCTAACGGGGGAGGCAGAGGGGGAAGGAACATGAAAAGCGATGTGATATTGACAATAAGTTAGGAGGGGAAAAAGGCGTGAAAAGAATTTTTTGGTACCTAATAACTATAGCTCTAGTAGTATCTGCCACTAACATCATGATCTACGGAGAAGGTGAAAATGACAATGTGTGGGAACAACAAGCAAAGGAGCAGGTTCTGAAGGCTGCTTTGACAAATGATACATCACATATAGATACGGACCCGAGTGTTTTTCAAGCGTCAAATGGAACCATTTACCTTTTCTGGGAGAAATATCCTGAAGGAACAAACGACTACACAGCACACTACTGCGATATATTCATGATGGTAAACAATGGGTCTGTGTGGAGTAGTCCAACTAGGATAACAAATAATATGAGCATAAACAAAGATCCATTCGCTTTTCAGGATGATAATGGAGATATACATTTATTTTTCTCATCCAATAGAAGCGGGAACTACGATATATATGAAATGATAAACAATGGCACAGGTTGGAGTGATGCTGAAAAAGTGGTAAATAACTATTACGACGACGTAGATCCCTGGGTGCTCGTCTGTTCTGATGCTACTATACGTTTATTTTGGTCTCAAATTGAAAATCTATCTCAGCCTGGTTACAATAGTGCGGAAATATGTCAAATGACCAAAAATGAAACTGGATGGAGTAGACCATTGAACATAACCTCATGGCCTGGATTAGATTTATGTCCTACCGCGTATCAAGATTCTAAAGGGGTATTACATCTTTATTGGGTAAGAGGTGAAAACAACTCTCCATTTATGCAGCATACGAGACATATCTACACCATGGAGAATTATGGTACGGGATGGGGGCCACCCATGTATCTTAACACCTCTACAAACGACTTTGCGTATCGGAGTACTCATGTACTTTACGATTCGAAGGATAGGATTCATTTATATGTAACAGAAGATAGATATCTTGTTCCTTCTAATTGGTGGGAATACATCACCTGTTATATTTTCAGAGAGTTCATTGGTGAAGGCAACAACCTTACAATCAATCGTACCATTTCCTCAACCATACCTCTTAGAACAGTTTGTGCTTTTGAGGATCTAAATGGAACAATACATCTATTTGGGGAGTATTGGGGTGAGATTTATGACCTCAGTAACCCTCTTTATGCCCCATACCCATCCTCCCTCACAGAAGTGAATCTTACTTTGGGCCGTAACCATATTTTTAATGTAACATGCACTGATCATATAATTATGTGGCACACCGCTTTCCCATCGACGAGTATAGTAATTTACCGCTTAGAATGCTCAAAACAGTGGTATGCTTTTCAGGATTTAACTCTTACGGTAAATCACACTACTTCAATATCAAGCTTGGAGGAAGGCACTTATGAGTTTTACATCATCTGTACAGATGCTTATAATAATACTATTTTAGACAATAACAATGGCTCTTATTACACATTTACTGTATCCAGAAGTGAAAATGTAGCCAATGAAAAACAGCAACAAAAAGGATTTATCCCGTCTTTTGAGACAGTAGCTCTAATTGCAATACTAGGTGTTTGTGTTATTCTGTTGAGAAGACGAAGATGTTAAACACGCAAAATATTTTTGTTTGTCTTTTATACAGGCTCAAACCAACCTGTCTCTCCCCACCTGTTATGAATTTAGCAAAATTCGTAACCGTACGCACCGCAGGTGCGGACAGTTCACAAAAAAGAATGCTTACTCCAAGATTGGGCATTCAATAATTCTATTCTTTTTCATATAAAATTCTCATAGCCTCCAGACCTGTTTTTATGCATCTAAGCTCAGCATTATGTTTTTCTTTTTCAGAAATAAAAATGTTCTCTGCTCTGTTTGCATAGACAGCGCAAACAGTGCCTGCCTTAAACCCTTTTATGCTTGATAGGATAAACAATGTAGAGCTTTCCATTTCAAAATTTAATACAGAACATTTTCTCAGATGCTCTATGAGTTCTGGGAATCTTAATGGGTAGGAGGTTTTTCTGCATTGCGCACCATAAAAACCTGGTGCTGTAGCAGTAAGACCAACATGATAAGGATATCCTAATTTCTCTGCTGCTATGATTAAAGATTGAATAACTCTGTAATCTGCCACTGCAGGATATCCTTCAGGAACAAAAAACAGGGATGTGTTCTCAAGACGCACAGCACCTGTGGTTATTACGAGCTCACCGAGTTTTATATTTTTATGAAGTGAGCCCGAACTTCCTATTCTTATAAATGTTGGTTTTTTTATTATTTGTGAAATCTCTATCACTGCTATCTCTGTGTTATCAGGTCCTATGCCTGTTGACATAACAGACAAAGGCATTTTTTTGTATGTTCCCGTAAATGTTACAAACTCCCTGTTTTTCCTTTCAAAACTAATTTTATCGAACAGTTTTGCTGTTCTTTCAGCCCTTGCAGGGTCACCGCATAACAGTATATAATCAGAGATTTCATCAGGAGAAACACCTATGTGATACTGTTTTTTCACCATAGCAACATTTATAAGCGGTCTAGGATATAAAATGTTTGTGGTAGTATAATGAAAATGGTTTACCTCTTTGATGAAGGATGTAATGATAAAAAACTGCTTGGCGGCAAAGGTGCAGGATTGTGCAGCATGACAGAGATTGGTCTTCCTGTCCCACCAGGTTTTGTGATTACAACAGAAGCATGTAGAGAATACTATAAGAAAAAAAGGATAATGAAAAGCCTTATGGATGAGGTAAAGAAAAATCTGAAAATAATTGAGAAAAAAGCCGGTAAAATGTTTGGGAATCCTGCAAATCCTCTGCTTGTCTCAGTGAGGTCCGGCGCTCCTGTCTCCATGCCAGGGATGATGGACACAGTGCTGAATCTAGGCCTGAACGATGAAACCCTCAAGGGTTTAATCAAGCACACTGATGAGCGTTTTGCATATGATGTTTACAGGAGATTCATTTCCATGTTCTGTAAAATTGTTTTGAATATTGATGAGAAATCTTTTGATGATGTGCTGGAGGAAACAAAGAAGAAAATGAAAATCAGGTATGATTCTGAGATTGATGTAAACTCATTAAAAGATATTGTACACAGGTACAAGGAAATATGCAGAAAGAAAACAGGGAAAGAACTCCCGTCTGACCCATATCTCCAGTTAAGTTTAGCCATAGAGGCTGTTTTCAGGTCATGGATGGGAAAAAGATGTGTTGATTATAGAAAAGAATTTGGCATAACCCAGGAAATAGCTGACGGCACAGCAGTTAATGTTTGCACCATGGTTTTTGGAAACGCGGGAAACGATTCTGCAACAGGTGTTGGATTCACAAGAGACCCTGGAACTGGTGAAAACATGCTTTATGGAGAGTACATGGTGAATGCGCAGGGTGAGGATGTTGTTGCAGGCATAAGAACACCTAAACCAATATCAGAAATGAAAAAGGAGATGCCAAAAATATACAATGAACTTTTGAGAATAAGAAAGATGCTTGAACAACATTACAAGGAAGCTCAGGATTTTGAGTTCACTGTTGAGAAAAACAAACTGTACATCCTCCAGACAAGAAATGCAAAAATGAACCCATCCGCATTTGTGAAAACATCTGTTGATATGTTTAGAGAAGGATTAATTACAAAGGAGCAGGCGCTGCTGAGGGTAAAACCAGAAATGCTTGAGACTTTAATGCACAGGAGAATCAATCCGAAAACCTGTGTAAAACCTGTTGCTAAAGGTATTCCAGCATCACCTGGTGCGGCATCAGGCAGAATTGTTTTTGATCCTGATGAAGCAGAGAGAAAAGGCAGAACTGGTGAAAAGGTCATACTTGTCAGGGAGGAAACAAAGCCTGATGACATACACGGTTTTTTCAGGGCTCAGGGGATTTTAACAACAAGAGGAGGTAAAACAAGTCATGCAGCAGTAGTGGCAAGAAGCATGGGAAAGGCATGTGTTACAGGTGCGGAGGACATTGCGATAGACCAGAAAGCAAAAACTGTTACCATAGGGGAAAAAAAGCTCAGGAAGGGGGAAACCATTACCATAGACGGAAGCACCGGTAATATCTTTATTGGTGAAATAGAAACAGTTGATCCTGAGTTTTCTTCCGAATTTGTCAAATTACTCAGATTGGCTGATGAAATAAGAACATTGAGCGTTAGGGCAAACATTAACACACCCGAGGATGCTGTTAGGGCAAGAAAATTTGGCGCAGAGGGCGTGGGTCTCTGCAGGACAGAAAGGATGTTCAATCAGCCTGAAAGACTGGTTATAATGCAGGAGATGATTTTGACAGAAAACAAGGAGGAGAGAACAGAGCTTCTTGACAAACTTTTACCAATGCAGAAAGATGATTTTAAAAAAATATTCAGGATAATGAAAAATCTACCTGTAACAATCAGGCTGCTTGATCCACCCCTGCATGAGTTTCTTCCAACTGTTGAGGAGTTAACGCATGAGATTGAATATTTAACCCATTTTAAAGATATGCTGCAGGCAGTGGACACTTTACCTAAACATTTATCATCATTAACCCATGAGATGAAAGGCTTGAAAAAAATAAAAGATAAAAAATACATTGACAAACTTATTGCTGATAAAGAGAATGTTATGAGAAAGGTAAAAAATCTTGCTGAGGTCAACCCTATGCTTGGGCACAGGGGTGTAAGAATTGGTATAACCTATCCTGAAATATATGAGATGCAGGCAAGGGCAGTATTTGAAGCCGCTGTTGATGTTATAAAAGAAGGGGTAAAACCAAAAATAGAAATCATGGTTCCACAGGTTTGCACTGCGCAGGAACTGAAATGGGTTAAGGAGAGAATCATAAAAGTCAACAAGGATGTTGAGAAAAAAACAGGGATGAAAGTAAGATACAAGTTTGGAACAATGATTGAGGTTGTCAGGGCGTGCATGAGAGCAGGCAGGCTTGCTGAGATTGCAGAGTTTTTCTCTTTTGGAACAAACGACCTTACACAGGCAACTTTCTCGTTTTCAAGAGAGGATGCTGAGAACAAGTTTCTACCATTGTACAATGAAAGAAAGATTTTGCAGGATAACCCCTTTGAAATACTGGACATAAAAGGCGTTGGCAGATTAATGATGGTAACAATAGAATGGGGAAGGAAAACCAGGAAAAACTTGAAGGTAGGAATATGCGGCGAACATGGGGGTGAGCCAAGGTCAATTGAAATCTGCAGGCAGACAGGCGTTGACTATGTTAGCTGTTCACCGTACAGGGTGCCTGTTGCAAGACTGGCAGCTGCACATGCTGAAATAAAACATAAATAGTTTTTCAAACCAACAATTTCTGCTGTTCTATACCCTCAACAATCTCCACAGCCCTGCTTGTTCCTATCCTGTTTGCCCCTGCATTAATCATTTTGACAGCATCATCTATTGTTCTTATCCCACCAGATGCTTTGATGCCCATGTTCGGTCCAACTGTTTTTCTCATCAATGCAACATCCTCAGCCGTTGCTCCTTTTGGACCAAAGCCTGTTGATGTTTTCACAAAATGCGCACCCGCCTCCTTTGCAATCAGACAGGCTTTTATTTTTTCCTCATCTGTAAGATAACATGTTTCAATGATTACTTTCACAACAACCTTTCCAACAACATCAACAATGTCCCTTATTTCCTTTTTCACAATCTCATATTTTTTGTCCTTCAGCGCACCAATGTTTATCACCATGTCTATTTCGTCTGCACCGTTCCTAACAGCATCTTTCGCCTCAAAAACCTTACTCTCAGGTGTTGCTGCACCTAAAGGGAAACCTATTGCACAGCATACCTTCACCTCCACGCTGATGAGCAGGTCGGCTGCTAAGGAAACAA
>Ga0210017_1002184_pt1 | contig 16816 bp, 18 predicted proteins | sample CryGeyCG2014_020_FD_183966 | JGI IMG/M metagenome (GOLD analysis project Ga0210017, IMG submission 183966) | Groundwater microbial communities from aquifer - Crystal Geyser CG08_land_8/20/14_0.20 (SPAdes) (version 2) | ecosystem: Environmental > Aquatic > Deep subsurface > Groundwater | place... | reverse complement strand
ACCATAAAAAAACAAAGAAATACCATAAAAAAACAAAGAAATACCATAAAAATACAAAGAAATACCATAAAAATACAAAAAGTATCAAACACATAAAAACCAAGAAACTAAATAATAAAAAGGTGCTTGTTACGGCCATGAACAAGAAAAGGAATATCGCTAACGATTAGTTGTAAACTTCCGGCGTAAATAAGCCTTTAACCTTTCTTCCTTTCAATCCTCGCCTTTGCCTCTTCGGCGAATGGAGATTGAGGGAGGTCTTTTATAAGCTCTTCATATTTCTTCTTCGCCTCTTCCGCCTTCCCCTGCGTCTCCAGTATCTTGCCTGATTCTATAAGAGAAAGGTCTTTGTATGCGCCTGTCTTATAATTGTAGAGCACGGCAAAAGATTTAAGGGCTTCCTCGGCGCTGCCTTTTTTCAGGCTGATCATCGCCATTTTATAATATGACAGCGGGACAAACTTCTCATCATCAGGAAACTCCCGGTTCAATTCCTTCAGCGCATTTAATGCTTCTTCGTATCTCCCCAATTCATAATAGCAGTTCGCAATATAATACAGAGGGACAGGCGACTTTCTTACGCCGTATGCCTTTTTGAATATCTCCGCCGCCTTTTTATAACGCTCCTCGCTTGCAACAGGCTGTTTCTGATAAAGTCCATAATATATCTTGTACGCCTCATATTTAAGCTTTTGAGCCTTGTTTTTCTGGGTATTGCTGTAAAGGAAAAAGCCTCCGATTACGATAACCGATAAAACAACGGCAGCGCCTGTGGTTATTAAAAAGCGTTTTCTCTCTTCTGATGATTTTTTCAGTCTTGAAAGAGTCCCGATTCCCTCTGTCCCTGATGTTGTCTTTTTTACAATTTTTTTCTTTATCGGCTTTGGCATTAATCCCTCCTGAACGCCTTTTCTACAAGAAATTTAGAATTCGCAAAAACAGATTCTATACGGTTTTCATCTATCCCCGCAGAAAGCAGTATCTTCTTTGCAGTTTCATCGGTTATTAAATCAGCGGGGCTGTGGGCGTCTGTATTTATTACAAGGTGAACGCCTAATTTTATCGCCTCTTTTGCAACATGCCCGTTGGAAAGCGAATGCCCTTTCCTTGATGTAATCTCAAGCGCAACTCCCATTTCCTTTGCAAGAAGCAGGTCTTCCGTTGAGATAAGGCCCGGATGTGAAACTATATCAGCGCCCGCCTCTATTGCAGCCCTGTTTGTCCCTTCTGCCACAGGCTCAACTATCGTCTCGCCGTGAACAACAACTATCCCCGCCCCAAGCTGCCTGGCCTCTTTAACCATGGAAGAAATCAACGCAGGCGGAACATGTGTAATTTCAGCGCCGGGGATTAGAGTGACTGAAACAAAATCCTTTAAAGCCTTGAGCGCCTTTACAATCCTTGGTATCACAATATCAATGTTTGACTGGTCTACATGGTCTGTAATGGCAATAGCCTTGTAGCCCATTACCATCGCCCTTCGTATCAATTCGGCTGGCAGCAGCTCTCCGTCACTGAATAAACTATGTGTATGCAAATCAATCATAACTGAGACAATATGATACTATATCATGGCTGCCCGCGCAAGGGTAACAACAATAACCTCTTTGGCGCCGGCCCTCATTAACGCCCTTGAACATTCCATTACTGTGGCGCCTGTTGTCATTACGTCATCAAGAAGAAGCAGTCTCAGATTGTTTATTTTCCCGCTGGCTTTGAATGCCCCTCTGATATTTTTCGTCCTTTCCTTTGCGCTCAGTCCTACCTGAGGAGAAGTGTCCCTTATTTTTAAAAGCATATCCATATACAGAGGAATCTTTAAATTCCTTGAGATTACCTTCGCCATGAGGAGCGCTTGATTAAATCCTCTTTCTCTGAGAGCCTTTTTGCTGAGAGGGACAGGGATTATGCCGTCGCATTCCGGCATTTCAAGATTCAAAAGCATTTTCCCCAGAGGATTAGCAAATCTTCTCAGCCCTGAGAATTTCATCAGATTAATCGCCTCTGCCAGCGCATCGGAGTAAATACCATAATTTAATACCACGGAAAATGAAGGCGGATGTGTAAGGCATCTCTGGCAGATGGAGGCATATACCGACGCTAAAGGGGCAGCGCATATCCTGCATGAAGGCCCTGAATAACGCTTAATCCCGCGCCAGCAATTTGTGCAGAGCGGCGAATGCTGAAAACTGTCAGAGCGGTTATTGCACGAAGGGCATATTGAAGGATAGATTGAGTTTAAAATTGCTGCGGTTAAGCGGCGTCCGTTACGCTTGATGATATTCTGCATTTCGCGCCGCTGCAGGTTTAGTCTGAATTTTTGACATCAGAAAGATTCTTTAAGAATAATGAGCTCATCCCTTTTCTGGCCTGAGGAGATAATATGAACTTTAACATTAAGCTCATGCTCTATCTCGTTAATATACGCCTGCGCTGCCGATGGAAGTTTCTCAAAACTCTTTATGCCGCTTGTATTTTCCTTCCAGCCGCCCATCTCTTCATAAACAGGTTCGCATTTTTCCAATATGTTCAGTTCCTTCGGAAAATCTTTGTAGAGCCTGCCTTCACACCTGTAAGCAGAGCATATCTTTATCTTCTCAAGACCGTCAAGTATATCAAGCTTTGTCAGCGCAATCCCTCTGAACCCGTTTATTCTTACTGCATACCTCAGCGCCACCATATCCAGCCAGCCGCATCTCCTGGGCCTTCCTGTCGTGGCTCCGTACTCGCCGCCCCTTTCCCTTATCTTTTCGCCGAGGGAATCGTTTATTTCAGTGGGGAACGGCCCTTCGCCAACCCTTGTAGTGTAAGCCTTAACAACACCTACAACGCTGGAAATCCTGGTGGGGCTGACGCCAAGCCCTGTGCACGCTCCTCCCGCGGCAGAGTTTGAGGATGTAACATACGGATATGTGCCGTGGTCCACATCAAGGAGTGTGCCCTGCGCGCCTTCAAACAGCAGGTTTTTATCTTCATCAATCATCCTGTTGACGATTATATCCGTGTCGGCAATATAGCCTGAAAGCCTCTCTGCGTATCTCATGTATTCGCTGTATATAGCATCAACATCAAACGAAGGGGCATTATAAAGAACCTTTAGGAGCTGATTAACGCCTGCAAGATTGTTTTTAAGTTTTTCTTTGAAAAGCTCAGGATAAAGAAGCTCCCCTGCCCTTATCCCTGTCCTGGCTATCTTGTCAACATAAGCAGGCCCTATGCCTTTGCCTGTGGTCCCGATTTTTTTTGAACCCTTAAGCCTTTCCTGTTCTCTTTCAATTGCAGCATGATACGGCATTATCAGATGGGCGCTTCTGCTTAAAAAAAGATCCGCTCCTATTTTAATGCCTCGTTTTGTCAGCCCGTCTATTTCTTCAATCAGGGATTTAGGCTCAACAACCACTCCGTTGCCGATTATACAGGACTTCCCTCCATGAAGAATTCCGGAAGGAATGATATGAAGAATAAATTTTTCATTATTTATTACAACGGTGTGCCCTGCATTGTGGCCTCCCTGATACCGGGCCACCGCATCGGCTTTCTCCGTCAGCACATCAACAATCTTTCCTTTGCCTTCATCGCCCCACTGGGCGCCAACTATCACTACAACAGACATTTTACCCTCTTCATATTAAATTTTATAGATTCAGCACCTTCACTGAAAGTATATTCGGCATCTTTTTTATTTCATCCAGGCTGCGGGATGTTACAGGAGAATCAACACTCATAACAGATATTGCCGTGCCGCCCGCTCTCTCCCTTCCAAAATGCATACGGGCTATATTGATATTGTTTTTGCCAAAGAACGAACCCAGATTCCCGATTACCCCCGGCTTGTCCACATTATATATAAACAGCATTATCCCTTCAGGGACTATCTCCACTGCAAAGTCGTCTATCTGCACAATCCTCGGGTCCTTTTTGCTGAATAATGTGCCCGCAAAATATCTCTCCTTATCTTTTGCCTTTATTCTTAAGGCAAGCATACTCTGATAGTTGCCTGCCCCGGCGCTCTTAGTCTCCTTTATCTCTATGCCGCGTTCCTTTGCAATAAAAGGGGCATTAACAAAATTCACTGTCTCTTCAAGTATCGGCGTGAGCAGTCCTTTCAATGCCGCTATTGTTATAGGGGCGGTATTAAGCTCCGAAACATCTCCCGTATATTCTATCGTAACTCCGGTAATGCCGCCTTCAAATACCTGTGCGGCAAAACTCCCGAGTTTCTCTGCAAGATTCAAATATGGCTGAAGCTTTGCCACCTGGTCCGCAGGGATTGAGGGAAAATTTACAGCGTTTCTTATCGTGCCGCGCACCAGGTAGTCTGCAATCTGCTCTGCAACTGCGATTGCGACATTTTCCTGAGCCTCTTCCGTGGCTGCGCCGAGATGAGGCGTACATATAACATTATCAAGCCCTATAAGCGAGAAATCCTCCGGAGGCTCTTTCTCAAAGACATCAAGCGCAGCGCCTGCAACCTTGCCGCTTTTCAAGGCCTCATACAGATCCTTCTCGTTTATTATCCCTCCCCTGGCGCAGTTGATAATTCTGACTCCATTTTTCATTTTTCCGATGGCCTCTGAATTTATGAGGTTTTTTGTCTCAAGGGTCAGAGGCGTATGTATCGTAATGAAATCCGCTCTGCTGAAAAGCTCATCCAGGGAAACCTTTTCTATCCCAAGCGCCTTTGCCCTGTCCTCGCTGAGAAACGGGTCATAGGCTATCACAACCATCTCCAGCCCCTGCGCCTTTTTAGCAACCTGATTGCCGATATTGCCAAGGCCTATAATTCCGAGGGTCTTATTAAAGAGTTCAACCCCCATAAATTTTTTCTTTTCCCATTTCCCTGCCTTCATAGAAGCAGTCGCCTGAGGAACCATTCTCGCAAGTGAAAACAGCATGGCGATTGAATGCTCTGCCGTTGTAATCGTATTGCCTCCGGGCGTATTCATTACAACAATGCCCTTCTTTGACGCCGCTGCCTTGTCCACATTATCAAGGCCCGAACCTGCCCTGCCTATTACCTTAAGGTTTTTTGCAGCCTCAATAATCTCCGCCGTGGCCTTTGTAGCGCTCCTTATGACAAGGCCGTGATATTCACCGATGCAGGCCTTAAGCTCATCAGGCTTCATGCCTGTTTTTACATCAACATCAAGACCTGCTTTTTTAAGTATCTCAACTCCTTTGTCTGCAATCTTGTCGCTTACCAGAACCTTCATCTTTCCTCCGAAAATTTATAGCCTTTTGAACTATTAAGGATAACACAGCAGTAAAAACCTTGACAAGGGCAGGAATCCTGAAAACTATATAATCTTTTGGAGATTAAATTTCCTGGAGTCTAATGCGCTGTGGATAAATTTGAATATCATCTTGCGCTGCCTTGCCGTTACTTCGGGATAGAACACGGGATTCGCGACAACAGCGCCCCTGAACGCAAAAAACGGCGCAAGCGCTTCATAAATCTCATCGTCCCCCGATAATCTCACATACTCATCAAAGAATATTTTTAATGCTTCAAGATACGGCCCTTTGACTGCTTCAAAGTTTTTGATTGAGAAGAAAATATAGTTTATTGCAAGGGCAGTAACATCATCCGCAGGTTCGCCCCACGGCCCGCGGCTGCGGTCAAGCAGAATGAACTCAGGGTGAATTGGTGAATTGGTGAATTGGTGAATTGAAGATGAGGCTTTTTTGTTTTTCCTATTCACCGATTGACCGATTGACCGATTGACCGATTCCTTGAACCATATATTTCCCGGGTGGAAATCTCCGTGTATCCGTGAAAGTCTTTTGTATTTTGGTTTCAGTTTATAAATCCAGTCAACTGATTTTTTGATTATATCCGTCATCTCTGCGGAAGAAACAACCCCCTCGGGATATGTATCAAAAACACCCATCAGGCATTCGCCGTGTCCCACTGTATCCCGCAACTTTCTCCAGTAGAGCGTCTTTGAATCTTTTTTTATTGAATGAATCTTTGCGAGATAAGACGCCATTGCCTTAATTTTTTTTATAGCAATATCATCCAGCCTTTCTTTGTCGGCAAATGAGACCAGGTCATTAAAATAATGCCTGCCCTCTGCCTTTTCCATCAAAAGGTAATATTCTTTGCCGCCTCCGATTGATTTGATTGAACCGTCTTTTAATTCAGCAAGCACATCAAGAGCCTTCACATGCCTGGGGAGGTTATTGAATTCATCAAGGTCCAGGAGGAATATTCCTGCCCTGTCAGAGGGATATTCATGCCCGAAACCTTCGGGTGCGAGGGTTTTAACCACATAGGATTGAGTTCCTTTTTTCTTTTTGACTTCTACAAGAAAACCCGAGCCGTGAACGCCATGTCCGAGCTTTTTGATATTTATATGCGAGACATTCCTGAATTTTTTCTTGAGATAAGCCTTTAATGCCTTTTCGTTAATCATGCTTTATTTAAAACGATTGATCATCACTGGTTTATCATAATAGCGAGCGACATAGTGATTTATTTGAGAAGATATGCCTTTATTCTGTTAATAAAATTTTTTGTCTTGGGAAGCATCTCATCCACATCGCTCTTTGTAACTTCAGCCTGTTCCATATAATCGCCTTTTTGCCTGAGTTCAAAAGCGCGATGCAAGGTTTTTGATAATTCATTGTCAAAAGCACCTTTTTTAATAAATTCCTTATCAAACAGGGAAATTGCTCCTGCATGTTTTGATGTCCCCATCTCTTTTTCCTGTAAGAGAGCCAAAACACCATAGAACATTGCGTAATAAAGGCGGTTCATCACTGCGCGCAGGCTCATGCCTTCCCTGATAAGAACTTCTGCTTCTTTTATGGAATCCTCAGCCTCTTTAAGCCTGTATTTTATTAACTCAAAAATTTCTTCTTTCATACAGCAACACCTTCACGGTAAACATTTTTTATAAAGACAGATTCACTGAGCGGACTGTGTTTAACAGCATCCATGCTGACAGCAACAGGCATGAGTAGCACATCTTCATGGAATCCGGCCTCCCATGCGCAGTCGCTTATATATTTTTCTATTGAGTGGTCGAGATGATCTACCACGACAAGCACATCAAGGTCTGATTCGGGTCTTGCGTCTCCCCTTGCTCGGGAGCCAAAGACCCTCAGTTCAAGAACTTTCACTTTATTTGAAACAAGGAGCTTAAATCTTTCTATTACCATTAGGTCTTTTTCCTGCATCATTACCTCCTTCTGCTTGCACTCACCCTTGTTTATATCTTACCAATATCCAACCATGATTTCTGCTATTTATCCGTGTAACGCCCCTGAATTTTTTCTTGAGGCAGGCTTTTAATGCCTTTTCGTTAATCACGTGTGGTTTAATCCTTCATATCCCATCAATCATCCGATTAATGTTGTTCTCCGCCGCATGACGCAAAGCCACACGTCATTCTTAATACAAATTTTGGGGCCTAACCCTATACATGGTTCCAATTGCTTTAATTTTATCTTTAATATGTTCTGACCTCAGTCATGAATTCAGGAAATGTGTATATGCCATTTATTTGAATCCAGAAACCATCACGCCCATCATTAGGATTCTTATAACGCCTCCCCAAACCTATTCTGAGATAAACTTCCTTTTGGCTAAGGATATACCTATTCAGTTCATCAGTATAATTCGGGTCTTTCTGCTTTGAAACTGCTAAATTATAAAAACCAATATCAGTAATCGACAGATACTCATATTTTCTACCGTCATTATCTTTAATATTAAGTCTTAGGCTTTTAGGGTTATACGAGCTTTGCACTATTTGTATCTGGCTGGGGTTTAATTTTAGCGTGATAATAGATCTGGATGGAGGATCGTCAGGGGGAATAAGCTTCATTCCTGCTGGCACTTTACAGTCAAAACCTTTATTAATAGAAGGATACATCGACGCCTTCAAAACACTTTCAAATTCTTCCGAGGTGCAAGGTCCTTTGAAAGAAAGGCCGTCATAGTTCATATCCTCCGTATGCGGCTTATCAATGCTCTTTGGTTTTGAAAACTTTCCTTCCAATATTGCGCCCGGTAGAATTTTTAGTTTCCTGCATGTCGCCTTCTCAATATATGGCAATGGCCTGATGCATTGCTTTAACTTGACATCTATACCAGCTATACAGACTTTATCATTTATAGAGAACCTCGTTAAGTCCGTCACAATAATATCCATGCCATGCCTCCTCATCAGACCAGATGTTCAATCTTTATGCTGCCCCATTTGTTTTTCAAATACTCCGTCACAAGCCGGCGATGGCAATGCTCAGGGGAATGCTCGCTGCATAGAAGACAAGCCTGTTCTAATTTTGCTGGAGTGAGTATTTTCTCAATCCGCCGTTCTTCCATAAGCGCCACGAACCTTTTCTCGTAGTTTTGCCAATCTCCCTTTTTCTTTTTATACTCCTTAAGCATTTCTTCATTTGGGGCTAATACTGGCATATGGATATAATCAATATTAGCGATTGTCTTTAAGAAGTATCTCAAGTCGTCCTTTTTTGCAAAACCGGCAAGCTGAGAACTATTGTTTAATCGCACATCTACAATTTTCTTGACGCCAGCTTCAATCAAAGCGCTGAAAAATTGTTCGGCAGACGTTTGAGTGAATCCAATGGTGTAAATCTTAATAGCGCTCATGTTCTTCACCAACCATTTCTGCCAATTTTTCATCCTGTTCCGTCCCGCCTTTTTCCACATAAGCAATTCTGTCCCCTTGAATTTCGTAGGCTCGCTCTATTAGCGCATTAGTATCTAAAGCTCTGAACAAATCAGGATAAAGCTTTAACCGAGCAATCAAGCTCTTTTCCAATTCAGCTTGTGTCTCGGTTGTATCATTATCAATAATATGCAGGATATTAATTGGTCGGTCTCGTAAATTCCTGCATATCAATATAGAGCGATGACATGTCAACGGATCTTTTTCCGCGCACATCAGGGCAAGCACATACCCCTTTTGCACGCCAACCGCTACGCGCTCTAATCCAGCCTTAAACAAAATAGAGGAGGCTATTTTTTGATAGACCGCCTTCCCATCTATAAAACACGAATGATCACTGGGTCTCGCGCCCAGTTCTTCACCGAGAAAGACATAATCTATGTTATGGGATTTCAGTGTGCTTTTGAGAAACTCGCGATTGAATTGCGGATTGCGATTGCTATACGGCATAGACCGCACATCACACAGTGCAGTTATCTTATACTGCTTAAGAAGCGCAATAAAATCATCAATTGTTCGACTTGAATAGCCTATTGTAAAAAGTGTATTTGTCATAAATTTTTTTTAATTTTATAACTATCTCTGCGGCATTATCAAGAACTTAACACAACTTTACACCTCTCCAAAATTACTCCTATACCTTTCGTTAAACTCTTCATAAGTATAACAATGCTCCTGTGTGCCGTATTTCTCTATCGCATAGGCTGCTGCGACAGCTCCCATCTTAGCTCCTGTTTCAAGGTCTTTCCCCATTGCAATCCCTTTTAGTAAACCTGCCCTGAACGCATCGCCCGCGCCGGTCGGGTCCACAACATCACCCGCCTTTGCCGGAGGGATTTTAATATCAGAGGCGTCCGTGCTCATTAAGGAGCCTTTCTCTCCGAGTGTTGTAATGATAGTTTTTGTCAGGCGTAAAAGCTTCTTTTTATCCATTCCTGTCATCTTCATTACCAGCTCAAGCTCATAATCATTGGAGATAAGCATTGTTGAACCTTCAATCCACTCTATCAGCGGTTCCTTTTCCCATGCAGTCAAAGACTGTCCGGGGTCGCATATATAATCAATGCCTTTATTCTTGCATCCCTTCGCATATTCAGCCATGTCCTGAAGATTTCCGGGCGCTATCAGGGCAATTGAGTTATCCTGATTTGAACTCTTAAGGTTATATCCCGAAGGATATTTCATCGCTCCGGGATTAAACCCGGTTATCTGGTTGTCTGCCCTGTCAGTTGTGATATATGCGCCTGCTGTGAATTCCTCATCTATTATTTTTATGCCTTCAACTGAGACGCCGCTTTTCTTAAGCCAATCAAAATAATTTGCATAATCCTTGCCTATTGTCGCAAGGATAATCGGTTTTTCATTGAGCAGGCTCAGCGAATAGGCAACATTGCCTGCCGTGCCGCCGAACTTTTCCCGCATCCCGTTAACCGTAAAACACACATTCAACATGTGTATCTTGTCAGGCAGGATGTGGTCTGAAAATCTCCCCGGAAAATCCATAATCCTGTCATAAGCCATTGAGCCTGAAATGTAAATATTCATCACTTCTCCTTGCAAGTCTCTAATATGTGCCCGGTGGTTTCCCTATGGGAGGTCCCTGCATCTTTTCCGGCTCTTTTTTTTCTACGGCTGAAGGCTCTTCCCCTTCGCGCAGCGCCTTCAACTCCCCTTCAAGCCTATTTTTATCCTTTACAAGTTTCCTCTTTTTAACTGCATTTTGCTGAAGCATAGACCTTTCCGGCGAACTGATAGTACCCTGCACGCTCTTAAGGTGAAGATTCTGAATCCTTATGTTTGTTCTTTTCAGGTTTTCCTCAACTTTATTAAGCTCTGCTTCTTTCTGCGCTATTTCGGCATCTTTTGAGCTTGCATCGTTTGCAGCCTTTAATACAGCAGGGAAAAGCAGTGTGAAAAAAATAAAAGTAGAAATCAGAAAGAGCTTTAGCTCAAAACCCCTGACCGTAAATTCTGAACTTTTCATTGTTTCCTCCCCAGCTCCGCAAGGAGCTTTTCCGCAATTTTTTTATTAAACCCCTTTATCCCTGCGATGTCGTCAATACCGGCTTTCCTTACACCTTCTATACTACCAAAATGCCTTAAAAGTTCAAGCCTCCTTTTTTCTCCTATGCCCGGAATTTTTTTAAGCGGGGATTCCATCAATCTTTTATCCCTCAGTTTTCTGTGAAAAGTTATTGCAAACCTGTGCGCCTCGTCTCTTATTTTTTTAAACAGCAGTGATGAGGGAGTTTTATCCTCAAGGTCCACCGGCTTATCAAGAGACAAAGCAAATGCCCTGTCCGGTTTCTTTGCTATGGAGATTATTGCCGCGCTTTTAATGCCGGATTCGTCAAATGCCTTTTTTGCAGATTCAAGCTGTCCTCTGCCGCCGTCAATTATTACGAGTGACGGAAGTTTTTCACCGAGATTTTTTATAACCCTTCCTGCTATCTCTTCAATCATTGAGTAATCATCCATCCCCGTCACAGTCTTAATTTTAAAATGCCTGTACATATCCTTTTTGAACCCGTCTTCATCCCAATAGACAAATGCGCCTACTGATTCGCTTCCTGATATTGTTGAGACGTCAATGCCGCCGATGCTGCGGGGGACATTTTTAAGGACAAGCCTTTCTTTCAGTGTTTTTAGAATATCTTTAATGCCTGTCTTTTCTCTGCTTTTAAATATTATCCCCGCATTATCCTCCGCCATTTTGAGGAGTTCAAGTTTTTTGCCTTTGGGGCGGGCGATTATCTTCACCTTTTTGCCTTTTTTATCTTTAAGCCATGCTGTCAGGGTTTCCATCCCGTCAGGACGCTGTCTGAGCACAAGCTCATCAGGAGGAATTATTTCTTTTGCATAAAACTGCTCTATGAAATTGTGAAGGAGTTCTCCTGTTGGAATTCCTGCCGTCTCCTTCAGATGAAAATCCTTTGTCCCTATCATAATGCCGTTCCTTATAAAAAAAATCAGCGCCGCAGTCTCTTTGCCCTCTCCATAAAAACCTATGACGTCAATATCCCCGAGTTCAGGCGCAACGACCTTCTGTGATTCCCATATATGCCTGAGATTGTTTATGCTGTTTCTGACTTTTGCTGCCTCTTCAAATCTTAATTCCTCCGAGAACCTCTCCATCCTTTTTTCAAGCTCATCAAGAAGCTCTTTGTTCTCGCCCTGAAGAAACAGCCTCACATTCTCAACAATACGCATATACGCTTCCTTGCTGATAAGCCCGGCGCAGGGCGCAGGGCATTTCCCCATCTGATGCTGAATGCACGGACTCATAGGTTTATCAAAGGAGTATTTGCACGGTCTTATGGGAAAATTTCTCCTTATGAATGCAACTGCCTCCCACATGTTTCCGGCGGGGACATAAGGCCCAAAATAGAGTGAGCCGTCTTTTTTAATCTTTCGGACAACCTCAAGCCGCGGCCATTCTTCATTAATTGTGAGTTTGAGATACGGATAGTTTTTATCGTCCCGCAAGATTACATTAAATCGCGGCTTGTATTGCTTTATCATATTTGCCTCAAGCACAAGCGCCTCAAGCTCATTGCCTGTAACAACATAGGAGAAGTCTCTTATATTTTTCACCATTGAGGATTTTCTGGCGTCCAGGACGGCGGATTTCTGAAAATAACTTCTCAGGCGATTTCTGAGATTTTTTGCCTTGCCTACATAGAGGACATCCTCCTTAGCATCTTTAAATATATACACGCCGGGACTTAAAGGGACAGACGAGATTTTTTCAATCATTTTAAATAGTAACAATGCGGACGCAATGCGTCAAGAAGCGCATAAGGCTAAGCCTGTTGAGACACAGGATTGGCTTTCGCTTCTGCAGATATTTTTCTGTCGTTCTAACTAATCCTGTGTCTCTATATTTAGAGGAATGTTTATCGGAGTGCATAAAGCAGCATCAGGTTAATCACATACACAAACAATATGCCGATAGAATCCCATGCAAGGAACAACTTCTTTTTCTCAGAGCGGTAGGTCAAACCGATAATTGCAATGGCTGTCATCAATATGGCCGATAAGGCGGAGATTATGTGGCTTGCATTGACAAACGAAAGAATCGGCCCCTTCACAAAAAACATGTCATCAATGGCAAGTATGAATATATTGAAAATATTGCTTCCGAATAAATTCCCGACTGCAAGGTCTATAGCGCCCATTTTTACCGCTGAAATGGAAACAATGACCTCCGGAAGCGACGTGGAAAGCGCTATAAAAATGTTCCCGACAAATGTCTGCCCAAGTCCTGTTGTTTCGGCAATTCCTTCGCCTATCTTCGGGAGAAAAATTGCAGCAATAATAACAACCATTGCATTGATTACATAGTTGACAACTGCAGTCCTTGTGGAAATCTTTTCGTATCTCAGTTCCTCAACTCTCTCTTTTACAAATTCCGCAATCCTCCTTCTCTCATAAACAAACAACAGCCTCATCGCCACAAAGTAAATAATTAAAACCATCAAACTATACTGTCCTATCCAGCCCAGGGGAGAAACACGATTTCCGAGAAACAGGCCTATGCCGATAACACTCAGAAGAAGGATTCCAAATCCAGCAGAAAGAATATGTCCATGATGCGCTTTGGCTGATATAGGCATTGGTTTGTAAATAGCATCAAGAAAGGCAAGAATAAGCATATTAAAAACACAGCTCCCGAGCACATCTCCTGCAGCGATATCAGGAACATCCGCGTAGGTAACAGAACTTATTCCTGTTACAAGTTCAGGAAGAGATGTTACAGAAGCCATCAGCACAACGCCTATCCATGCCCTGCCGAGCCCTGTCTTTTCAGCGATAATATCGCCGTACTTTGAAAGCTTTATACCTGAATAGACAATTACCGATGTGCATACTATAAAACCAAACCAGAGGAACATTAAATCTCCCCTTTGAAATAATCCAATGCCTTCACCATATTTTTTCTTTCACCGGTAAATAATATTATATCTCCTCCCCTGAAGCTAAAATCCGGCTCAGGATTTGTAAAAACCTCATGGCTTCTTCTTACAGCTATAATTGTTACCCCTGTTTTTTCCCTTACCTGAAGCTCGGCTATGCTCTTGCCCACAAGATGCAAATTTTCTGAGATTCTAAACCCCTCTATTTCTATATCCGGAAGCCATTCACATTTCTCAAAGAGATGTCTTTTGGGTAATTCCATACCTCTTAAGGCGGTATAACTGCCGCTTCTGATTTTATCTATCATGTCCATAATTACATTCCTCGGGAAATTATACCTGTGCAATACACGCGAGAATATCTCTATGGATGTTTCAAATTCTTCAGGTATCACCTCATCGGCTCCAAGTTCCCTGAGTTCATCCATTTCCACAAGGTATCTTGTCCTTACAATGATATAAATGTCAGGATTTTCATGCCTTGCGATGGAGACTATTCTTCTTGTGGAGACAGTATCCGATATTGCAACGACAAGAAGCCTTGCCTTATCCATGCCAATCTTATGGAGTATCTCCTTGCTCGTGCCGTCCCCGTAGTATATCGGCTCTCCCCTCTTCTTCATCTCACGCACTGTATCGCTGTTCATCTCAAGCACAACATAAGGTATGTCTGCCTCTTTCAGTACTTTTGCGAGATTTCTTCCATTAAGGCCAAAACCGATAATTATCACATGATCGTGTCTCCGCTTCGGGAATCCTTCTCCTTCAGAAACTCTCGTGAGACTGGTCATCCTTTTTAAAAGATGCCTTGATGTTATCCATGCTGACACTGACGGCGCAGACTTTAGGATAAAAGGCGCCATTATCATTGTTACAACAGACGAGGAGAGAAACACCTGATAAAAATCCTCTGTTATAAGCCCTGAGGCCTTTCCTGCAACAGCAAGCACAAAAGAAAATTCTCCTATATGGGCAAGCCCAAGCCCTGCGGTAAGAGAGCTTCTCAAAGGACTTCCTATTGCAAGGGCAGAGATTATGCCTGTAGCTATCTTAAGCCCGAATATCGCCATAACAGTAAGTGCTATCTTGAGGCAGTTATCGGACATATGGCCTATATTCATTAACATCCCGATGGAAACAAAGAACAAGCCTATAAAGCTGTCCTTGAACGGCAATATATCCGAGGTCGCCTGATGCGCATATTCTGATTCTGATATTATCAGTCCTGCCAAAAATGCGCCGAGCGCAAGAGAAAGTCCGAATTTTGAAGTTAGAAAAGCAATGCCAAAACAGAGAAGTATTATTGTTGTTATGAACAGTTCACGGCTTCTTGTGCGCACAACCTGATGCAATAAAACCGGCACTACCCATCTTGAGCTTAACAGCACAACTGCAATAATCAGACCTGCCTTCCCCATCTTTATTGATATGTCTGCTATGTTTATTCCCTCTCCTGACAGTGAAGGGATAAGAAGCATAAGAGGCACAACACAGAGGTCCTGAAAAATCAATATGCCCACCATTATGCGTCCATGCGGCGAGTCTGTCTCTCCCCTGTCAGCGAGCATCTTCAAAACAATTGCAGTGCTGCTGAGTGCGATGAGAAACCCGAAGAAAACAGATTGGTTTATATTTCCTGTTGCAAGATAAGAGGCAACAGCGGCCAATGTTATAGTAAGCAAAACCTGAATGCCCCCGCCGCCTATTACAGCCTTCTTTATTTTGGAAAGCCTTGCTATGGAAAATTCAATACCGATGGTAAAGAGCAGCAGCACAACGCCTATTTCCGCAAGCACTTCAACGAAATGTGTATCTCTGACCAATCCTACGCCGTAAGGGCCGATAATTGTCCCTGCAATAAGAAATCCCACAATGGATGGTATCTTCAATCTGTGCAGCAGAAATACCACCAATGCGGATACACCCAAAACTATAACCAGAGATTTTAAGAATGCAAGTTCCATAGGTTTTATCGTAGCATAAAATATGCTTTACTTCATTTCGGTATTGTTGGGCGCGATGGGTTCTTACCTGAGATGCCCGAATTGCAAAAAACTCCAGCGTTTCAAGGGCAAAAAGAAAGGCGATACGACAACCTGTAAAAATTGCGGGCATGAGTTTGTGCTTAAATAAATGTTATCTTCTTATTGCTGCATTATGCTGTGCCTGTTTTTCAGAGCTTAGTCCCTGAGCAAACAATTACCGCTGTGCAGATTAGGAATCCGAGACAGAGAAACATATATCTCCTTCCTGAAAACTCAAGTCATTTTTTCTTAAACTTCTTTAGCCCCTTGGCTATTCCGCCTATGATGCTCTTGTCGCGCAGTTGAACATCTACGTTGACAATATCTTCCATTATCTTCCCCCTGCCGACACCAATGGAAGAAGATTTTTTTATAAATGTTTTATATCGTCCTTATCTTCCCCTTTTAATAGTTTCTTCTCAAGATATTTCTTTGCCAAGTTTCTCCCGCCAAGTCCAAAAGCAATGGCAAGGGCAAGGACTATGCCGCCAAATATAATAGCAAAGGCGATTATTATTGTCTCTTTACCAATCCCGAGTTGTTCTAACGCCATCGTGGCTGCAAGGAGGAATATTGTCAGCTTTACAAATTTCCCCATTAGGCCGGAGGCCTTGAATCCTGCATTCACAGAAGCGATAAGGGCGGCGCGGCCGAGGAAATTACTAAGAAAATAGCCGAAGAAAAGAATAACTGCGGCCACAAAAACATTCGGCAGATACAGGAGAAATCTCTCAAGTATCTGCCCTATCGCAGGCACCTCAAGCGAATAAAGAGACAGAATAGCGAAGATGACAATGGTAATCCATCCAATTACCTTTGCAAGCAAAACAGATACAGAGTCCTTTATTCCGCCTTTCCTCAGCAGCTCTATCACCCCTGACCTCTCCGAAAACTTGTCGAGCTTAATCGTGCGGAAAAGTCTCAAGGAAACAGCTCTTAGTATGAAGCCGAGGACAATTCCGAGAGTAAATATCAGGATTGCGCTGAGAAAATCCGGCAGGAATTGCAATACCTTCTCAAAAAATCTCTCGAACGGCTCAATTATCACCCTCTGTAGAAAGTTATTCATATCTGCCTCCTTTGACTAATTCCAATTTGTTACTAAAAATCTTTTCTCCTTTTCAAAGCATATACATAATCTATCTATTTTTTCTTCAACATCAGCTGCGCTGCTTTC